>Ga0335398_10003478_pt1 | contig 23020 bp, 18 predicted proteins | sample BON03_FD_205742 | JGI IMG/M metagenome (GOLD analysis project Ga0335398, IMG submission 205742) | Freshwater microbial communities from Lake Bonney liftoff mats and glacier meltwater in Antarctica - BON-03 (spades assembly) (version 2) | ecosystem: Environmental > Aquatic > Freshwater > Ice >... | reverse complement strand
CGCCACTTGCACCCCCATGCGGGTGACCTCGGCGATCTCGTCGACCATGCGAACAATGGTGTCCCGGTTGATGCCGAACGCGTCGTCGCCCATCAGGGCCTCGCCCGACAACTTGAGGAGGACACGTTTGTAGGCAGGTACGGGTTGTGACATGGGCATCTCCAGATCTTCAGTCTTTGCGCAAACCGGCCCGCCAGGCGGAACCGGTCTCAGGAAGTTCAGGCCGACTGCTTGGCCAACGCCACTTGGGCGGCGACTTCAGCGGCGAAATCATCGACCTTCTTCTCGATGCCTTCTCCCACGACATACAGCGTGAAGCCCTTGACCGTGGTGTTGGCGCTCTTGAGCATCTGTGCCACGGACTGCTTGTCGTTCTTGACGAAGGACTGGTCGAACAGCGACACCTCTTTCAGGTATTTCTGCACGCCACCTTCGATACGCTTGGCAACAATCTCGGCCGATTGAACCGGCTTGCCGGCAGCCACCGCTGTAGCGGCGTCATCGGCCGCCTTGGCAGCAGCCACCGAACGCTCACGCTCGACAAATTCGGCCGGCACATCGGCACTGGACAATGCCACCGGCTTCATGGCCGCGATGTGCATCGCCACATCCTTGGCGGCAGCTTCGTCGCCGTCGAACTCCACGACCACACCGATGCGGGTGCCGTGCAGGTAGCTGGCCAGCTTGGCGCCGGAGGCGAATCGTTGGAAGCGGCGAAAGCTCATGTTCTCGCCGATCTTTCCGATCAGACCCCTGCGCACGTCTTCCAGCGTCGGGCCGAAACCGTCCTGCTCGTAAGCCAGGGCGCCCAGGGCCGCGACGTCGGCCGGATCGTGTTTGGCGACCAGCGCCGCGGCGGCTTCGGCCACAGCCAGGAAGCTGTCATTCTTGGTGACGAAGTCGGTCTCGCAGTTGACTTCGATCAGCGCGCCGGCGTCGCCTTCGCGGGCAATGGCGACAACGCCTTCGGCCGTGATACGTCCAGCAGCCTTGCCGGCCTTGGTTCCGAGCTTGACGCGCAGCAGTTCTTCTGCCTTGACCATGTCACCCTCGGCCTCCGTCAACGCCCGCTTGCACTCCATCATGGGTGCATCGGTTTTTCCACGCAATTCAGCGACCATGCTTGCAGTAATTGCTACCATCATTCTTCTCCGTATCTGTTACGACTTAAATATATTCGAGACTAAAAAAAAGGGGCACGGAGCCCCTTTGGACGGCCCTGAAAGGATCAGGCCTGTGTCTCGCTCACTTCGACGAATTCATCGCCACCCTCGCCTGCTGTCACCGCCTTGACGACGTCATCGACGGCGTTGGCACGGCCTTCGAGCACGGCGTCGGCAATGCCGCGCGCATACAGCGTGACGGCCTTGGCCGAGTCGTCATTACCAGGAATGACGTAATCGATGCCTTCGGGCGAATGGTTCGTGTCCACAACACCGATCAGCGGAATGCCCAGCTTCTTGGCTTCGGCAATGGCGATCTTGTGGAAGCCCACGTCGATCACGAAGATCGCATCGGGCAGCGCGTTCATGTCCTGGATACCACCGATGTCTTTCTCGAGCTTGGCAATTTCGCGAGCAAACATCAGCTGCTCCTTCTTGCTCATGCTGTCGAGACCGGCATCCTGCTGGACTTTCATTTCCTTCAGGCGCTTGATCGAGGTCTTGACCGTCTTGAAGTTGGTCAGCATGCCGCCGAGCCAACGCTGGTCGACGTAAGGTACGCCTGCGCGCTGCGCTTCCATGGCCACGGTATCACGGGCCTGGCGCTTGGTACCGACCATCAGGACGGTGCCACGGCGGGCGGTGAGCTGGCGCACGAACTTGGCAGCTTCCTGGAACATCGGCAACGATTTTTCCAGGTTGATGATGTGGATTTTGTTGCGATGGCCGAAGATGAACGGCGCCATCTTGGGGTTCCAGAAACGGGTTTGGTGACCGAAATGGACACCGGCTTCCAGCATTTCACGCATGGTGACTGACATGATTTTCTCCAAAAGGTTGGGTCTAAAATCCGGTCCTCGATCCGCCCGGGTCGCAAGGTTCACCCCGTATCGGGAAAAACCTTCGACCTGGCGCGAACACCTTGTTGGGCCCGGATTCGCGATTTGTCTTGACTCGCATACCGCAATAGGGTAAGTCGGCAAAACCCAAGGACTATAGCACAGGCACCCCACAGATCCAATGGCATACAACACCCTGACCGACCTGATTCACACCCGCAAGAACATCCTGGACGGCGTCACCAGCGCCAGTGATCGCCTGGATGCCTGCGTCGCAGTAGCGCAGTCGCCCGCATGCGACAAAGTCTTCCTGCGCACGATGTTCGACGAGGCGCGGCAATTCGCGGCCGGCGCCGACGCGCGGCGGCTACCGCTGGCGGGACTGGCGGTATCGGTCAAGGACCTGTTCGATGTGCAGGGCCAGGCCACTGGCGCCGCCTCGCTGACCCGCGCCGACGTGGCGCCAGCACAGCAGGACTGCCCTGCGGTCGCACGCCTGCGTGCCGCCGGCGGCGCCATCATCGGTCGCACGAACATGACCGAGTTCGCCTTCTCGGGCGTCGGAATCAACCCGCATTTCGGCACGCCAGCCAACGCAGCGAGTCGCGACGAACCCTTGATACCCGGCGGCTCGTCTTCCGGTGCCGCCGTTTCGGTGGCCACCGGCGCGGCTTACATCGGGCTGGGCTCGGACACCGCCGGCTCGATCCGGATCCCGGCGGCACTCAATGGCATCGTCGGCTTCAAGAACACGGCGGCGCTGGTGCCGCGGGACGGGGCCATTCCCTTGTCGACCACGCTGGACACCGTCTGTGCCATGACCCGGTCGGTGCCCGACGCCATCGTTGCGCATGAAATCCTGGCCTCCCGCATGGTGACACGCAGCACGGCCCCGCTGCCAGCCTACCGACTAGCCGTCGTGCGCCAGCTCATGCAGGACGAGATGGACCCGATGGTCGATCAGGCCTGGCAACGCACGCTGGGCCAGTTGCGCGCCAGCGGTGCGTCCATTGCCGAAATCGACATGCCCGAACTCGATGAACTGCCGGCCTTGATGGCACACGGGGCTTTTGCGGGCTCCGAGAGTTTTGCCTATCACCGCAAGGCCCTGGAGCGTGTCGGCGATCAATTCGACCCGCGCGTGGTGGCGCGCATCCGCCGCGGCGCGGCGATGAGTGCCTTTGAGTACATCGACCTGCTGCATGCGCGCGCCGACTGGATCGCCCGGGTCGGTCAGCGTCTGCAGTCCTTTGGCGCCGTGCTGTCGCCAACCGTGCCGCTGGTGGCCCCGCCGATTCAGCTGATCGCGCCGGGTGCGGAACGTGACGACGCCTTCTTCCGGGTCAACGGCCTGCTGCTGCGCAACACCAATGTGGTCAACATGCTCGACGGCTGCGCCCTCTCGCTGCCTTGCCACCAGGCACACGAATTGCCGGTCGGCCTGATGGTGTGGCATGGTGCATACCGCGACGACGTGGTGCTCAACATCGGCTGCCAGATCGAACTATTGTTGCTGCAAGCCGGATAATCCCGGCTCACGCCTACCGGCGGCCCATGGCCCGCCGGACCTCCGGCATCAAAGGGATTCATGAAAATTGCAGTCATTGGCGCCGGAATTGTTGGCGTCACCACCGCGTATGAGCTGGGCCGCGATGGCCATGCCGTCACGGTCTTCGAGCGCCGCGCCGCGGCCGCGGAAGAAACGAGTTTTGCCAATGCCGGCATCATCGCTCCCGGTTATGTGACGCCCTGGGCGGCGCCGGGCATGCCGGGCAAGGTGCTCGGCCAGTTGTTCCAGCGCCATGCCAGCATACGCATGGCATGGCCGCTCCGTGTGGACGACGTGAAATGGGCCTGGAAGTGGTATCGCGCCTGTCGGCTTGAGACCTACCTGGCGAACAAGGCCCATATGCGCCGCCTGGCGTTTTACAGCCGCGCCCGCTTGCACGCCATCCGCGCCGACCTGCGCCTGGAATATGACCGCAGCGACGGCTATCTGGTGTTGTTGCGTACCGAACGCGATCGGGAGCTGGTGCAGCCCAGCCTGCAGGTACTACGTGACGCCGGCATCCCGTTCCGGCTGCTCGAGCCGGAGCAGGCACGCCTGGTCGAGCCGGCGCTCGATACCGACACAGCCTTTGTCGGCGCCATTGAGTTACCCGACGACGAGGTCGGCAACTGCCGTCAGTTCGCCCTGCTGCTCAAGAACGAGGCCCAGCGCAACGGCGTGGAATTCCGCTTTAACACCACGGTGCGCAGCCTTGCTGCAGGCGGGCAGCCGGCGGTCTGGGTACAGGGCGAAGCGCAGGCGACTGCATTCGATGCGGTGGTGTTGTGCGCCGGCGTGGCCTCGGCGCAGTTGCTCAGGCCGATGGGCATCTCGCTGCCACTGGTACCCGTGCATGGCTATTCGCTCAGCGCCTCGATCAAGGAGCCGCTCAACGCACCCCGCAGTGCGGTCATGGACGAACACTACAAGGTCGCCATTGCCCGACTGGGCAACCGCATCCGTGTGGCCGGCGGAGCCGAGCTCGGCGGCCACACCGCCGACAAGAGCCAAGCGCCGCTGCGCACGCTGTACAAGGTGTTGCAGGACTGGTTCCCGGCGGCCGCCAACCGCAGTAGCGGCATCCAGGAATGGAAAGGCGCGCGCCCCATGCTGCCGGACGGTCCGCCGCTGGTGTGCGCGAGCGGTGCACCTGGCCTGTGGCTCAATATCGGGCACGGGTCCAGCGGCTGGGCCTTGTCGTGCGGCTCGGCGCGCGCCATGGCCGACATGGTCAGCGGCAAGGCCGCTGAACTCGACATGATGGGGTTCGACCTGGCACGCTTCGGGCTCTGACGCGCGGCCCGAACCGGCAAAATGCTATCGTCGTCCGTACCGGTACCCGCCATCTGCGGGCGCTGCCTGACTGTGTTGCTGGAGACCTTGACATGAAGATCCGCTTCTGGGGCGTGCGTGGCTCGATCGCGTCACCCGGCCCCAAGACCGTCCGTTATGGTGGCAATACCACCTGCATCGAAGTGCGTACCGACGCCAACGAGCTCATCATCATCGATGCGGGCACCGGTATCTTTCCGCTGTCGCACGCCTTGCTTGCGGAGATGCCGCTGACCGCGAACATCCTGATCACGCACTCGCACTGGGACCACATTCAGGGCCTGCCGCTGTTCGTGCCCAACTTCATCCCTGGCAACACGCTTCGTCTGCACGGCGCATTCGATCCGGTCTCGGGCAATGGTATCGAGCAGGTCATGTCGGTGCAGTTGCAATACAGCTATTTTCCGGTGCGCGAAGCCGAACTCAAGGCGCGCATGGAATACGTGACCCTGCTGCCGGGCGAGCCGGTGCAGATCGGCAGCGCGACGGTGACACCGGTCCTGTTGAACCACCCGGTGATCGATTTCGGTTACCGGATCGACTGCGATGGCAAGTCGATGTTCTTCACTGGCGATCACGAGCCGCCCTATAACATCTACGAGCCCGGCGACCCCGAATACGCCGAATACCAGCAGTTCGTGGACGAGAAGCACAGTGGCATCTTGCGCGCCATCCAGGGCATCGACGTGCTGATCGCCGACACGTCCTACACGCGCCAGGAATTCCCCGCCAAAAAGGGCTGGGGACACGGCAGCTTCGACACCAGCATCGCAATGGCCCGTGCCGCCCAGGTGAAGACCTTGTTTTGCACCCACCACGAGCCAACCCGCAGCGATGATGCCCTGGAGGCGGCCTTTGCGCAGGCCCTGACCGACAACCCGCCGCCCAAGGACGGCGGGCCCGATATCCGGCTCGCACGTGAAGGCGAGACCTTCGAGTTCTGATCATGTTGCCAAGCTTCGGGCTGCCCCCCCGGCACGTGCTGGCCGGAGCGCAATGGCTATTGCACGACACCGCAGCAACGCGGGCACTTGAGTCAAAGGCCTTGGCCGGCGCGCCGCCCCATGCACTGATGCAGCGCGCCGGACTGGCCTGTGCCCGCATGGCTTTGGCCATGGCACCCCATGCGCGCGCAATCTGGGTCGCCGCCGGCCCCGGCAACAACGGTGGCGACGGCATGGAAGCGGCGATGCACCTGCAGCGCTGGGGTTGCCAGGTCACGGTCACCTGCCTGGGTGATCCGGCAGCAGCCTCTTCAGACGCGGCTGCGTCGCGCTTGCGCGCACTCGACGCTGGCGTGACTTTTGCCGAACTGCCGCCGCAGCAGTGGGATCTGTGCATCGACGCCTTGCTGGGCATCGGCGCAACACGGCCACCAGACGGGGTGATGGCCCAGTGGATACACCACATGCAAGGCCACGACGCCTCGGTGCTGGCCATCGACAACCCCACGGGCCTTAACGCCGATACCGGCAAGGCCGCAGCCATCTGCGTGCGGGCCAGCGCCACGCTCAGCCTGCTCACACTCAAGCCAGGCCTGTTTACGGCCGACGGGCGCGACATGGCGGGCCAGGTCTGGCTGGACGATCTGCAGGTCGACTGCTCCGGGTTCCCCGACACGGGCGCACCGACGGCCTACCTGCTTGCCCGCCCTGCCACCGTGCCGCGCCGACACGCGTCGCACAAGGGCAGTTACGGTGATGTGGCCGTGGTGGGCGGAGCAAGCGGATTGACCGGCGCGGCCGTGCTGGCGGCAACTGCGTGCCTGCACGCGGGAGCCGGTCGGGTGTTTCTTTGTCCGCTCGACGCCCATGCCGCGCCGCTTGCGTCCGCCCCTGCGGAACTGATGTTGCGCGAGGTTGGCGCCCTGGCGTTTGATCGCCTGACGGTGGTGGGCGGTTGTGGCGGAGGCGATGCGATACGGGAACATCTCCCAAGCATGCTGTCGCGTGCCCGCGCACTCGTGCTCGATGCCGATGCACTCAACGCGCTCGCCAGCGACAGCCAGTTCCAGCAACTGCTGGTGGCCCGCGCCAGCCGTGCAGCGCCGACCGTGCTCACACCCCATCCGCTGGAAGCGGCCCGTTTGCTCGGCATCACGGCCGCTCAGGTTCAGTCTGATCGCATCGATGCGGCACGCCGACTGGCGGCCCGTTTCAAATGCACTGTGATTCTCAAGGGATCCGGCACCATCGTTGCCGCGCCCGACCAACTACCGGTGATCAATCCGACCGGCAACGCCTTGCTGGCCACAGCCGGCAGTGGCGATGTGCTGGCGGGCGTGATCGGCGCCAGACTGGCCGCTGGCATGCCCGCTTTCGAGGCAGCATGCGCGGCGGTCTTTGTGCATGGCGAGGCGGCCGACCATTGGCCGACCGGTGTACCGCTGACGGCGGGAGCTCTGGCCCGCACGCTGCTATGAGAGCGTGAAAGGCCGAACGTCGGCTGAATTCGCTGGCGGGTCAGCCGCGGCCGGCGAACGGCATCTTGGTGGCCATGACCGTGTGGAACATAACGTTGGCACTCAATGGCAGGCTCGCCATGTACAAGACTGACTGACCGACGACGTTGACGTCCATCAGCGGCTCGATGGCGATCTCGCCATTCGCCTGAATGACGCCCGTTGCCATACGCTGCGCCATTTCGGTGGCGGCGTTGCCGATGTCGATCTGACCGACCGCGATGTCGTACTTGCGTCCGTCCAGCGAAGCGGTCTTGGTCAGACCCATGACGCCGTGTTTCGTCGCCGTGTAGGCGATCGAATTGGGACGCGGCGCATGGGCCGAAATCGAGCCGTTGTTGATAATGCGCCCGCCCATTGGCGACTGCGCCTTCATCACGCGAAACGCGTTCTGAATACAGAGAAATACACCGGTGAGATTGATGTCCACGACGTTGCGCCACTGCGCGACGGTAAGGTCTTCCAGCGGAACACCGGGCGCGTTGACGCCGGCATTGTTGAACACCACATCGAGGCGCCCGAACGCTTTGACAGCGGCATCGAACAGCGCGCGAACCGAGTCCGGATCCGACACATCGGTGGGTACGGCCAGCGCCCGATCACCGGCGCCGCTTTCCTGCGCCACAGCCTCCAGCGGCTCCTTGCGCCGACCGGCCAGAACCACGCGATAGCCAGCACCGAGCAGGGCCAGTGCCGCGGCCTTGCCGACACCGCTTCCGGCTCCGGTGACGATCGCAATTTTCGATTCAGAAGACATGTCTCAGACACTCCTTGTGTTGTTGATGATGGTTCGCCGGCGGCAAGCTCAATCTCACCGGCGTGGCGCCCTGCCACGTTTGCCGGCTGCGCCTTTGCGCGCCGCGGATTTTCCGGCAGAACCGGCCGGCTTGTTGCCGTGCGACACGGATTCTGCAGCTTTGCTTGGCTTGCGCCGGGATAACTTGTCCGCCGGCATGTCGTCACGCGCCGCGCGCGGCGCTGCGTCGTGGCCGGCACCCTTGTCCTTCATGACGCGCAGCGCGATGTCTTCGTCGTCACGCACCAACCTGAAGTCGATGCGCCTGCCATCAAGGTCGACCCTGCTGACCTGCACCCGGACCCGCGTGCCGATCGAATAACGCATGCCGGTGCGTTCGCCCCGCAATTCCTGGCGCATTTCATCGAACTTGAAATATTCGCCGCCCAGCTCGGTGATATGTACCAGCCCCTCGACATACATCGCATCCAGCGTAACGAAGATGCCGAAGCTCGTGGCCGCGGTGACAACCCCGCCATATTCCTCGCCAAGATGCTCGCGCATGTACTTGCACTTGAGCCAGGCCTCCACATCGCGGCTGGCCTCGTCCGCCCGACGCTCATTGGCACTGCAATGCAGTCCGGCCGCCAGCCATGCCGCGCCTTCGGCATTGAGCTTGCGCGGCTTTTCGTCCGTCGTCTTGGCGCGCGACGCCGCACCTTTTTCGAGCCGGCGCGACAACTTGGCATGGGCCTCACCCGGTGTCGGCAACATCGGCAACTGGTAGCGGGTCTTGCCAAGGATGGCCTTGATTACCCGGTGCACCAGCAAATCGGGATAGCGCCGGATCGGACTGGTGAAGTGCGTGTACGAGGCAAACGCCAGACCGAAATGGCCGTTGTTGACAGGCGTGTAGATCGCCTGCTGCATTGAACGCAACAACATGGCATGGATCTGCTGCGCATCCGGCCGGTCCTTGGTCGCCTGCGCGATACGCTGAAACTCGCCGGGTGTCGGGTCGTCGCTGATGTCCAGCCCCACACCGGTCGCCTTCAAATAGCTGCTCAGGATCTCCCGCTTCTCAGGGGTTGGCCCCTCGTGCACGCGATACAGCCCGTTGTGCCTGCTCTGCAGGATGAAGTCGGCACTGCAGACGTTGGCCGCCAGCATGGCTTCCTCGATCAGCTTGTGCGCATCGTTGCGGGTGCGCGGCACGATCTTCTCGATACGGCCGCTCTCGTCGCAAACGATCTGCGTCTCCACGGTCTCGAAATCGACCGCCCCGCGCCGGTTGCGCGCACTGTTGAGCGCACGATACACATCGTGCAGGTTCATCAGGTCACCAACCCGCTCCTTGCGCCGCTGTGCCTCAGGGCCGCGGGTGTTGGCCAGGATGGCGGCCACCTCGGTATAGGTGAACCGTGCATGACTCCACATGACGGCCGGATAGAACTGATACGCCGTGACTTCGCCGGTGGAGTCGACAAACATGTCGCACACCATGCACAGGCGATCGACCTCCGGATTGAGCGAACACAAACCGTTGGACAACTTCTCGGGCAGCATCGGAATCACACGACGCGGAAAATACACGCTGGTGGCGCGATCGTAGGCATCGATGTCGATGGCCGAACCGGTCTCCACATAGTGACTGACATCGGCAATGGCCACCAACAGTCGCCAGCCCTTGACCGCCGATTTGCCCCGCCCGGTCGTGGCGGGCTCGCAATAGACCGCATCATCAAAATCGCGCGCGTCTTCGCCATCGATCGTGACCAAGGGGACGTCGGTCAGATCGACCCGGTTTTTCTTGTCTTGCGGGCGCACCTTGTCTGGCAGGCCGCGTGACTGCGCGATGCAGGCCTCGGAGAATTCGTGTGGCACGCTGTACTTGCGCACCGCGATCTCGATCTCCATGCCCGGGTCGTCGACCTCGCCCAATACCTCTTTCACCCGCCCGACCGGCTGACCGTACAAGGCGGGCGGCTCGACCAATTCGACCACCACAACCTGCCCGGCCTTGGCAGTACCGATGGCCCCTTTGGGCACCAGCACGTCCTGGCCGTAGCGTTTGTCCTCGGGCGCCACCAGCCAGACACCGCCTTCTTGCAGCAGTCGCCCGATGATGGGTTGTTTGGGACGCTCGACAATTTCGACCACCCGTCCTTCGGGTCGGCCCTTGCGGTCGCTGCGCACGACGCGAACCTTGACGCGGTCCTTGTGCAACACGGCCCGCATCTCGTTGGGAGGCAAATAAATGTCGGCCTCACCGTCATCTCGCGCGACAAATCCATGACCATCCCGGTGTCCCTGAATGGTCCCTTCAAATTCATCCAGCAAGCCGCTGGAAGCACTAATATTCTTGATACAATCTCCTCTTTCCTGAAATGCCCAGGTGGCGGAATTGGTAGACGCACTAGTTTCAGGTACTAGCGAGTAACATCGTGGGGGTTCGAGTCCCTTCCTGGGCACCAAATATGGTTTGGTTGATAAAGCCGCTGCAGTCGCAGCGGCGGATATTTGAAGCCGCTGCAGTCGCAGCGGCTTTTTCTTTGGGCGTCGACTTATACAGGGACGGCGACAAGGTCGTGACCCTGCGTGTCGACGATCTTGGCCCGGGTGAATTCCCCGACCTTGAATGTTTTACTGGCTTTTTGCGGCGGCAACAGGCGCACGATGCCATCAATCTCCGGCGCATCCGCATAACTGCGTCCGGTGCCGCCCCGACGCCCCAGTGCCGGAGCTGAGTCCACCAGCACCTGCATCGTGGCGCCGATACGGCGCTTGAGCCGTTCGGTGGAAACCTGCTCGGCAACTGCCATGAAGCGGGCCCGGCGCTCTTCGCGCACTTGCGCCGGCAACATGCCTTCGAGGCCGTTGGCCACAGCCCCTTCGACCGGGCTGTAGGCGAAACAACCCGCACGGTCGATCTGCGCCTCGTGCATGAAATCGAGCAAATGCTGAAACTCAGCCTCGGTCTCGCCGGGAAAACCTGCAATGAAGGTGCTGCGAATGACGATCTGCGGACACTCGGCGCGCCATTGCTGGATGCGCTCCAGATTTTTTTCGCCACTGGCCGGGCGCTTCATGCGCCTCAGCACATCCGGATGACTGTGTTGCAGCGGCACGTCCAGATACGGCAGTATCCGTCCGCTGGCCATCAACGGGATCACGCCATCCACACTGGGGTACGGATACACATAGTGCAAGCGCACCCAGGCGCCATAAGGTTCGGCCAGATCACCCAGCGCCTGTACCAGGTCCAGCATGCGGGTCTTGACCGGCTTGCCGTCCCAGAATCCCGTGCGGTACTTGACGTCAACGCCATACGCCGACGTGTCCTGGCTGATGATCAGCAATTCCTTGACGCCGCCTTCGAACAAGGCCCGGGCGTCACTTAGCACGTCACCGATGGGACGCGAAACGAGATCGCCGCGCATCGACGGGATGATGCAGAACGTGCAGCGGTGATTGCAACCTTCGCTGATCTTCAGATACGCGTAATGGCGTGGCGTCAGCTTGATTCCCGCGACACCGAACGCGTTCGGAATCAGATCGACAAACGGGTCGTGCGGCTTCGGAAGGTTTGCATGGACGGCGTCCATGACTTCCTGCGTCGCATGCGGACCAGTGACAGCCAGCACCTTGGGGTGAACCTGGCGCACCAGGTTGCCGCCATCGGCGCCTGACCTGGCGCCCAGACAACCGGTGACGATGACGCGGCCGTTTTCGGCCAGCGCCTCGCCGATCGAGTCCAGACTCTCGCGCACCGCGTCATCGATGAAGCCGCAGGTATTGACGATGACCAGATCGGCCCCCACAAGGGACTTGGACGTCTGGTAACCCTCGGCGCTGAGCTGGGTCAGTATCAGCTCGGAGTCGGTCAGGGCCTTGGGGCAACCCAGGCTGATGAAGCCGACCGTCGGAATTTTGGCGGAAGGGGCGGAAGGGGAGGAAGGGGGAGAAAGAACTTCTTGCATCGTCGTATTGTCGCGCCCTGCGGCTTGCCTCAGCGCTTGATCCCAAAGTTGCTCAGGACCTGCTCCGTCTGCTTCTGCATCTGCTCCTGCAACTGCGTCAGCAGATGTTTGGACTGATCCATATTGGGACCCATCATGCCCTGCGCCATGGGCAGCTGCATGTTCATGAACTGCTTCCACATGTCGGGCGTGAGCTTCTCGGACTGCTCACCGAGCCGGTTCTGCACGTCCATCAGGGTCTGCATGTTCTTTTCGAGATATCCGCCCATGAAGCCCTGCATGGTATGGCCATAGAAGCGGATGATATTGGACAGCACCGGCGCCGTGAACATGGGTGAGCCGTTAGCCTCCTGCTCCAGGATGATCTGCAGCAATATGCTGCGCGTCAGATCTCCGCCGGTCTTGGCATCAACCACCACAAATGGCGCGCCATCCATGACCAGCTGACGCACTTCGGACAAGGTGATGTAGATCGAGCTGTTGGTGTCGTAAAGGCGCCGATTCGGGTATTTCTTGATGACCCGCTGGGTATTACGCGCCTCCTCGGGCTTTTTGCTAATCATCGCGGGTTTCCTTTGAACCAGACTGCGGCTGGCCAGTTTGTCGAGCGCGACGGCCATCCAAGTCGCGCTACCGCATAGGGCCCTTGGGTTTGACCACGAGCCGGCGACAGGGCGCCCGGCCAAAAGCGTGACTCAAGCCGGAGGGCAAGGCTGGATTGTAACCATCGGATCGCCCGGCAGCCCTATCTGCGACGACAAGCCCGGCCAGACAGACCGTACCGCCCGGCATCAAGGGTCGCTGCTATCATCGCCCAACAAACCAATAATATCGGGCGCAGGGAAAAAATCATGTTTCAGACTAGAAGAACGGAACCACCCGTGACGCTTGATAATCCACAGGTTTCCGCCGCGCATCGCCGGGGCTGTTGACATGGCCGCGTCCTCGCTGCCCGTCCATGTTGCCGTCATCATGGATGGCAACCGGCGCTGGGCACGCAAGTACCTGCTGCCGGTGGCCATGGGCCATGCAAGCGGGGCGCGTGCCATCCGCGCCATCGTGCAGGCCTGCTCAGACCGGGGCATCCGGTTCCTGACCCTGTTTGCATTCAGCACCGAGAACTGGCAGCGCCCCCTCGACGAAGTTTCGAGCCTGATGCGCCTGCTCGCGGTGTACTTGCAAAAGGAAGTGGCGGACATGAATGCGAGTGGGGTTCGCCTGCGCATCATTGGAGACACTGCGCGTTTCAGCCACAGATTGCAGGAGTTGGTCCAGCAGGCACGCGAGCTGACGCAGCACAATACCAGGATCAACCTGACCGTTGCCATCAACTATGGCGGACGCTGGGACATGCTGCAGGCCGCAAAGGCCTGGCAGGCGGCCAACCCGGGGCTGTCGATCGAGTCGATGGACGAAGTGGCGCTGCAATCCCACCTGTGCATGGCGGGCCTGCCAGACCCCGACCTGCTGATCCGAACCGGCGGCGAGGCCCGCATCAGCAACTTTTTGCTTTGGCAGATGGCCTATACCGAGCTGTATTTCACCGATGTGTTGTGGCCGGATTTCCGGCAAGCCGAACTGGACGCCGCGCTCGCTTCCTTTGCGCGGCGCGACCGGCGTTTCGGCAGCGCGGGGCCGGAACCTGCAGACATCCCGGCGTCGCTGAAAGCCAGAACCGGTGATGTCCGGTAGGGTACAGCGACGCGAGGGTCGCTATCTGCGCCCGGTAGTGCCCATTTTTCAGCGGCCGCATTCCAATAGAGTCGACCGACCGAATGCCCGCGCTACCTGCTGATCGGTCCCACATACAAATGCTTCGACACTCCAAATTCGTTCGTTTACTGCGTTTCAGATCGCCAAAATCGCAAATCAAGCTGGAACCCTCATCCAGCCTACGTTTCAGCTCTCCAATCATGAAATTTACCAGGCACTCGTGATGTCATCGCCCCAATTACCCATGTTGAAATTATTTTCAAAATCACTTTGCCTGCGCGCGGTGCTTGCTACGCTGACCGTGTCACTGAGCGTGGGCTTGCAGGCCCAGACGGCCGCGACTGCTATCGGCTTCGGTTCCGGTTTTTCAGCCAACGCGCCGACCGCTGGCGGAGCCGCCGCCCCGGCCACGCCGATATCCACACTCGGGCCTGCCGGCTATCTGCAGCAAACAACTCAACAGATAAATCAGCAACAAGGCACAGCGCCAGAAGCCGCCAAACTTGGTGCCGATGCCAATGACCCGCGCGATACGCGTGCTCAACCAACCGCTCGCGCGTCCGCGCCCAGCCAGTTTCAGCGTTTTGTACAAGAAAACACCGGCCGCTTGCTGCCCATTTATGGCCGCGACCTGTTTGAGGCGCCACAAGCCTACGCCGTAGACAGCGCCCTACCCGCCCCTGATGGCTACCTGTTGGGCCCCGGTGACGAGGTTCAGCTCAAGGTATGGGGCCCGGTTGACTTCAACACCAACCTCACGATTGACCGCAATGGCCAGGTGAATCTGCCCAAGGTGGGTGTAGTCACCCTGGCCGGCGTGGCCGTGCGTGATCTTGACAAAACATTGAAGGGTCATTTAGGCAAAGTCTTCACCAACTTCAGTGCCAGCGCCACTTTAGGGCGCTTGCGCGGTATCCAGGTCTATGTGGTTGGCCAAGCGCTGCAGCCGGGCACCTTCCACCTGTCAAGTCTCAGTACCCTGGTCAATGCACTGTTTGCCAGCGGCGGCCCCGACGCCAATGGCTCCATGCGCAACATTCAACTCAAGCGTGCCGGCAAAACCGTCACCACGCTCGACCTGTATGACTTCATCTCGCGTGGCGACAAAACCCGTGATCTACCCTTGATGTCGGGTGACGTCATCGTGATCCCACCCGTAGGCCCGCGCGTTGCCGTCACGGGCGCCTTGGACCATGCTGCCATATATGAATTGAAGGACAGCGCCTCCGTTACTACCATCGCCGACATTCTGAGCCTGAGCGGCGGCGTTTCTGCCCTGGCCAGCACCCGCAAAGCACTGATTGAGCGCATTGCCCCTGAAAAGAACCCGCCGCGCCAAGTGCAAGACCTCGCTCTGGATGCCGAAGGGCTCAAGCAGCCGCTGCGCGATGGCGACGTGCTCACACTGCTGGGTATCAGCCCCGCCTTTGCCAACGCCGTGACCCTGCAAGGCACCGTGGCGGCGCCGCTGCGCTACCGCTGGTTTGAGGGCATGAAAATACTTGACCTGATCCCCGAGCGCGATGCCCTGATCACGTCCGACTATTACAAGCGCAAAAACCTGCTGGTGCAAAACGATGACGTAGCCAAAGAGGCCGGCGGCAAGGTCACCGACCGGGTGCGCGGCATCGCCGACCAGATCAACTGGGAATACGCCGTCATCGAGCGCATGGACCGCGGCAAACTCAGCACCGAGCTCATCCCCTTCAACCTCGGCAAAGCCGTGCTGCAACGTGACCCCGCACACAACCTGACGCTGCAAGCCGGTGACGTGGTCACCATCCTGAGCCAAAAAGACCTGCGCCTGCCGCAAGAACGCCAGACCCGCCTGGTGCGTGTGGAGGGCGAAGTGGCCGCACCTGGTATCTACCAGGCGGCAGCCGGTGAAACCCTGCCCCAACTGATCCGGCGCATTGGCGGCCTGACACCCCAGGCCTATGTGTTTGGCACCGAGCTCAATCGTGAGTCCGTTCGCACCCGCCAGCAAGAAAACCTTGACACCCTGACCCGTCGGCTGGAGGCGCAGGCACAGGCGCAGGCCAGCAGTGTTATCGCCAACCGGGGTAGCGACGCGGCCCAAGCCCAACTGCTGCAACAGCAGGCTCAGCTCAAAAGCCAGATTGAACGTCTCAAATCCCTCAAAAGCAACGGCCGCATGGCGCTGGAGCTTGACCCACAAGGCCAATCCCTGGCGACCCTGCCCGCCCTGCCGCTTGAGGACGGCGACCGCATCCTTATCCCCTCCGTGCCGGGCTTTGTGTCGGCGTTTGGCTCCGTCAACAACGAAAACGTATTCATCTACAAGCCCGGCAAGACCGTGGCTGACGTCCTCAAGTCCGCCGGCCTGATGGAAGACGCCGAACCCGACCAGGCCTTTGTGCTGCGCGCCGATGGCAGCATCATTGCGCGGCGCGACCGCGGCGGTCTGTTTGGCGGTGGCTTTGAATCCCTCCAGGTCATGCCTGGCGACACTGTGGTGGTGCCCGCGCAGATTGACCGTGAGAGCCGCTACAACTTCATCATCCGTGCGGCCAAAGACTGGACCAGCATCCTGGCCAACTTCGGCCTGGGCGCTGCCGCCATCAAAACCTTGCGCAAATGAAGCACGCCATGACTGAACTAAATCAAGCAACCCTTGGTGCGCAAACAGCGGCTGAAGACGACGACGAAATCAGCCTGCTCGACTTGCTGCAGGTGGTGGCAGACAACCTGCGCCTGCTCATCCTGGGTCCGCTGTTAGCCGGCCTACTCGCCTTGGGCTACAGCTTTACCATTACCCCGACCTTTACCGCGAGTACCAAATTTTTGCCGCCCCAGCAGCAGCAAAGCAGCGCTGCCGCCATGCTGCAGTCGCTGGGTGCCTTGGGTGGCCTGGCCGGTGCCGCCAGCGGCCTGAAAAATCCGGCTGATCAGTATCTGGCTTTCATGGAAAGCAACAGCGTGCAGGATGCGCTGATAGAGCGTTTTAAATTAATGGATCGCTATGAATCCAAATTCCGGCAGGATGCGCGTACCACCTTGGCAGGCAGTGCCCGCTCCAGCAGCGGCAAGGACGGGCTCATCACTGTGGAGGTAGATGACAAAGACCCGGCTTTTGCCGCGCAGTTGGCCAACGCGCATGTCGAAGAACTGCAAAAACTGCTCAGCCGCATAGCCGTTACGGAGGCGCAGCAGCGCCGCGTGTTCTTCGAGAAGCAATTACTGAGCGCCAAAGACAACTTGGTCAAAGCCGAGCAAACCCTCAAGGCCAGCGGTGTCCATAGCAGCGTGTTGAAGGTTGACCCCACAGCTGCGGTAGAGGGACTAGCCAGGCTCAAAGCGGGTATTGCCGCGCAGGAAGTCAAGCTCGGTAGCATGCGCGGTTACCTGACCGAGAGCGCCCCTGATTTCAAGCAAGCTCAAACCGAACTCGCCGCCCTGCGCACCCAGGTGGCACGGTCTGAGAAGGCAGAACCGGCCGTTACGGGTGGCGAAAGTGACTACATCGCCAAGTACCGCGAGTTCAAGTACTACGAAACCTTGTTTGAACTGTTTACCAAACAATTTGAGATTGCCCGTATCGACGAAAGCCGCGAAGGCGCTGTCATTCAGGTGCTCGATGTGGCCCAGCCGCCCGAGCGCAAGAGCAAACCCAAGAAGGCACTAATTGCCATGATGACTACCCTGGCCGTGGGCTTTGCGCTGCTGCTCTTCGTCTTTGTGCGCAGTGCCCTGCGGGGTGCCGCGCAAAACCAGGAATCTGCAGAGAAACTGGCCCATCTGCGCCGTGCATGGTCCAAGGCCCTTGGTCGTGCCTAAACCGGTTCTGATGGGTACGCTGCGCGTGCTTGCGGGGCTAGGGGCGGCGGTGGCCACGGGCGTTTGCCTAGCGCAGTCCGAATACGATTTGACCCAGACCCACGGCATACACCCCACCGGTATCACCTGGCGGCTCACCGACGAAACTTGGAAGCTGCCCGGCGGTGACCGGGTGGGCATGGTCGGTGGCAACCTGCTGTTCGATGTCAACCGCAACTTCAAGCTCGGCGTCGGTTCGTACGGCGCGCTGCGCGGCAATCTGGGCGGCTTCATCACCTTGGGCGTGGCTGCGGAATTGCACGAGAGAATCACGCCCTCATTGAGGGGGGAAGCGGGCGTGTTTGTCGGTGGTGGCGGCGGCCATGGCGCCAATGCGCTGGTCGGTGGCGGGCTGATGCTGCGTGGCCATGCGGGGCTGAGCTATGACCTCGGGCGCTATTGCAGAGTCGGCATGGGCTTGAGCCATGTCGCTTTTCCATCGGGCACCATCCGTAGCACCCAGCCTTACCTGAGTTATGAATATTCGTTTGATAGCGTGAACGGCCACGGCTGGGGCGGCGCGCCCGAAGGCATCGCCGCATCGGACAAAAAACTACTGGTGCGTCAACAGGAATTCGCATTGGTGGCGCACGCCTATCGCATTCCGAATGGCGTGGTGCAGATCGGCGGCGCGCCGCAGCACCCGAACATGCAATTGATCGGCGCCGAATGGTCGAGCTACCTCGATGAGCGCTGGTTCCTGAAGCTGGCAGCCGACGGTGCGATGGGCGGGCAGAGCAGCGGTTATATGCAGATTCTTGCAGGTGGCGGCTACCGTTGGCCGATCGCGCGCGGCACGGCGGTCAAGCTGCATGCCGCCCTGGGTCCGGCTGGTGGAGGTGGGGTCGAAACCGGTGGCGGCCTGCTGGTCAGCGCCGGCCTGGCGCTGCAGCAGAACATCAGCCGCCGCAACGCGCTCGAGGTCACTGTCGAAAAAATAAGCGCACCCGGTCACAGCTTCAACGCGACCAGCCTGAGCCTCAAACTCAGTCATCAGTTCGGCCTGCCCGCTGCCAACGGTTTTGCCTCGTGGGGCGAACTGAGCCGCTTCGACCCTCAGCATTTGCGTGTGCGTTTTCCGAGCCAGACCTACTTCAAGGGCAGCTCTAACTGGCGCACCGGTAGCACCAAGAATACGGTTGGCAACCTCGGGGTGCAGCTCGACTACTTCATTCCCGGCCCGTCTTCGTCGGCCAATTTTTTCCTGACCGGCCAGGGGCTCGCGGCCTTCAGCGACGGCGCTGGCGCATACATGACCGGCCAGCTCGGCGCCGGTGCGCAGTGGCCGCTGGCGGCGCGCTGGTTTGTCGAAGGCGAGGGCTTGCTTGGCGCGGCCGGCGGTGGCGGCCTGGCGATGGGCAGCGGACTGGTCGCGCAGGGTAACGCCAGTGTCGGCTATCGGCTCTCGAAGTCCTTGTCGCTGATGGCGACGGCCGGTTACATGAAAGCCCTGCGCGGCGATTTCGCCGCCACCGTGCTGGGCATGTCGCTGGCTTATCAATTCACGGCGTTTGCGGAGAAGTAGCGCCGGGTTGCGCCTCAGACCCGAAAAACACCGACCTCCGAACCGTGCCCATAAAAGTCAAGAGGTTCTGAGACAAATGGCCTCTGAGACGGCTATTTGGGGTACTTCCCCAAACCCGCAGTCAGGAGTCAGAAGCGCAGAACCCCGCGTGGTTCGGGGTTCTGGCAGGCATCTATTCGCTGATAGCGAGTTAGTAGCCCATGTACTGGCGGAGAGGGTGTCCGCAAAAATAGCGTCCAGTAAAATCCAGTAATGTCTATAAGCCTTTGATTTACAAAGAAAATATATAACATCAGTGTCTTGTGCTGTCCATTAGTTTCCCGTAAAATCTCACCATCTATGATGGGAACTATGTTGGGAAAGGATTTATATGGCACGCAAGGCGGAGGAACTTTCGGCACTCGTGGTCGGCAGATTAAAGACCCCGGGTCTTTGGGCTGTTGGCGGCGTTGCTGGTCTATACATGTGCATCAACGATGGCGCAGCACGCTCATGGATTCTGCGCATGATGGTCGGCACCAAGCGCCGCGACATGGGGTTGGGCGGATTCCCCGATGTGACGCTGGCGCAGGCCCGCGAAAAGGCCCGTCAAGCGCGGGGCGAGGTCGATCAAGGTGTTGACCCCATCTTGCAGCGCAAGGCGCTCAAAAGCGCGCTGGCAGCCCAGCAGGCCACCGAGAAGACGTTCAAGCAAGCGGCCACTGCCTACATCGACGCGCACAGCGACTCATGGCGCAACCCAAAGCACCGGGGCCAATGGGCCAGCACGCTGGAGACCTATGTATTCCCAACAATGGGGCACCTGCTGGTGCGTGACGTTGGTCAGGAACATGTGCTCGCGGCACTTGAGCCGATCTGGAAAACCAAGACAGAGACCGCGACGCGGGTGCGCGGGCGTATTGAATCCGTCCTGAGTTGGGCCACCGTGCGCAAGTACCGTACCGGAGAGAACCCTGCGCGTTGGAAGGGCCACCTAGATCAGCTACTACCCAAGCCGTCAGGCGTGTCGAAGGTGGCGCACCACCGGGCGTTACCAATTGATGGTGTCGGGCAATTCATGGCCGACCTGCGCAAGCGTGAGGGGACTGCCGCCAAAGCGCTGGAGTTCTTGGTTTTAACTGCCGCACGTTCTGGCGAGGTACGTGGCGCACTCTGGAGCGAGATCGACATGCAGACGGCTGTATGGACTATTTCGGGTGAACGCATGAAGGCTGGCAAAGAGCACCGGGTGCCGTTGTCCAAATCGGTGATGGGAATCCTGCGCACGCATCCACAACAAGATAACAATGATTTGGTCTTCCCCGCCCCTCGCGGCGGCGTGCTGTCCGACATGACCCTGACGGCAGTCATGCGGCGCATGGAAGTGGATGCCGTCCCGCATGGTTTCCGCTCGACATTCCGCGACTGGTGCAGCGAGCGCACCAACTACCCCCGGGACTTGGCAGAGCAGGCGCTGGCCCATGCCATTGAGTCGAAGGTCGAAGCTGCCTACCGGCGCGGTGACGCGCTGGAGAAGCGTCGGGCCATGATGACGGAGTGGTCGAAACACTGTGATCGGGTGGCAGCTCCTGCTGGTGCAGTTATTCCATTGAGGGGGAAGGTATGAAGCAGAAAGCCCAGCCACAAACCGACACCACTAGTAGGGACGAACAGCAATGGAAAAACGAACTCGTTCGGCGGCAAGAAGCAAAGGAGCCGCTATTTGATAGGCAGCAGCGACTTTGGGCACACGCAGAGGCGATTGAGCGCGCTCAAATGGAAGAGAAGCCCCTTCCCCCTGAACTTTCAAAATGGCTGCACAGGGCGCTCAAAAATATTGCCTGCGGCACAGACGCTGAGGAAGTATTCAACGTAAAGCCGTCAAAGAAAGGTGTACGAAAAGATGGGTTCAAACTGTATATGCGACGTAAGGTAGCAGGGGGGTTTGTCGCTGCTGCATCCGGGGCTGGTCCCGAGAAAATGACTAACACCGAAGCCTTTAATTTGCTTGCAAATAGCTGGAAAATAAACCTCGGTCCAAAAGCCAGCACGGTGCGTAAGGAATGGAACAAAAAAGACGCGAATCGAAACCCAGTATTCACACTCGGGGGTGACCCCACAGCAACTAAAAAGTGAAACGGCGAATGTCCCAGTAGATAGCATAGGTACTGTAGATACCTATTGTTTTCAGGGTGCCAAATTGCTGGCTCAATATGTCCATTGAAACCCTTAAAGAAGGAATTGGACGCCATGAGAAAACATAAGGAAACCCGTCGTGCTCTGCGCTTAAAAGGAGTCTGCACTAAGTCAGGACTTGGAAGAAGCACTATCTATGCCCTGATAGCTGCGGGCAAATTCCCCGCTGGTTTTCACCTGACACCAGGGGGCAGAGCCAAAGGTTGGTATGAGGATTTGATAGACGATTACCTTGCTGCTCAATCAGAAGGGGAAAAGTCATGAGCCAGTTTCCCTTCTCAAACTCTAGGTTTCCTAATCCTCTACTCAAGGACTACAACTTAGCCCTCAGCGCAGACCGAGCCGTGCAGGCCGCCGCGAGCCCGTTCATGATCTGGGCAATCAAGGCTGGTGCAATACCGTTGGTGTTGAAATCAGTTGCCTCTTGCTCTCCAGTTGTCGTTACGCCTGGCCTTAAAAAGAAGCCTGCGCTCTATCTGTTTCCGTCGCCTATGGGCTCCGGCCACCATGTCGGCGGGGTGCTGGCCTATGACAAAAGCAAAGTCCTTCGTGCGTTTTTTTCCAACTGCGTGCCCGAGCCATCCGAGGCCGCTGGCATCAAGCCACCCGAGCTGACCATGGAAGCCTTTGATGCGCTCAAGTCCGCCGAAGCACGTATTGATTGGATACACCGGACCATTTCCAGCGTGGCTGCCATTGCTCACATGCAGCAAGTTAGCCAGGTTGCCCGTGAAGCCGATAACTTCAAGACGATGGCTTTGTATTTGGTCGGGCCAGGGCCGCTTTTGTACACGACGGTGCTGCTCGCTGCCGGACAGCCACAAACAAACGCCAGCTTGGCATTTACGGGGTCCATCCGCGTATGAACGCAGCCCAAGACTATGCCGCGCACGGCCAGCATGAACTGCCCCCACTCGCCAAAGCCAGCGATTACGCCGCCCTGCCAGCAGAACTTCGCGCCCAGTGCGAAGCTTTTTGTCTCTGGAAGTCGGACTTGTCCGATCCAAAAAAACCGCGTAAGAAACCGCTCGACTGGCGCGGCCTGCATCGCGGCAATGACGATCCGGGCCTACACCTAACTTTTGATCAAGCATTGTTGAAACTACAGGCGCGCCCGCAAGCAGGCTTGGCGGTATATCAACCAGATGAAGGTATGCAAATCGAAGTTGATGGACAACTGGGTTACCTGCACATCCTCGACCTGGACGGCTTTGCCTGCGACGGGGTGTGGGAAGCCGAAGCGCATGAACTTTGTCAGCTTGCGGGTTGTACGTACATTGAAGAAAGCCCATCAAAGACCGGCTTAAAAATGTTGCTGGTGTCGGACGCACCGCCGATCAAAAAAGCAGACTACAAATTGCCTCCCAGCCGGTTCGCCGAGAAGCATCCAGAAGTCAAAAAATACCGCAACCGAACCGTCGAGCACTTCAGCCGCGATTTTTGGAATACGCTGACCGGAAATCATGCCCAAGGCAAGCTGCAATTCATTGATGCGGCCAAGCTGGCGACGATATTGCGGTGGCTGGCCAGCAAGGCACCTGCGGGGTCGCTGCCGCCCTCCAAACCATCGACTGAGCCCAAAGCACCAAACACCTATGCGAAGCCTACTCCTGCCTCACTGGAACGTGTTCTGTCAGCCATCGACTGCAGCGACGAAGGGTATTGGTCAGCCACCGCCAATGTATTAGCCCGGTTGTACGGCGAGGCTGA
>Ga0335398_10003469_pt1 | contig 23046 bp, 28 predicted proteins | sample BON03_FD_205742 | JGI IMG/M metagenome (GOLD analysis project Ga0335398, IMG submission 205742) | Freshwater microbial communities from Lake Bonney liftoff mats and glacier meltwater in Antarctica - BON-03 (spades assembly) (version 2) | ecosystem: Environmental > Aquatic > Freshwater > Ice >... | reverse complement strand
ATGCAGCGCACTATAAAGACATCTTGGGCACAATGAATAGGAACACATATTAATAAACACATCATGTATCTGTATCTTCATCTTAAGCGCGATAAATACAAGCAACTCATTAATAAGCACAACATGTGAGCACAAGCTGGACGAAGAGGCTGGCATGGTCTTGAAAATGCTTGCCATCTCCGAGAGCCGCATCTGGAACACCGTCGTGGGACCGGACAGTATCCCTGTCATTCTGGATGTGTTCACACACAGTGCCGGGAATGACAAGAAGCAGATCCAACACCACTTCCTACAGCTGATCATCATGATTCTCAAGAACCCGCTTTGCATGAAGGAGTTTGTCGACAACAACGGTATTGCCAAGTGTATGCACGCGATCCATGCGTGCATGACCCTTTTTCCAGTCGTGACACCCTACGATCTCATCTATGGGGCTGTTCCGTCTCTGCCGGAACACGACCGCACGACGCAAATCTACGTGGCGACTATCCTGTGCAAAATCTGCGCTGCCAAGAACGCAATCTATACTCAGGCCATGGTCAACGAGGGTGGGCTAGATTTGTTGGTGGATTTTCTCCGACTGAACTCGCTGACGGATCCGTCCCCGCTGGAAACGGTCAAGACGTTTGCGTTGCGCGCCCTGGTTGACATGGTCGCTTTCGACACCACCGCGACCATGTTTGTCCGTTGTCCTAATGTGGTGCCCGTGATGCCCGTGTTGCTGGCGATGATGCGGCGTGACACTTGCACTTCTTCGCTTTTTTACCGCATCTGCAAGCTCCTGACGAAGCTCGCTCGACATTCTCCGGCTTACCTGCGTGCGATGAAAGGCCATGGGTTTGCCACTATTGTGCAGACGAAGCCTATCAGCTGGCGCGCAACCGCTACGTGTGTCAAGCTACTTGCACTGATCGTAGACACAACTAGTGTGTCAGCGTAGACACAACTAGTGTGTCTAGACGCAAGACAGGCCCAGCCCTTTGGTGTTTCTGAGAGCTTTTTACCATTAAAACGCCCGGTATTCCCCTTTATCCCATGGCGTGCCCAAAAACAATATTGCCAACAAGTGTTGCCCAAAACATTGTGGGAAAAGCCGACAGCCGAACTGGCCCGAGCAAAAGAAAACAATGCCAGCGTGTAGCTCTGGAGAAGAGCACTTGTTCTGCTGGTTGCTGAATACAGTGCCTTTTGTGCGGGTGCGCACAGCGCACGACAGAGTGCGTTTCTTTTTCCTTGGTCGCGACGTGCAACTTCTTTCTGCCGACTTATTGCCAAGGCACGAGCTCGGTTACCATAGCGATTGAGTGAATGTCATCTCATAAGACCCCTAGTGGATGCGCCCAGACAGCGCCGGTGATTGGCAACCTTCGATAGGATTGTTAGATTTTGATTTGCCGTCGGATTTATTTTCGAATGCTGGCAAATTTGTTTATTTAAAATGTTCGAGTAAACGCAAATAATCAATATCAAGTGGCTTCTTCTTTGGTTTCGTGGGGAATCGATGTGGCGGGACTGTCCATAAGACGTGTGAAGAGTCTTTGTATATACTGGTAGTCGTTACTCGTACTCGGATACATAATTTTGATATCGATACATACTCCTTCTAAAAAAGACGAGATGTCTGAGTACATACGTGCTGTCTTATGGACCTTGTCCTTATTGTGAGAATTTTTGATGAGCTTTGGAATGTCATTGGTGAAAAATGAGGTGAGCAAAATTTTGTTCTTGTCGTTGAGACTCCTGCACACAAGATTCACGATTTGTTCAGAATGTGTCATTAGAGCTCAAAACAGTTGTTTCCATGCGTACGCACCTGTGCTTGGTCGAATAGAGCGGTTTGGCGTCTTTGCTGGGCCGGCGTTTCGTGGTGTGCATTTTCTGTGTTTTGTCATCGTGCTTTTATAGGTTGACACACGACGCAAAAAAGAATGGTGCAGTCATTTCGGGCGGTGCGCAGGGAGCAATCGCGTGCACAAAAATTGCATTCTCACTTCAAATCTGGCTTGTGTTCGCTTCTTTTCGTTGAGAAGCAATTGTGGGATACGAAGGGTCTGCACGCCGTGGACATTTTGAATGTTGTTGAAACCTTTGCGCAATCGTATGTGGCGATAGATGCACTTGCTCATGCGAAGCGACAGCGTCCAGTATTTGCCCTTGAAGAGAATCACGGGGATATGTGTTAAACAGTTGTCCATATCGTCTTTAGGAGACAACCACGTGACAACTGACTCATTATTTGCCAGCAAACATACGGCACTTTTTGAGCACGGCGGTACGCTGTGTTGCCATACTTCGCCTTTCAAAACAATGTTATATTGGGATGCGTTGACCGCCTTCATTCTTCACGGCAGTCGCCTCGCACTGTGCCCAATCAGCTGATTTCAAAAATGTACTGGGCCTAGTTATCCGCGAATGGGCAACTTATCTCCACACGCACGTGTATCGTGTCGCTTTTGACGTTTTGCGCTACGCAATAAGAGTTTCGACAGCGCGTGCCGGTGGCTTACAACACAAACAAATGCCTATGGTAAGGCCAGCGTCTTGACTCTACTTAATGCAGGTGTTTTCGAAACAGGTTGACGATTTGTCTGTATGTGCAAAGCTCTGTACATGTTTTTTTTCGTTTTTTGTAAACGAATGCGCGATCACCTTTATTCTGGTGGCTTTTGTGAAGGTTTGCGGCTCGTGAAGGCCGTCTGTGTGAGTCGGGGGTCTTCACAATGGATGTTGCAATGAGCGTGTGTCCCAACGGAAGTCGAGCTACATATCTATGTTAAAGGCGATCAGCAATAGTGACCTCAACGGACTGGCATCTGAGTGAGTAGACCCAAAAACCTTCACTGGAGCTACTCTGAGTTTGTAAACAAATACAACAAGATCTTTCTTGAGGAGTACTCGAGACTCTCTGAAAATCCACAAACAATTGGCAAAACTAATAATCTCACATCCTCTATGATGGAACCAGACTCGGATCAAGATTGATGTGGTGTTTCTTGGGTTCTGAGAAATCGCCCAGAAGTTATGCGGCAGCTACATAACCCAGCCAGATTATTATTTTCCACTGAACAAGTCGGGTCAAGACACACTTGATTTTATTTTTTCATTTTCAAAAGATTAAAACAAACAACAAGAAAATCGTCAATTTACACAAGAGCTTCTCATTCGTCAGAGTTTCGCCTTTTGCAGCCCACGGGTGTGAAAATGTACTCCTGGTTGGACGAGCCAAAATGACCAATGCCGTGGCATCGGTGCTCGTAATTCCACTGACTGCAGTTGCAGGCATATGAATCTTGCACTTTCCAGCTGCCAGCAGCGTATTCGGCCTCGTCCATTTTCGCGACGACAGGGAGAACGTTTGAGATGGCGTCCTCGTGAGCTTGCTTCAACATGATGATGTATTTCTCGTGGTCACGCATGATTGTCACCAAGGCGAGCCGCTTCTCGCGGGGATCCTTGCGGAGCGCCGCCAACTTCTTCACACTCGAGTCAAGCACAGCAAGCTTTTCTCGCATTGTTTGCTCGCAATTGCGAGCAAGCAGCACCAACGCGTGTTGTGCCGATTCGGTGCCGGCCATGTGGGATAATTTATGGCCAACGTGAATAGGCAATTTATAGGCAAAATAAAGACCCCGGCTGAAAATAGAACACTTTTGTGCAGGGTCCAAAGTGCGACGCGGTCGTGTGCACCCGTCGTGGAAAGAACGGCAGTAAGCAGACAACCGTGCGTGCAATGCACCTAATATTTGAGCAAACTAATACGCACATGTGGAGAGTTTGCAACACACACCAAAACATATATATGCCACAATTCCCGCGATACCACGCGTTTTGCGAATTCCCAGCATGACGTCGGGTCGATTGCTTGTCGTCAAAGTGGTGCTTCCGTTCGTGTTTGCCTGCAGCATGTGCGCCCTATTTTACGGAACACAGTCGGGAAAATTCCCGAAGGATGCGTCGGCCGAAGAATGGAAACGGTTTACAGATCTTGTGTTTGTAAATATCAAAAACACAGATGACTATAAAATCATCCTGCTCGTTCTTGCTGCGCATTTCGGACACGCCATCCTGTGCATCCCCTGCGTACATCTTACGCAAATGCTGTGTGGGTATTGCATTGGATTTCTGTACGCTAGCATTGTGTGCGTAACATGTGAGTGCTTGATCGTCACTGTTTTTGTCCATCTCTATGCCGCACGGAACAGATTTGCCGACGAAAATTTCGACAAGTTTGTGGCACATCTGCGCAAAACCAATATGCTCTTCCCTTTTATATTCCTGTCGCAAAGTTCGAGTGTGCCTATCAACTCCACCTCATGCGTAGTTGGTTCGGGTGGTGTCACGGCAAACGAATACATCTATTCACACTATGTGGTGTCTATCATCAACGGCTGCAAATGTTGTTTCCTGGGACATCAAATTCGCATTGCAACGCAGAAAGCGACGGTGCTACTCCTCGGTTACATTATCTTCATGATTTCGATCCTGCCCACCTTGATCACACTTGGATTGTGGTACTTCACATTTGTCACATATAAAACACACATTCATGGCGCAGCAATATCGTTGTCGTCAACGCAGGGCGTGGCAGAATGTCTGATGCCGACGGCAAATAATTCACTTGGTCAAATGATTTCGCACTACATTTTTCGCACGCCACATAAATACGATGTCATCGATCCGTCGCGGAGCTTGTCGCCGACGACCCTCACTGTGAGTTAGAATTGCCAGCGCAATCAAAAAATGAGCAGACATTTTCCGAAACATAAAACAGATCAGCTTGCCTTCATAGACCCTATCAACGGATATTATCAGTACACATCCTATATAAACACAGCTGACGTGTATTTTGTTGCTTGCGAGTTTGAAGACATGACAAATTGTCTAAATTTTCCATTTCGGTTTCCATTTCGCACATCTTCGAAAGGTTATGCAAATGATTTTCCATTGTCGTCTTCCGCACACACCACTTCCTCGCACTCGACGCCATCGTCATCACCACACTGCGCTCCCCGTCAATGGTTATACAATCGCATATTCAATTCTTCGGCAAGAGAACATGTGTCGGAATACGACGAGCTTCCAGATGATATCGACCCCGATTTTATCACACGGCAACCTCCGCTGCACAAGACGGGTGAATAATACGGAGGGGAAGAGTCACAGGAAGGCAACAGCCTCCAGAACCCCCGTTCCGGATGCCGACACAAACGTGGGCCAGCATGTTGACGCGAACTCCACAAATAGCGCCGCACCTGCATCGCGAACCTGTCTGCCCTGATAAACGCGCGATTTTCGCGCAATTGTTTACCTACCCTTGATCGACACACGCGGCACGTTCCTCTTTGACTTTGACGGTTGAAGGGCATCGCTTACCACCATGACCACTCACGCGGCATCCAAGTTGATCTTCGAGTTTCCTCCCTTGGTTGCCAAGGGGTATGAGCAAGAGGCTGTGGAAGCACTCCAATATTTGAGTTCTTACGTCGAGACTGGTTCTTCCATAACTGATGTTGAAAATGCGGGGCTTGGTTCCAAGAGGAAACACACGGACAAGGTTCTGACGACCAAAATGATCACGTCGCTCGTGTACAAGAAGATCAAAGAAATTGCCGATGATGCCGACACCACACGCCTCTGTATCAACCGGATGCCGACACACCATAAGGGCGGGCGACCTACGGATCACGCCTGTGATTACGCCAGGAAGCAAACATACGTTGACACCTACCTCGTCTCGATCTGGAAAGGAATGTGGAAGATTGATCCCGAGGGCATTGGCGTGGCTCCGCAGACCATCGCTACATTCCACGCATTGACTGAGCTCGCCGAGGTCGGCTTTGGTATTACAACTTATGTGGCCGAACCCGAGATTGGACACCCGTGGTTTGTCAAGCAAGCCGGAGGCAAAACTTTTTCGCTCAAGAGCATCACTCTCACTATGGAGCAGCACCTCTGGTTCTGGAAACAAGTGTGCAGCGTCAAGGCCGATGTGACCAACAAACAAAAGTCCATCAACAAAATCGTAATTAAGGCTGGCTTTGGCCAGGAGGTTCTGCGTGACGGCTCTGGCAGCGTCAAGTTTACATTCACCGCTGACAAGTGGCAAAAACACGCTCCTACTTTGCTCCGTGGAGGGGTCGGCAGTGGAGCTACTGGTGAGAAGGGCCGACCGAAGGCAATTGCCCGCGAGGCCTCGAAATGAGGCACTACACTGAAAAGTGGATCTGACGGTGATGCAAGCATATAGTCGATACACACTAATGATGCCTGCTGCATTTCTTGTAGAATACAGTGCGTCCCTGGAGATTCTATGTTCTGGTCCTGTCCTTGACAAAAATGTTGCGGATAACATCATTGTTTCGCTAGCTCTGCATCTTGCACACGCGGTACTGCTGTGTTATTGGTAGATGTTTTTGATGTTTTACATGTTTTCATTACAATCAAGTGTGAAACGAGTAAATTTTTGTCTACTCTGCATATCGATTGGACTTATAATGGGAATGCACCAAGAAAAGGTTGTCACAGCAGACAAATTACGCGAAGAAGGTGTAAAAAGATTCAATAAGAAAGCATTCACGACCACTTTATTTACACTGCCTGCCTCGTGCTTTGACGGGCACACACGTGTTCACACGTACTCCCTTAGCATTGAGATGCGTGCCGCTCTTTCGATACCCTTTCCAGCAACTTTCGCACAACCTCTTTTTCCCGGTAGCGATGACCATGATTGAAGGAGGGTCACACATCACTAGGTGCCCGTTCATATATACTATATCCGCATAAGTTTTGAATTTCAACTCCGTAAGAAATATTGCATGGTAGCTTTGTGACTTACATTGATATGACCAAGTACGACAGAGAGGGGGTGTTTGAATCAAGCTGTGCAATATTGGCAGGCATGGTCATCTTTGTAGCGTAGATGACGGAAAGAAATACACAAAAAAGCCGAAAATTGAGACTAGTGGGACACTTGACAAGACTGCGACTAGCAACAGCGTTTGTAGCAGCCATTCTTTGCTGCGAGCAAAAAATACGTAGTGGAAACGTGATTGATTTTGTCTGGATTTCAGCCCCCAAAAGCTGTACGAACATAACATTATTCTTCCTGTGAATTCCTATACGACATCACTATATAACCTCTGGTGCACACACATTATACAACATTCGACAGCGGGTGTATTCGGTAAAGCGCGCTTTATTTACCATGGTTCGACACATTGATGGGTTAAGACACATGGATTTTAAACTTATAATCATCACCCCACTTACTTTCCGATACGCAGTCCACGACGGATGCGAAGACATGATCACGCCGGAGGATGTGGATTATCTCAATCATCTTGATCCCGATTTTTGGCCGGTGAAAGCCGATATGTTGTTTCCAGGTTGTACTCACTTTGACTGCAACAAAGCGATACTGGATTTCTACGCCCGCTATACCGTTGATGCACTCAAGCAAGAAGCATTTGTGTTGGAAGATGCGATTATTATGCTGCGTATGGAGCACCAAGATCACAAACGTGACAACTCAAAATTCAAGAGTAAGTTCAGAACACGAGAAAAGTACAATCGTGTCATGACGGATTTGTGGTATAGAATTCTTTGGCATATGAATGCATACAATTGTGTTATTTTTATAATAAGTTTCACGCCTCTTAGCACAGATTCCGAGCCCTTTGCGGGCACCGCGTACATTGATACTCAGATGCAGCATATGCGTTTGACACAAAAACTTGTGGTAATATAATTCACTTATTTTCGAAACTGTCTTGTCGCATTCCTCAACGACTTTGCGCTTGGTAGCAAGCATTTGTTCTCTTGCGGCCCGAATCACCAACCACATGAATAAGATTGTCAACATCAACGTTCAGTGCAAGTCGCGTCCGGCTGCAATGGAGGAGGAAGCAATGGAGGAGAAAGCAATGGAGGAGAAAGCAATGAAGGAGAAAGTAAAAAGGGAGATGAAGACTTCACGTGTTTTATTGTTTTCCATAAAAATTGTCTAGCATGGATACACTCATGTCTTCGTCGTCGTCGTCGTCTAAATTTTCATCCGCGTTGATTTCATGAGAGTCCACAGGATATGGAACAGGATGATTGTCTGGCGTTGGTGTTGCAGGTCCTTGCAAATTTTGCAATTGTCCCTCTTGCATTCCAAGCTCTTCATCGACATGGTCGCTTGGTGAATCAGATCGCGGCCATGGAATTCCAGACCATAGCATCCTTATCCGATGACTGGTATCGGAGTCGTCGCTCCGTTGGAAATATTCCTCCACGGTCGACGTGTTGCGCAACACTCCTGAGACATTGGTCGTGTGGTGTTCTATAGAGTAGGTATCCAGCGCCAAGCCTTCTCGCCACGCGATTGCATCTTGCATATTTTGCATAGTGTGATTCAGGCTCACTCGGACCATACGTAAATACAATCCGACTGTTTGTCTTTCGATGTGATGATTGACGACATCTCGGTGAATGGTCAGGTCTGGGAATCCCAGCACGGAACGAACGACGTTGGGTACGCGCGCAATGTTTACCATATTATCACTATACGTGTCCAGATTGGCCAGGTAGTCGATGGCGGAAAATCCAACTTCGACTGCTGTGATATACCGTTCATTGGCCGCGTCTTCATCGTTCAAAGAAACGTCCCAGGTGTAATCTTCAGACTGCGTGGGCAGAAAGACATCGCCGACGGCAACGTCGTTGGGACCCAAGCGCATAGACGTACTAAACATATCCGTCATCTGCTCCATACTTTGCACCTCTCTTGCTGTTGACACCTGACTATCACCGCACGGAATCTGTGTTCCGGGCACTACCATCATGAGGTTGTGCACAGACAATCGATATGCTGCGTCGAGTTGCATTTCACGCCGGATCAAGTGATAAAGATGTTGATTGTCTGTTTGAGATTGGAAAGAAATGCAAAAAGTGCTTCGTTGATCGAATGTGTTTTGACAATGCGTATCAGAATGTCGTCGGGAAGATTCATAAGTGCCAACGTTTGCCTGATATTTGGCGGACTTGCTGTCGTATTCTCCACGCTTCCTCCGCCCGCAGCACGGCCGGCGCTGCCATCGTTGCCGCCGCCACGACTTCCCCTGCCGCCAGATCCTCCGCTTCCACACCTTGCGCGCGAAAACATGGATTCCAGAGCAAAATGTTGTGGCGTCTCGACTCCTATATACTGCACCAACACAATCCTTTATATACAATTTCAAGATGTAGTCAAGTTGAATATTCTTTAATAGTCACGGTGTCAAAGGTGCAAGGGGATGGGGTGACTTGTTCTTTGCAGTTCTTCAACAGAGACTTTATGTGGGGGTGGTGTGGCACGTGCCTTTTCTCCTATCTCATCAACACGCAAAAATAACAATTTTGTTTCTTTCCAAAAAATGGACTTGAGGACTCCCCGACGCTCTCTTCAGAATATCATGTCACAGTATAATGGTGCGTCGAGATCAAATAATACCCCACCCAGGTGTTTGGAATACAGATTGATTTGCTTAGAATCCCATCCGTCTTTGACGTTCTGACGCCATGGCAATAGCCTGTATCCATGAGACGCATAAAATTCAATTTCTTCTCCGTTTTGCTTGTCGCCACGATGCACGTTTGCGTCATGGAGCTCGTCTTTGTCTTGCCAATTTTCGTCCCAGTCTTCGCTGTCATACACCTCTGTATCCTGCCCCACTATCGTAATTAACATTTCCTTGCGAATATGGCAATCCTTTTCGATACATTCGAGTAGTGCCGAATGTTCTTTTTTATACACTGAAGCTTCGTGAATTTCCAGATACACCATTGTCCTTCGATTTTCCAGACACCTCTGAATATCATTATGGGCAGACTCGTTATCGTCGGCGTTTGGCTCGATTTTCGAAAAATACTCTATAAACGCATCGGTGTCCCCGATTATCGCATCAACTTCTGCGTCACTCTGAGGTACGTGCCCCGCAAAATATTGCACCTCATCTTCGGATGGCGCCCATGTTGCAAGTAGTTTCCTTTGTATGTCGTCAATCGCTTCTGTCCATATGATTGCCATGCTGCCATGTGCGCCCTTCACATGAATCTCATGGCAGCAACGCTGCCTGTGCGCAGCATTTTCGGCATTGTGTGCATCAAGCCACTTAGCATGCCCTGTTGCACACTCAACCGTCGAACTCGGACGCAACAGCGCATCGCGGTACGGTGTGTCCACAATGCTCGCGGTCCCAATTATCTGCATCAATCCAAGCAAAAATTCGTCGTGTGTGTAAATATTTGTATTATACAACGCATCTACGTCTTGCCAAGACAACTGCGGGCTGTATAAACCAGTGATAGATTGCTCATATACACATTTGGCCACATCATCCCTGGAGGCCTGTGAATGGCCATACGTCTCGCTCACGTGCGGGAAATCTGTATAATAGACCGGAGAAGGGCGGACGCCCGAGTACGTAGAATCGCGCATTTTTCGTGTGTACGTGATATCTCGAGACTTTCTGTGTATTTGCCATTCTTATATACATCATACTACCACATTTAGATCGGTGAGTGCACTTGGGACCAACAATGCTCAAAACACAAAAATTGTCAGAGTTTTGGCCAACCTTCGCACGATCAGCGGAAGCCTGCATCCTCCTCTCGATGGTTGTCTAATTCAGGCATATTGATCCTGCCCTCATGCTCGCACTGATACATGTACATAGTCACAAATTGGACGTCAACTTCCACCATTGCGAGGTGGGATTTGTCTGACACTCAGACATGACTGCACAGTCGGCGTGTGACGTGCTGTCTAAGTTTGTCACTAACGCGCGCATCACTGCCGCTGATGTGGTTTTCGCGGATGGATTGCAAGACGCACGTGAATGCCGTAGTATCTTGGTTGCCCCTGCTGTGACACGTCACGCGCCATCTACCGTCTGTTGTACCGACACCCAATGCACGGCGAACTGGCGCTTGTTTCGAGTTGTTTTGGTGCTTATTTCAGTTCCGGGGCTGATGTGATTTGCGCGTTACATCGACGTCACTTCCTTCATCCATTAGAGCTTGGACCAATGCGTCCGACTCCGCAAGGACATCAACAACACCACTGCAGTGAAAGGCCCAGGGCAGGCTTGAATCTGTCGTACAAGCATCATGCGTTGTGAAAAATTGGTGTGATGAATCGTGTCTTTCAAAACACATGGGGGTCGTGTCCATTTTGTGCCACATAAACAATAAATTGGGGATTCAAGATGAGTTTTGAAAGGCGTGCTGGGGATCGAACCCAGCCAAGTCTTGCTTCCAAAGACGCCCGTGTTTTTTTTTGATGTTTTCTCACCATTTTCCCACAGAAAGCAACGCTACTCTGCTACTGTACTTGCATCGAAATGCCCACCGGGGATTGAACCCAGTCCGGTCTTACCTGACCATTTTGCCTCGGAAGGCAACGCCACTGCGCGAGTCGACATGCCTACTGCCTCTCGCCGCGGATGCGGCGGGCGAGCTGGATGTCCTTGGGGTAGATGGTCACCCGTTTGGCGTGGATTGCGCAGAGGTTGGTGTCCTCAAAGAGGTTAACGAGGTAGGCCTCGGATGCCTCCTGCAGCGCCATGAGGGCATGCGACTCAAAACGGAGGTCGGTCTTGAAGACCTGAGCAACCTCGCGGACGAGCCTCTGGAAGGGAAGCTTGCGGAGCAGAAGATCAGTCGACTTCTGGTATTTGCGGATCTCACGGAGCGCCACGGTACCAGGACGGAAGCGATGGGGCTTCTTCACACCACCACCGCGGGGCTGCGACTTCTGGGCGGCTTTGGTAGCAAGGGACTTACGAGGAGCCTTGCCGCCAGTGGACTTGCGAGCAGTTTGCTTGGTGCGTGCCATTGTGGGAGGAGTACTCGGGTCTGAATCGACCGAAGCTGATCTAAGAAGATACCACGCCAAACTGTCTATGCTTATATACCATCATACGATGATGCCATGTGCCCCAACAGCTATTTCCTGGTTTGAACCACAATTGCGCAGTTGTGCGTATAATATCCACTGAATCTGCAAATCTGTATTTTTGAAGCTGCTTATATCATTAAAATCCACAATGTTGGTCTTTTTACAAGTATGTGTGTGCTCTGGACATACGCATGAAATTCCCACTTCATGCGACACACTACACAAAATAGGCTCAAATGTGTGCGATGGATATCGTCTGCTCGTGTATGACGCGGCAAACTCGACTTTCGCGATCCGCCCATTGTGTTTCCGACCAGGCTATATACATAGAAGATGTTGGTCCAACCATGGAGCACGAGTATGAGTGTGCGTGATCAATCGCATTCGCGCAGGATTAGTATATCGCACCGAAGTATAATATAGATACGAGTCATGAACAGCGATCCCACAACCAATGTGCCCTACGTGCCCCGCACACACTTGCCGAAAGTTGGGTACCGACTGATGGAATACGGCACCAAGACAGTGGCAGCGAGTGCATGTCCACTGGACAAACTGGTGACGTCAAAGTGGGGGATCAAATTCAACAATCAAAACGTGGTCAATTCCATCAAGAGTGGTTTTTTTGAGAATATGATGCGCGAGCATGCAAACACCAAGATCGGGTTTGGCCAGGGACTTTTTGCCGTGAGTGTGCAAACACAACATCAGAGCCTGTATCTGCTCGAAAATAAACAGTACACCCTCGAATATATCGACCCAAGCAGTAAAGAGGAGGAGTGTCGACCCGTCATAATCAAGGCACTCTACATCCACAACAGTAACCGGGTGGCGTGGGTGTGGTTGGAGTAAAATTTTCCGAAACTCCTTGCACTATACAGAGGTGTGAATTTGCAGCCATTTCATAGTACACAATACACAAAAGCCGACGTGTGCTCGAGAGCGTCAAGCGAGGCGGATGCGAAATTTGCTGTCGTCTGTACTTCTGCTAACGGATGCAGTTACGATGGGAGTCCACGGATGGCAGTATACCAACCGTGATGGTCGGTCAGAAATAGAAAACGACCAAAACGCGATAAAGACGCCGACAATTGTTGCGTTCTGGCACCTGAAATCAGCCCCTGCCTGCCATGGGAGTATTTGACGTACAGCTTTTGCAGGCCATGCAAGACAACAACCTGGCGGTTGCCAAAACACTCGTGTGTAAAATCGCTGATGTGAATTATCAGATCATGACCAGACACAGCGCACTACATTCGGCCGTCTTGTACAACGCGCTTGAAATTGCGCAGTTGTTACTTGAACAGGGGGCCAATATGCTGCTCATGCCCCGGAACAAGACGTACGAAAACAAACACGAGTGTCCGCTGATCATGGCGTTCAAAATGGGCGAATCGCGCGAAGCTATGCAACTTCTCCTGATCCGTGCTCTCCGAAATAAACGCCAGGTATTATCGTGCGGCGACAAAGAATTGCAGAAATTAAAGATGCTTTCCCACTACGCGATGCTGTACAGCAGTCCTGCCGCTTTTTACGCGACGATTGCACACGAGGCTGACGCCAATGAACGAAACTGCGACAACATGACCCCGCTAATGTATGTTCTGCGTGATGTAACAAACTTTGAAAAGGATGTGGGCGTGTGCCGCATAAAAATGCAGAACGTGTGCGAAATCGTGAGCAAACACCCCGAAATGCTATGGGAACGGTATCGTTGCGACGATACCGAGCGGGGCCGACCCTGTGTTTGCGACAAGAACAACAGCACTGCATTGGGCATGCTTTTTTTCGAAACGATGTCGGGACGTTCCGGTCGAACTGCACTCGATGTCGCGTACTATAATTTGCAGCAAAACGATCCCACAACAACGTGCAATATGATGATGCTTGCTGATCGCATCGCGCGAAACAAGGCCGTTGTGTGGTTTTTCCAACACGATTTCATGCTGTTGCTATTTGAGTCGATGCTACAACAAATGCGTCTCGCACTTGCAATGGCCACGCACAGTCGTCTGGGCCAAAGCGCAAAATGTGGCGTCTCAGTTCTTGCAGGCGACGCCATGAACACGGTATTCGACGTGCTGATGAGTAGCCTCACGTGGGACGAGAAAGAATTTATGTTATGCTGAGTAGCTTCAAGTTTGTTGGTGGATTTATTTGCAATAAATATGTGTCAACACTGTGAAATATTCTAGGGTACAATAGCAATGCGCTTACATCGTGATGCAGGGCTCTGATCGGTGTGCGGAATTTTGCAAATGGGGCTGCCAATGCTATAAAAATCAACAGAGAAACCCCCTTTCCTCCACGACTCGGGGTTACCAAGGGTAACTTTCACAGTGCTTCGGTTCACCTGTATCACCGTTGCCATTTCATGATCGTAACCCCCACAGCTCCACACACGACCTTGTATTTTGACACGCGAGCCTACCTGTGGAAAAAATGCACCAGTGCGATCTCCTAACTTAAACTTATTGTAGCATGTGTTCTGTTGTGTAATTTTCATGAAAGTTTCAAGCTCCACCGAAATGGGTGCGCATGCGGATGTTAATCTCATTGGAAAACGAAGGATAGACTTGGATGTGATTTGCTGCTTCTTATCTGATCCACATTCAACAGGCCGGGGTTCACAACACGTGTTTTTTACCCTTGGGTAGACCGGTCCTGTGTGGATTTCGGATGGATCCTCGCAACTCATGCAACACCAATGACGCGTTAAAGAAACACACAAACGCTTCTCTGGAAAAGAGATCGACTTTCACACGCGACGAAAGTATGTGTCATATATACAAAAAAACACACACAGCTTGGTAATTTTTCGAGATAGAAACAGATGGGCGTCGGTAAAGGTATAGACACAACTTTGGTCGATCTTGAGACGAATCGAAAATTTGGTTGTCGCTTGGTCCCAGTCGTAGTATACACGTAAGCGTAATAATTCTATAAACGACCAGTTACTCTGTATCCTCAATGGGAACTGGGTGCTGAAAGGTAATATGTAAGAGATGCTTGCAGATCTCAAAAGGCCAACAGATGGGAAACCAAATACCACAGTAAATGTGTGGAATCGACTCGAATATACCCGTCATCGCCATGCCATTAAACACATGTTCAGGAGCGTGTTTCATGTCAACACCCGCGTACCATCCTCGACGACAGAAAAAAAACGCAGGTCGCTGTTTCCACGAGATAGCATTGCAATTGTCGAGCTCTGATCGTATCAACCGTCGTACGTTTTTTTGGAAAGAATCCGATTGCTCTGTAGCAATGGGTATTCCCGTATACGCAAAGTTTTGGACCATGCGGTGCTCTCCTGCCGGGGTATCGACACAGTGTTCGTGCAAGAAGTCACGATAAGCCTGGCTAGGCGTCAAATTCATTTGCGGCATCAAAATGTGGCGGATTAAATCCGGAAAGAGCTGGAATGCCGGCGATTGTGCGCCGAGTCGCGGTTGGGCGGCCATTGCGAATGCTACAGCGCGATCTTGCTCGTCCATAAGACGGCGCACTACGGCCCAACACAATCTATTATCAAACGCCGCACGGTCGTTTTCGGCGTGCAGCAGGCAATTTGGCCACTCTGTCGACCGAACATGGTCACCATTGCGAACTTGTAAATCGCTACTCAGTCTAGCAAGCTGCACCCATCGCTCGATCAGTGCCGAAAACATACCCAAAACTGACGCGTGGGCTCTCCACACAGTGTAATATACATTACGAATGATTTATTTTTTTGCAAAATGTACCCACTGCTTATATTACACTCGTCCAAACAAATCGTCGTACTGTGAGCATCAGTGCACTTTGAACACGCACTCACTATCCTCATTGTGTAGCGTGCGTTGCATAAAGTTGTCCGCTTGCTTACAGCGCAGTCCGCTAAAACTCTCAAACCGGTCCATCATGCACCGTGGAAATATGGCACTCAGTCCGAATCTCCGAAATTTAAGGCCCCTGGGGAGGTGGTCTCAAAAATATCACGCGACGCTGAACTCGACGGCTGCGTCTTGTGGACGGTCGGCTTCATGTCTTTGGCATCAAAACACAAAAGCAAGCTGTTGCGTTTTTTTCCACGCTGTCCATATGACATGATGGGAAGTGAAAGCCCGTTGCTCACAGCGTGTTTTGTCAACGCCAACAGGACCACGACATCCTGCATACAGTAGGATTCGAGTCGCTCCCAATTTTTCTCCTTTGCCCAATGCACGGCCTGTAAACCTGAGCCGCTTTTTGCCACACTAATGTTGTTCCACAGACAGGCATTGTGCAGGCTGATGTAGCTTCCCGTATGTTCTCGCGACAGCAGACAAAAGTCTAGATACTTGTGCTGCCACGGATCTGCGTCCATGGCTGTCTCAATTTTCGAGCCGGTAGGGATCAAGTTGTCCGGGTTGATCTCGGGGGTTTTACGCTTACCCGCATGGTCTGTCTGTGCGGGAGAGGAGGAGGATGATGTGTTAAGCCATTTCATGATAAAGGGCATATCGAATCCGACGCCGTTAAAGGCCACCACACAATCGGCGTCATCTAGCAATTTGGTAATGTCTTTTTTCATTGTAACAATATCGCTGCGGTTTTGGCTTTCCTCGGCGACCATCACGTTGTAGCACCTTTCGCTGATGGCGGTCTCGTCGAGCGACTCGTATACAATCGTGCCAATCACTGTAATCACGTCCTTTGTTTTGGACAAGCCTGTTGTCTCGATGTCGAGTACAAGTACAATCATTTCCGCCACAGAACAGGGCGGCTGTGTTTGATGCGTATCTGCGAAATCAGCATTGGACATTTTTGTTTTTCTTGAAAACCAAACACAGCACCCAAGGTAATGATTGGGCATATCTGTAAACACGAAAGATACACGGGTCCGGCGATGAATATTACCCTGTATTTCCTACCAGAGATCCAATACGAAAATGCACCCACACCCAACTGTGCACTTCACAACGCATAAATAGCCCCGTTTTTGGACCTTGCTCTTTCCGGTGCGTTCGGCTGCGCGGCATGTCGGTATATAAACATTTATCGCGGTACAGCCCACACTTGTCCTCTGGTCCTCTCTACACACGTCGGCTTGCTCTATTCACACAAGAAGAAGAGTACCACCAGAGCGCAGCTATAGTGGGGGCAAGTGCGATAATGCTTCAAGGTCATGAGGCGTCACAGGCGATACAGGTTCGGAAAATCACAGCGAATCCTGCGTTCCAGAGGCTACTACAGACGAAGCGACGCATTCAGCTGTGGAATTCGACGTTTGCAATCACGCAGACCGAAGATCCGGTATTGCCAGACGACATGCGTATCGTTCTCAATCAAGCGGTGGCGAGCGGTATTCTGTCGGATATTGTCTCGTCAAAAATCATGTCGTCTTTCACGCTTATCCACAACTGGTTGCAGATGGCAGACCCCGTTGTCACCTTGACGCGTATGGAAGACAATAACTGTATCTTGGGGTTTCACAGCATGCAGATTACACGGCCAGACGTATTTGACGTGCAGCTTAAAAAAATGCTGGAAACCGCGCCCAAGTTATGGGGAATAACCAATGCGGTTAGCGCAGATGAATCGATTCGTCACTTTTTCAATATCATGGGCTGTGTCTCCAACAACGGCAGCACGCTGCGGACTTACGACATGCGGGGCGGAGTCTTGCCTTGTAATTATATCACACAGATGCGGCTGGTGCAATTTGACAAGGCGTATTTTGCATCCAAACACAAACCAATCATCTTTTTAATGCGTCTTGCGCACGTCATGCCTGTCGTGAAACCAACACCATCAGTTGTAAAAGAGCAGACTCGGGTCGATTCTGTTGCACGCATTGCAAATGAGGCCATTGCTAAAACGCGTCTGGCTGTTGCTGCTGCTACCGCTGCTCGTGAAGGCGATGTCAATTTCCAACATTTTCGTCAAGGGTTCCGGACTTTCTCGGACTTTGATATGCCATCTTCTAACGTGCTACCTCCTGACCTTCGATCCCCTCCGGCTCTACAGCACACTACTGCAGTTTCTTTTTCCTTAACTCCGGAACATTCGCCTCCCACCGTGCCATTGGAATTTGTGCGGGTGAAAAGAAGGCACCCCGGTCTCCGGCGTTCAGTTGATCCACAGCGATACAACACGGCAAATACTGCACGTCGTCGCTTGGCCATGATGTTGGATCAACACAAAACCTCGCCTATACAAATCTTGGATGGCATGGTTAACAATCGTGCAATTTTTGACAGAAATGACCAAGCAAATTGTGTGCACGTTCCTCTCGCACGGCACGACATTGCCGCCCAGGAGCGCATCCACGCGTCTCTCATACGAGACCTTTCTGCAAGCCGTCCGGCTTCGGCATTTAGTGTATTTCGCCGCAAAGCTGTTGACTACACATCTATGTCAGCAAGTTCTACAAATCTTGCTTCTATGGACTTGAACTGATGACAGTGATCACGACTGCACACCCCGTTGAGCCGCTGTATAGTGAGACGAAGCTCGCAACAGCAAACATTATTTTCCAAACAAAAACCATATGCTACCGTTTGCATTCCACCGGAATACTTGTTTCTCTGGAATTTTGAATAAATTTCTTACAAATTTTCTTCGACCGATTCGTCAAAAATACCAGACACCCTCTGGCAAATACGCAATTTATAGCTCCTAGAATAACAATTGTGTAAACGGCAATGGCATTCCATTCGAAATGTCATACAACTCTTGCCAAAAGGTCTACGCCCCGGAGATATTCGTCCCAATCTACATGCAACTGCGCTGAAAAAACGACTGAAAAAACGTCTTCGCCTTTCGAGGGCGCAAGTTGCGATTGCATGACACAGCAGCAAATCCGGCGTGCTCTACTTATTGCAAATAATACCATACACAATACCATAACAAAACATAGAACACGTGGTACCCAAAAATATTTTTCACTATATCCAGACATATCTTCCTCGAGCGCATACCACTTGATGTCATCTAAGTGGTTCATTGTAAGAAACGCAAAACCTTTATCGGTCTTGAGAGCTTCAAGGATTTTGTGGAGTGCATACCACACCATGTACACCAATTTTTATTCGTCGTCTTCGCCCGTCTGGCTATTCAATAGCACGACGGAAAAATTGTACAACCCCGCCGTGAAGGTGTTTTCAAACCAATCGAGAAAGTTCGAAAACAGATTCAACATGGTTTCTACACACACCTGGAACTCGGCACTGTTTTTCCGCAGATGCATGTTACCGCGTAACTGTTGCAAAGCAGTGTCGAAGCTGCTACCGTAACGCTGTATTTTGTCGAGTTTTTGCACATAGTCATCGTGCGAGGCGGAAAGCAGTTCAATGCTCTGCACCAGTTTCTGCTTATTTTCAGCCATGAAGGCGATGCTTGCCTGGATTTCATTGAATTGCGACAACTGGCGCGTGCTTGCGGCTACGTGATTCGTTTTTTCTGTTTCCTGTATTATCAGCATCTCATCTTTCTGCAAACGATGTGCTTGTAGAGCACCCGAGGATGTCTTCAAATCCGCACGCGTCTTGCTTAATTGCGTTGCCACATGCGCTGTTTCGTCTCGCAGATTTTTCACATCCGTTTGTATCTGCACGTGCAACTCTTGGGTCGTCGCCGCTTCCTGTTGCAATAGTTCGAGTTCATTTTCCGCCTGCTCCTTGTCAAGCTGTACTGCCTCTAGCTCTGTGCGCACTTGCGAATACTGCTCTTGTGCTACGATTGTGTTGTGTTGTACTGCCTCAAGTTCTTCTGCCATTGTTTTCTCTAGTGCGCGGCGCGATACCGATTCTTGTTCCCACGCGGCATCACGCTGTTCGAGCTGTAAAGTGTGTTGCTTCAGGTGTTCCAGTACAGTGGTGTGCTCTGCCGCTGTTGAGCTTAGTTCGGCACATTCGTCTTTGAGCACAGTACTCTGATCTTGAAGATGCTGCACCTCGGCCATGGCGAGTGTTTTTTGTGATTCTAGAGTGTCCTTTTCGAGCACACCTCTGCCAATCTGGTCTTCTAGAGCGGTGACATCAAGTTTTGCCTGATCGAGACGACGACTTGCTACCAAAATCAGTTCTTCCAGTTCGATCAGTGTGCTTTCGAGCGGCAGGTTTGTTTCCAATGTATTGGCACCATGACCACAGAGATTCAGAGCGCTCAAACATTCTGGAGACGCAGGTGTATCCGGAATATCCAGAAGCATATTCTCAAACTCATTGTCGTCGACCAGAGTATTGCGTTGAATACTCTCCACTGTTGCGGAAAGTACTATCACTCTCTGTTCTTCGACCTGATCGAGTAATGACTGGAGTTCAATCGTACCAAGTGCAATTTTATCTTGAATGTCGTGCAACACCGTTTCGTATTCAAGTTGCGTCGATGCTGTCGAAGGATTGCACAGTTCGGCTGTGTTGACTGTGTGGGAAGATTCTTTCGAGTCCACAAGATGTTCAAGCGGAAGCTCGGCCAGCATTATGTTTTGTTCTTCTGGACCGTTGAAGGACAAAACATCCACACCCAGTTGCGCAACATCGTCTTGTTGTTCTGCGGGGGTAGAATTCTGCTCTGCAAGCTGCTGTCTCAAACTGCTAAGATCCAGAGCCAACTGAGTTTGTAATGCGGTCTCGCGATCGCGATCTGTGCGAGTCTGCTGTAAGGTAGCTTCGACGTGCATCAGGTCTGTCTGTGCGATGTCGATTGTCGACTGATAAGCTTCTTTCTGCACTTCAAACTGTGCATATGTCAGTGTCTTTTCAACATCAAGGGTGCTACGCATTTGCTGTGCCTCGGTAACGAGCGCATTCAGTTCACTTTGTTTTTCACACACCAAGGCGGAAATATCGGCCAGCTGTATTGTCTTTTGCGCATTCGTTGCCGCCATTTCGCGTTCGACATCGGCACTTATTTGCAGAAGATCATCCTCCAGTCCAGCGAGTTCGCTCTTTTTTTCCGCGATCGCACAAGTATATGTGCCTAGCTGAGCTCGTGCCTGTCCAAGCTGCTCATCCATCTGTTCTTGCTCGAGAACACAAACACCGCGTAATTGCACAAGATCATCCTCCAGTCCAGCGAGGTCGCTCTTTTTTTCCGAGATCGCACAAGTATATGTGGCTAGCTGAGCTCGTGCCTGTCCAAGCTGCTCATCCATCTGTTCTTGCTCGAGAACACAAACACCGCGTAATTGCACAAGATCATCTTGCAGTGCCGTGTGTTCTGTCTGATTTTCCAACATCAGTGATGCGTGGCTGTCCATTTCAGCGCACGTTTGTTCAGCACGCTCATCCCCCTCCTCTTGCATTTTTTGTGTCTGAAGTGTATACACGTTGCGCAGTCGCAGCAGATCTTCCTCAAGTGAGACAAGTTCACCCTGTTTTCCCGATACTGCCAAAGTACAGAGATCGAGTTCCTCGTGTGCCTTGGTAAGTTCTTGCCCAAGATTCTGCCCTGCGATGTCATCATGACGGATCCGGTCGCTGCGCAGCTTCAACAGAACGTCCTCCAGTGCAATAAGTTCAGCCTCCTTTTCCACCACGCTCAGCGCGTAGCCGGAAAGCTGTTCATGTGCACTACCTAATTGTTCTGTTAAAGTCTGATGTTCAGATTTGTTTCGTTCTTGTCGTGTTTCGTGTGCCGAGATGATCTCGCGAAGAGCATTCTGTTGTTCATCGTGATTGTGTTGGGTCTGCGCAATCATTGTTTCCAGCGCGGAAAGACTGGCGTCCATTTCGGTTTTCGCCGTAACTCGCTCCGTCAACTGTATCTGGACAATATCAATTTGAGCCCGCATAGCACCCAGTTCGGCTTCGTGTGCGCTTTGACGTTCTTGTTGGGTTATAATAATATCCTGTAGCAGGGCGGACTCCCGTGCACACGCAAGCTCGTGTTCGTTACGAGCATTTTCGCGCGTGTGTAGGGTCTGCGTTGCTCTACGCTCTTCAGCCTCAATGTACTCGTTTTCACTCGCGATGATTTTGGCCTCGTGCATTTTCAATTGATCTTGTGTTTGCGCCCACGCATGCGCATTGCTTGTTGACCTTTGTGTAGCAGTTTCAATGAGTTCCAAGAGCTCCTGCTCTAGGGTGTCTTTCCTATCTTGCATATTCTTCATGCTGTCTTCAAGAGACGCAACATTCTCTTGCAAATTGTCTTGACGTATAATGCTGCCTTGGGTTTCCCTCGCAAACTCCGCCTTTTGCTGCACATTAGCGGCTTGCAGCGCGCAACACTGCGCCTCGTGGCTGGACTTGTCTTGCTGCAATTGGGCTAATGTGGTGCGAGCTTCTGCCACATCGGCACGCACTTCCGGCAGCTGCTGTACAAGACCAGTGTGCTGTTCGGCAAGCTGTGCACATGTTTGCGCGAGACTCTGGTGGTGGTCTTGGGTTTGCTGTAGATTGTGTGTTTCCAGGTCAATCGCGTCGCGTATTGTTTTTAATTCTGCCGTTGCAATACCCAGGGCATTTTCACGGCGGAGAAGAAGTTCCTTGTGTGTGTCGTCCGTCTGGACCGTGTCTCGCAATCCAAGCAAGTCCGCATGCTGTGCAGTCAGCGCGCGCACATCCGCCTCCAGACTTCCTTTTGTAATATCGAGGGCATCACATTCATCGCACAACCCGTTATACTGCAGATTTAAAGCCTGAATATCTTCCCGTGCTTGTGTTACCGCGGTGGAAGTAACACTCGAAGAGCTTGTCATGAGTGTAGCATAGTCGCGAAACTGGGCTTGATGCTTTCTGGCGGTATGCCTGTGCTTATCTCTTATATACTGGCAATGCAGACCGCCTTGGATTACACCAATACCGCACCCTGTGGTGGGAGTTTGCCATGCTCGTGTCATATATATACCGTCCAATGCCCAAAAACACGCGACAGTCCGCCTTTTTGCGCGGACTGTGCAGAAAAATGGCACACAAGAATTTTCCAATCTCCATCAAAAACGCATCGATGATTCCTGATGAGCTCGTCACAGCACCTGCCGATCGCGAGCTCACAAAAGTCTACAAGGTTTTGAACTACGAGCTTATGGTCCAGGACAATCTGACGGTCCGACATCTGCATGAAATGCAGTGCAATTTGCAGCATATTTTCCACTCGTGGGATGCATATATATATACATATATGTATATATGTACATATATATATATATATGTACA
>Ga0335398_10003465_pt1 | contig 23068 bp, 20 predicted proteins | sample BON03_FD_205742 | JGI IMG/M metagenome (GOLD analysis project Ga0335398, IMG submission 205742) | Freshwater microbial communities from Lake Bonney liftoff mats and glacier meltwater in Antarctica - BON-03 (spades assembly) (version 2) | ecosystem: Environmental > Aquatic > Freshwater > Ice >... | reverse complement strand
TTTTTTTTTTTTTTTTTTCGGATAAAATGTTTGGAACAAAGTAGGAATGGAAACGTTTCTCAATTTAAGACTTGACCTGAATGCTGAAGGGATTGGAAGCTTGTGTCGTTGGCAGTGGGGTCATAGGATTGGCTACTGCGAGAGCACTAGCTATGAGTGGTGCTGATGTTGTTGTGATTGAGCGGGGTAAAACGTTTGGGCTCGCAACTAGTAGTCGCAACTCTGCAGTAAGCATTTTTTTATATCGATCAACCTTATTTAACTCCTTGAATAGGTGGTGCACGCTGGAATATACTATCCTGAAAACTCTTTGAAAGCATTCCATTGTGTTAATGGACGTCGCTTGCTCAAGCAGTACTGCGAAGATACAGGAGTGGCATACCTGCAGAGAGGAAAGCTCATCGTAGCTACTAACAATCGTCAGGAGTCAGTGCTCACTGACATTCTGAATAAATCTCGTAGAAACGGCCTGGTGTCCCCTGACGAAGCTTTACGGTTACTCAGTGCGAACGAAGCCAAGAGCATAGAAAAGAACATCGTATGTACAGCAGCTATTTTAAGTCCAGCCACGGCAGTTGTTGACAGCAACATGTATCTCTCGCAGTTGGCAGCTGACTGTGAAGTACTCGGGGTGCAATTTGCCTATGCTACAGAGGTGAATCAATTTTCCGCCATGGATTCCCGCGTCAGAGTTCACACTTCTCAGGATACTGTTTCTTTTGATGTAGTTGTCAATGCTGCAGGTCTCGGATCTATTGCATTGAGCTCGCCAGTAACTTCAAGCGTTGCGTCTGTGCCTTATTTTGCGAAAGGTAATTATTACAAACTAGTTGGAGCTAATCCCTTCAGCCATTTAGTGTACCCTGTTCCTGAGCGTGCGGGATTAGGAGTCCATGTAACTATCGATGTGCATGACCAGGTAAGATTTGGTCCTGACGTCCAATGGCTCGATATTTTGAATCAGGACGACATCGATTATTCTGTTGATCCAGAAAGATGTTCCTCGTTTTATGCAGAGATCAGAAAATATTGGCCCGACTTGAAGGATGGTGCTCTAGAACCAGATTACTCAGGGGTAAGACCGAAGATAAATAATAAAGGGTGAGTCATTTGAGTCGGTGTTCCATTCTCGTCTCATATTAACTTTTTAAATTAGAGACCAGGATTTTGTGATTTGCGATTCTTCTTCACATGGCATGAAGAACTTGATTCACTTTATTGGAATTGAATCACCGGGTCTAACTGCATCCCTGTCCCTCGCGAATGCTATTGTACGCAAACTCTCTCAGTGACTTGTTTATATTAATTAAAAAACAAAATTAGATACCGGTATGAAGCATTTATAACATATCAAATTCTTGGCCCACTGCTGACATGGAATCACTGGCAGTGGAATAACTGTCAAGAGATTCGTTCGAGATGGAAATTTGAAGAGTTCGGCTCTCGCCTTTTAGGGCTTGTTGCACCCACGCATGTTGAACTACTTCACTTGCATTGTACCTCCTTAAAGGCTCTGGGTGCAACATGCGTTTCAATAGGTCTTTCAACTCCAACGAAACGGAAACCCAGCGCTTCTGTGGCTGAAATCGCAATTCAAAATCCGATTTTGGTCGCTGATATAAACTGTCATCAAATGGCATGCATGCAGAGATCATCACATAAAGAACACACCCCAGTGCCCAAATGTCCACTGCCTTTGTGTAAAGTGGAGACTCTGATCCGTGAACTTCTAATCTAATTTCGGGCGCGAGGAATCCTCCAGTTCCTAAAAAGCTATTGGCGAAGGAACCTTTCATACTCCTACTGAAACCGAAATCGATAAGTTTCACTTTCAATGATTTTTGGTCCACAAATAAAATATTTTCAGGCTTAATATCCCTGTGCACGATGTTGGCCCGATGCATGTACTTCACAGCCAGAGCTAGCTGCGAAAAGATCTCCTGTGCCGCGTTTTCCGGAATCCCTTGCATTTGAAGAACCTTTGAATACAATTCGCCGCCCGACAAACACTCCTCCACAATATATAGTTTTTCACCGCAAAAGAAATACTCTTCCAAACGTACGATATTCGCATGTTTTAACTTTTTCAAACTGCTAACCTCACGAGTAAGTTGTTGTAGCACTCGATCGGGGTACTGAAGAGAAAGCAAAGCAAAATTAATGATCTTCACAATGAACTGTTTCTTGTCTTCTTTTCTTTCGCACTTATAACACTTGCTGGATGAGCCACAACCAACCAACTCTAGGATCTTATACCTCATTTGGAATTCAGTATCAGGTTCAGCAGCGACAGAATCACCGCCAAAGGTGGAGTACCCAACCATGGTACCGTCCTCTTCACGATTCTTCCCGAAAACCACCCTGAGGCAGTTTAGCAGGGCTTGCATCACACAATAATTTCACTCGATTTTATTCTCGCTTGATGTTAAACTTAAATGTTCCTACCTTAAACCTGTAGTACTTGGTAGCGCTATTCCAGGCAAAAAAATCATTAATAAATAAGGTCTGCAACGAACTCAGTATGCGCTCTTACTCACTTCTAGCTTCGTTTAAGAATACTTAAATGGCAAGTGAAAATGCCAATATTGTCACTCTCTTTCGTTATTCATATATATTAATCCTCAAGGAGGTTCTTATCATAGCAAGACCCTTGCTCCTTGGACCATCTGCAACCTCGACCTCGACGCTTGTTGCATTGTTTTCGTTTTTCAAATGGACACCTCGATAAGGTTGGTGGTGACGAGGCTATAGCAGCATCTTCACACATTAAATAAGTTATGTGGTCGGCCCACGCGCCTACAGTTGCTTCCATAGCATCCTCGATAAAATATGAATCAAAGGTTTGTTGGAGAAATAACTCTGGTAGTCTATTGAAGGACATGCCTACGATGAGAACTAGCGGGTTTGCTGCTCGGAACCGACTCAAGTATTTAAAATGTAGTGAAAGACCAGTAGATCTTGGATGGAATCCTACATTAGATGGAAGTCCTGCTTCTTCTAGTAAGTTCTTCTTCACATGCCTGGACTCCACGATATAAGGCGCTCCGTCAGTCAGCAAAATCACTAGACTTCTTGTCACCGTTCGTGGCGAAAAAGCAAGTAGATCTCTAAATAAAAGGTCTGTTCTAGTGCCTCGTCTTGAAAATTTTGAAATCGTTCTGAATAATCGCATGATTTCCTTACCATTACTTGCACTTTGTGACTCGAAGTTGTTAAGAGAATTCAGAGAACTGGCAAAGGCCGAAATCTTAACGCTCACTTTTTTTTCGAGAATTGGAGTTCCGTCACCTGCCAAGTCAAACCATTGACTCAACAATTTCTTGATCATTCTTGCAATTCGTTTCGAAGCTTCAGATTCGACGGAGTTTGACACATCTACATAAAGGTGAACGTTGAAGCTACAGTTTGCTTCAGGGTCAAGAGGATTGCTGTTTATCAGGCTAGGTGAAGAAGTCGGTGACAAAGACGGCATATAACTTGGGGAATAAATTGGTGACATAGAAGGCGTATCCGTTGGTGAATCACTTGGTGATATAGAAGGCATATCCGTTGGTGAATCACTTGGTGACATAGAAGGCGTATCTGTTGGTGAATTACTTGGTGACATAGAAGGCGTATCTGTTGATGAATCACTTGGTGATATAGAAGGCGTATCTGTTGGTGAATTAGTTGGTGAATCACTTGGTGACATAGAAGGCATATATGTTGGTGAATCACTTGGTGACATAGAAGGCATATCTGTTGGTGAATCACTTGGTGATATAGAAGGCGTATATGTTGGTGAATCACTTGGTGAATTAATTGGTGACATAGAAGGCGTATCTGTTGGTGAATTAATTGGTGACATAGAAGGCGTATCTGTTGGTGGATTACTTGGTGACATAGAAGGCGTATCTGTTGGTGAATTAATTGGTGACATAGAAGGCATATCTGTTGGTGAATCACTTGGTGACATCGAAGGCGTATCTGCTGGTGAATCACTTGGTGACATATATAGCATATCCGTTGGTGAATTACTTGGTGACATAGAAGGTGTATCTGTTGGTGAATTACTTGGTGACATAGAAGGCATATTTGTAGGTGAATCACTCGGTGATAAAGATGAAATAGCAGTTGGTGATGCAGTTGGAGATACTGTACAATCTGGTAAGAATTTCAATGTTTGAGTAAAAGGGGATCAAACCTACCTTGGAGATCCGTTGTGACATATTCTACAAGTTGAACCTTCTGCATCTTGCATGTCAATTTCATTTTTACATTCAGTGCAGTTGACATCACCATATGCCAACACGCTTAGCTGCATGCACACGAAGAGAAACAGTAGTCTCATTTTTGAATTGTTGACTAGAGTTAGAAACATGGTGGTTCTAGAAATTGGCACTCGGAGGGTAAAGTTTTCGCTAAACAAACATTTATTGATAGGATGCCAAATAGATATTTTTAATTTTTCCATCGAATTCATTCACAACTGTATTACAAAATCGATTTCAACTTTGAAGAGGAAAACTTGTGTTTCGAAGTTTCAGTACTTGTAATGCACAATCGAATTTCTTTCGGTTGATTTCAAAAAGTAAATCGTTTAAATTACTAGATTAACTCTTTTCTAAATCTCGTCCGCCTTGCACCAGTTCCACTTCTTCGCCTTCATCTAGGTCGCCGAAATCTTCAGTATCTGAAGAAGTTAATTTTGGTAGAGCAACATATGCCGCTGTTGGTGGATATGCTCCGTACATGTAAACAGCTGCAACAACAAACGCCGCGCCGAGTGTAAACATACCTGTTATAGGAGTACCTAGAATCATAGCAGAGAATATGGATCCAAGAACAATAGCACACGAAGTAGCAAATCCTTTAAGAATATTGTCTGCATATCTCATTACAACAGCGACCATCAGACCTCCAAGTGCTTGAGTACATACCACAACCCACACGGTAGTTGTATACCCTTGAAAAAAACCATTTTCTCTAATTATATCTCCGTGTTCTGCATAGGCTTGAACTAAACCAAAAGTAACTCCGAAGAATGCCAATTGAACATTTCGAATATATAAGGTGACGCTGCGTCCTTTCTTTAAGATCTTCTCGAAATAAATACCTGCGAACCCCGAAGTCATGCATGCACTGAGAATGGCAATCAGACCTATAACTTGGTTCTTTTCCGGTGCACTAGAATCCACTTTAGCAGAATCATCGGCATTGGCCACTTGAACAACTGCAACGCCAGCAGTCAACACGAAAAGAGAAATAGTTTGAATATAAGAAGTGCGAGTTCCAAGCATGATAAAGCTAAACATTGCCGTTGTCAGGATCTTAACTTGGGCTGAAACTTGATACACTGCTACTGAGAGATGCGACAGTGAAAGGAAAAGCAAATTATTTTGAATGACGTAGAGGATACCAGGGACAGCCAGCTTCACAGTGTCTATATTGAAAAACTCTGAATACATTTTGTTATAAAACGATTCGTTTGATTTCGTTTCGAAAATGTACTCTAACAGTGACGCTGTGATAAGCTTTAACAACTCTGACGTGACGACTGCTGTGGCTGAAACATACATGAGACCATCTTCACCCTTGTGATTCCTCGAGTACCCAATGGAGAGAACAAGCACAACATTCTGAAGCACTAGGCAGATAAGACTGAAATACTTGATCTGGACTTCTCCGATGAGCGGCAAGTTGATGGTTGGATTGCTCATCGTGAGGATCCCGGGAAACAATGAATAAAAAAGTCGATTCTGGACAGAAATAGCCCCCCCCCAACAACTCGGTAGACTCTGACAAGGCATTAGAAAATGCCAAATCAGGACCTATACAAAACTCTATGGATGATGCGTCTTGAAGCGCGGCTTTTTTGGGACAACATTTCAAAACATCATTTAATTAAGATTAGCATGACTGTTAGACGGGTGAGTCTGGTACTCGGGGCCATGCTTGGTATGGCACTAGCCTCATTTGATTGCATATCCTTGGAATCTGGGGCTGAAAATGGACAACTGGATTCCATATGCAACGCCATGTCTGTCGGGGAATACTCGAAAGGTCTATGCACAGTGGATAACGCTGAATTCTTCCCTAAGAATATCAAAGCTTGTGATTCCGAATACTCGGCAAGTTGCACCTTAGAACCGCCTGCTTCTCACTTGAATCGATCCAGTATTGAGTACAAACTAGCTTCGATGGGGGATCAAGCCTTGGCTACATGGACAATGAGCTCCAGTGTAGTTGAGCAGAATCAGTCTGTGGGCATTAGTATTCAGTACACTTCTACTGAGGCTACTGCAGTGAAATTACATGGTGGAGGAGCTTACAAAATAGTTTCGTTGGATGCAACCAACGGAGTATGTGTGTCCAACAGTATACTTGTAGATATCGAAATGACCAAAGCAGGTCAGGTGCAAGTACAACTGATATATAACCCGATCCAAGCTCAAGTTCATGGCATAGTGATGCTCTATAAGGTTGAAAACTCAGAAACATACTTGAATGTAGTACAAAATTCGTGCTCCAAGAATGTTTCTAATTGCGATGTACTAGATGGTTCAGAGAACTGCTCATGTGATCTGTATGCAAAATCAGGTCTGGTACTTTCAACACTACTTCCGCTAGCCATGTTGATGGTCCTTATGGTGGTTGCAATCTACTTGTGCCTTCGAAATAATCAAGTGAAGCGCGACTTATATCCTGATACGAAGGAAAATAGTATATCTGAAAAACCTAGTCTAGATACAATAGATAATGGATCGGCTTCGTTTACAGTTTCAAGTAGGATTCCATCATCTCCCAGACATCAATTGTCTGCTATGCTGAACGATCCTGAAGAGAGGATTCAATTTTTTGAGTTCCTTAAAGCAAGCGATTCAATTGAAAATTTCCTGTTCTATGAATCCGCAGAAGTTTTCGAGCAATGCAACGATCGGGCATGGCGTCAAGAAGAAGCACAGTCGATCTTAAATAAGTTTATTCGCGAAGATGCACTTTACAAAGTCGCGCTTAGTCCCAAAGTGAGAAGTAAGCTTTGCAGCCTTGTTTATTTTGACGAGAAGAGTTTTCAGGATGCTAAGGCGGAAATCTATAATTATATGCAGATTGAATATATGCCTTGCTACCTGTATGAGAGAGAAGCCAGGCTGGAAGGTCGACAATTAGATGTTGTTTAAATCTGCCTTGGCCGAATAATTAATATAATAAATAACGAGTAGTGAATCCCTTTTTAAATATTATTTCAAAACAACAAAAACCGATTTTTTAAAGCACTACAAGTAGTGGATAGAAGCTTTCAAATGTTATTTTCTCAAAAAAACAAGAGTATCTTGTTGAAAGAAAAGAGCCTGATGACAATCCGTTAGGTAATCAGAAGCCACAACATTACGTGGAATCAGTGAATTCACATTCTATTTCTTCTGATTTAATTTAATTGCATCCCTCGACTTGGCAACAATGTGAATTTGAAAACGACAAGGGTCTACATAAAAATGTTGTTGTTGTTGGAATTAGCGCTTAGCTGGCGAAGCTTCAAAGCGTTGCGAAAGCAGGGAGATACGAATACGGGATGTAGGGGTAACGAAGAAGGCGTATGTACAGAGAGCCAGCAGATAATGCAACTTTGGTGCTGCTTGGCTCTATTTAAAGTTTACGAATCATACTTGGAATGGGTTTTGAAACTGGTTCCTTTTTATCAGTCTTCCAAGACCGTATTTGTATTTTGGTTGACTGCTAGTCAGTCCCGAGGTTTAGTGATGGGCTTGTATGAATCTCTCATTATTCCGGTATTTCGAGTAGTTGAATCCAAGATGAAAATGTTGAACTGTAAAGTTGTTGGGTACACGTTAGAATGTCTCCTTCAAATTCAAGAAGAGAGTTGGATGGAATACATCAGCAATACCTCTAATACTGAATTGCATGAATGGAACTCTTACTTGACTTTATTGTTCAACAATAATTTGTTTTGAGGTATTTTTTTGTCTACAAACAATGTTCATGGGGCGTCGATTCTTCAGCACATGGAGGACCCTACACGAGATGCAAGTTGAATCTTGTAAGAAGTATGCTGATCGTAATGTATTCGGTCGAAGGCAGATGGATGGTACCTTCAACTGGGTGACCTATTCTCGTTTCGAGAGAGATGTCGATCGATTTCGATCTTTGCTCAGTTCGTTTGGAGTGTCGAAGGGGGACAGGGTGGCAGTAATCGGAAGTAACTCATATGAATGGGCAGTGTGTGCATACGGGGTATACGGTCGTGGTGGCCTTCTTGTTCCAATGTACCCTGACCAGCGCAAAGAAGAATCGGACTATATCATTGCGGATTCTGGTGCTTCCGTTTTAGTCTTGGAGTCTCAAGAGAAATACCAAGCTTACCGTCGTGAAGGTCTTAAATTGGTGTACTATGACGATATGTTTTCATGTGAGGACGAATCCCCCGCAGTGGAGTTGGTTGAAGATGACGGAGCTTGTCTGATCTACACTAGTGGAACTACTGGGCAACCGAAAGGCGTGTTACTGACCCACAAGAATCTTTCTTCTAATGTTCAAGCAGTGTCTCAAGTCCTCGGGGATAAGCTCAATAAAGAAAGCGTGTCACTATCGTTTTTAACCTGGGCTCATGTGTTTGGGCAGGTGATGGAGCTGCATCAATTGATATCTGTGGGTGGTTCGACAGCTGCAATATCTCCTAAAACGATTATTGCAGACTTGCAAACAGTGAAGCCTACAGTTTTGGTAGGGGTTCCTGCGATATACGCCCGAGTGTACGAAGGAATTCGTAGTAAAATCCAAAGTGGCAGCGGCATCCAAAAGCACCTGTTCGAATTAGCGATGAAAGTCGCTGCAGAACGACAAGTGTTTTTTGATAAGGATGGAGGTCGAGGATGGCGTCCACTATTGTGGTTAAAATGGAATCTCGCAGATTACCTCGTTTTTTCAAAAGTCAAGCAGGTGATGGGTGGACGTCTTCGTTTCTGCGCTACCGGAGGTTCCAAATGCTCAGCTGAAGTGCAGGAATTCTTTGATATGATAGGAGTGCCTTTGTTGGAAGGTTACGGGGCTACGGAAACGAGTCCTGTGTTAATTATGGAGCGATACGGTCCAACTGAGCATACTCAAGGTGGCCTCCGTCCTATTCCTGGTGTATCGATTCGAATTTGCGATGAATCTGGTAATGAATTGCCTCATGGAAAACCTGGGGAGATATGTGCTGCAGGACCTAATATAATGCAAGGGTACTGGAATAAGCCTGAGGCCACAAAAGCAGTTTTTTTCGGTGAATACTTTCGCACTGGTGATAGTGGAATTGTAACCATCGATCCATTGAATGCTGGTAAGGTGATTACTATTCTTGGTAGGGTAAGAGATACATTTAAATTGGCGAATGGAAAATACGTCAATCCGCTTCACGTAGAGAACAGAGCGCTGAATAGCGGTTATTGTGCACAAGTGTGTTTATTAGGAGTTGACAAAGATCAAACCACTCTGGTTGTATATCCCACTCAAGAAGGATTTGAATTATTGGAAAAGAAGCAATTCGTTTCAGAATTGAATCATTTATTTGTAGAGCAAGTGGAAAAACATTTTGAGATTCCTAGCACTTATGTTATTCTAGACCAAGTGATGAATGTGGACAATGGGATGCTGACCCCAAAACTAAGTGTAAAACGACATGTTGTAAGGGAGTACGTTGATCGAAATCCTCAATTAACCAAACTAGAGAAATAAAGATATTAAGGTACTTCGTCGAGAAGCTGTTCTTCAAATTCTTCAAGGGGAGATACTTCTTCCCATTCAATAAATCCTACAATTCCAACCAGCATGCCAAGGAAGCCAACTATATACATCCAGCTTAATACTTGGTGAAACAAGAAAACTCCAGCCAAGAGACTCCAGACATCAGAAGTCAACAGAGACAGATTCAACAAAGCAGCATCATGGTGCATCAAGAACATCGATACTACATTGTAAATAGTAAAAAGAACCACAACATAAGCAGCAATAAGCCAAACTCCGTCGACGAAAAAATGCTCGAATTCAAAAATAAAGAACTCGATGCAACTAATGATGCCACCATACAGACCTAGCATCATTAAATATTCTACCCTATTGTACTTTTTAACCATCATTTCCTGGGAAACATTCGAAACTGCGTAACAAATGGCAGCTGCGACTGCGAGTAGGTCTCCAGTGAGTGATGTGCCAACTGAATTTTCATGATCGGAATAAATAACCAGCAATATCCCAAAACCGCATATACAAACACTGCAAATTTGAAGCCTCGAATAAGTTGTTTTCAGAAGGCAGTAGCTTAAAATCATAACGCAAGGTATAGTGGTGCAATCAAGTAGCATCACACTGGTGATGGAAGTGAATCGAAAGGCAAGAACTGAGAGAATGTTTCCATGCACATCAGCAAACGCAGTAAAAGCATAAAGAATATTGAATGGCTTTTTGACGACATCTCGATCACTGGCATACAGGGCAAAGTTGAATGAGAAAAGGATTATATACATGAGCATGTTGGCGAAAAGTGGGAGACTCACATTGTATTGGGCAAACAATTGAGCATTGATGACCCCTGTAGCAGCTACTAAAACCGAGATCAGTTGGCCTTGGATCAATTTCTCAGAAATCATCAATTCCTTCCAACCTTAGTTTGCAGTTTACAAAAATAGGCTAGGGGACCGTACCGTCTCAGTGCTTTGCAGTTTCGAGAAGCCCCCCTTCATTTAATTACAGGATAATAACGTTCCTGTGACACGATGGCAAATGCGAACCCTGAAATTAGCGGAACAAAAAGTAACGTGGAGGGAAACCATGTGAATAGGTTGAGAACTGAATCAGAGAATTCCTTTGCTGATCGGCTGTTTAACCATCCTGACTCCGCACGACAATACGCATCTTCGTCGATGGATTGTTTCGAGGATGTTATTCAGATACTCCTGGCCTGGGGTCAGACTGAACGCAACTATGGGACATCGATGGACAAGATCATTGTATGCGCGAACCAATTGAATTCCCTTCGAGGGTCTAAAGGCATTGTGAACGCATTAGCGGCACTGGTGGGATCCTTTCAGAGCGCCGGGAAACATCATCTCGGTCTTCACGTAGCCATCGAAAACGAAGTAAACAGCATACTGAGACCTGCTCTGAAGGTACAGAGGGACAAGGTGGATAAATCACTGAATTGCCAACTGGCTATACAAAAAGAGGTAACGAAACTTCGCGAGTCGCTCAAGAAGCTGAAGGATGATGGGGACTCGTCCAAGCAAAAGGAAATGTCGGCCAAATACGAGAAGAAAACCATGGAACAGAGCGAGGCTCTTGGTGTGTATTTGAAGCAGATGTATCGAATCTCCTACAGTCGTCTCGGTCAGTTAAACATGTCGTACATGCGTATTACTCAGTCAAATCTCCATGTTTTAAACTTCAACGATGAGATTGCCCGAGCGCTGAAGGATATTGTGTCTGCCGTAGACGCTGATAAAGATCTTGCTGCGGATCTGGCGTCGTTGGTGAATATCGAGCAGAATACTTTAGATGGAACTGCAGGCGGAGACCTGGCAGGAAAGATCTACGAAGCACTGGGTGGAGTGGAACCCGATGTGGCGTCTGCTAGTGTGGATGCTGTGGGTGAGTTATGCTCGAATGCAATCACCATCAGCCATGTGGCATTGCGAATCACCGAGAGTATCACATCGGCGGTAGAAGCTCGTGCCAAAGCTACAGCCCAAGTAGCGTCGGGAGCATCCCTCTCATTGATGTACCTGAGGGAAATAGCCGTACAAGATGACGAGCTGCTGTCAGAGGAGATGTATCTAGATTCGGAAAGAGTAAGTAGTACGTTTTTATGATGACATATATTGATTGATGTGGATAGAACGCGTGGAGAGTGTTTATGGTGAGCATGAAACAATCGGCATTGGTGTTACAGGAATGGGCAACTGAACTAAAGACTCTTAGTTCTGAAATTGAGGGTCTTATATCAACGAGTGAGTCTGCACAGAAACAAGTCTTGGCTGCTCGTGCTGCTGCTAATAAGGAACTCCAGATTTGTGCCCAGTCTTTGAAGAATGCTAGAAGTAACTTGGACACTATAGAGGATTCTATTTTTAGAGCAGAAGAAAGTCGAACCCGTGCAACAAGTGACATCTCTGATCTGAAGGATAAGATTGAAACTAAGAGAAGAAAGTCCAATATAACAGATCCTCCTGTAGATACCGTTGAACAAGAAGGGAATGTAGTCCAGAGGTTGTTGGGTCTATCCGTGCAATCGCCTCAGGAAGTGCTAGCAGAAGCGGAAAAGAAGGCAGAGAAGGCTGATTTGAAGCTGAGTGACGAAAGGGAGGAGAGGAAAGGCCTTTTAAAAGAATGTCTTGATTGTTCGGAACGCCTTGAAACTCAAATCGGGGCTTATGCAGTCCAGATGGCGGGAACTGTCAGTGGTTTTGTAGCCTCTCATGCATCAGCCATGTCCAAACTCCGCCGTTGCTTATGTCAATTGGTAGACAGTACTGGAAATACTGTTTCTGTCATTCGACAACTTGAGGAGAAGATGCTGCGAGAGCTAGGTAAGATAGATCCGTTGAAAGATATGGATCGCTTCGCATCTAAAGATCCCGTAAGTCGAACGCTTCCGCTGATACAAGTTCCTATCTCGTTCAAATCACAGCAACAGCAGTTGTTGCAAAGGGCAAGTTCATCAGTTACTCCAGATGATGATGAGCCGGAAGTGCCTACGGTGTTGCAGTCAAAGTGCGAACCGGAGAGCACACTGACAAAAGAATTCAAGCTTCCCGCTGGTCAGGAAGTGATCGCAAGTTTTTCTTGTGCGTATCTTCCTGGTAAAGTGCCTCAGCAAGGATATTTGACTTTGACTTCTCGTTTCATGTGCTTCAGAACCTTGCCTATTTATGAGCCTATGTTCGGTAGTTGTAACATTGTGGTCAAGTTGAGTGATATCAACAAAGTCACTAAAGCACGAGGGGCATGGGGCCTTGTGGCGAACTCATTGAGGGTGCAGCTCTATCCATTGAATGAAGGAAGCTCCCCATTGACTCTCGAATTCACGTCTCTATTTTACAGAGATAAATGTCATGATCAACTTATGCAGCTGTCCACAATTAATAAAAGCATGATTTGCCCGCCTGATGTTACCAACTCGTGGTCCACTCTTGATCCAAGACTTGGTGACAATTATAAAGGGAACAATTTGGTTGTCGAGGGCAATTCGAAGAAATCTCGATCCACCTTTTTGAAATTAGGTCATTCGACAGCAGATTTGGAGAAATTGTCCAATGAACTTGAACAAGGCCATCCCGTTTTTGAACAGAGCTGTCCTTCCTGTTCCGAGCCTTTTAATCCTCTGAAGCCTTGTGATTGCTGGGTACCCGCTTGTGAAGTTCCTGTACTGCATAAAAGCTACACGGCTATTTCAGAATCGTTTTGGCAGAGTACTACCGAAGGAACACTCGGATCACTCTTTCTAGGGATTAAACAGAGTGAAATCACGCTGGATGACACGAACAGCATTCAACACAGACAATTCGATATTGCCAAGGAACTGTGCGAGCAAACTGGGGATTACGAACCTGAATTTCCTGAGTTTAAATACGCTTCCGATGGGGAGAAAGATTTTACCAAGTTTGAAAGAACCGGATATACCGGGTTTCAAACAACATATGATGATTGCGAATCCGAAAACGATCCAATGCTCTATCGTGTGGTGTCATTTGCGCATCCGATCCCAAACACGCTCTTAGGGAAACAAATTGCTAAAACTACACAGTTGCAAACAGTGAGAGGAGTGCGCGCGGAAGAAGGGCAAATAGGAGCCAAGTCTGTCATTGTGGTTAATAATGATACTGCTCTCTGTGGGTTTCCGTATTCTGACAGCTTCATAGTCCGCACAAGAAATATATTGACACCTCTGAAGCATTCGACAGGAGGAAATAAAGGATGGTGCAGGTTGCAAGTTTATGTCAGGATTATTTGGTTGAAAAGCGTGTCCGTTCCATTTCTCAAAGGTAAGATAGAGAAGGAGAATATTGCCACAGGAAAGACCACAATGGAAGGATGGATAAGAATTGCAAGGGTTCATGTCATTCATTCTCCTGTAGTAGAAATACCAGCAGCTGAACCTAAACAGGAAGACCTCATTGTAGCTTTTGAAAACTCTTCGGACTTGATGGATCTTGAGTTTTATATCCAGGCGTGGCGTCAAAGTACACCTCCGCAAAAACTTCAAGAATTCATGTTGTTTATTGTTATTGTACTCCAATTGTTTACTATATTCTTCAAGTAAAATGCTAATAATGGAAGTGGTTTTCTTTGCGGTTTAAAAATTATGATTGATGGCTTCCTTCTTAAATTAATAATTAAAACCCAGCTTGTAGTGGCTCGGTTATTTCAATTAATTCGAAAAATTAATTTTTCGTTTCACTTGACTGTTGTTGGACATTTAACATAGCCAGTGTTTCCTGAAAATGAAGTAGCCCAGCTGACTTGCGGTCAAATCCTATAAAATGTTTGACCCCGATATAAGTTTGGTGTAAATGATAGAGTAAATATTCGGGAGATATTCTCAAAACGGCTCTTTCAGCAACACCGAGTAAACTAACTTCTTCGGCCCAGAAAGGCATCCACTCGACGTTCGGAGCTTTAGACCAAAAATAATTGGCAATTTCGAATATCGGAGATAATGATGATGCGGGACTAAAAAACGCAGCCTCTGTTTCCTGGTAGATGAACTCAAATATATCATGTTCGACTACCTGCTGCGCATAAGCTACTCGTTTCATCGACAGAAGCACCCCGAATAGGTAGATGTCCGCCTGCCAAGCATTCCAATGAAGCAAGTCAAAGGCGTACTCATTCAATTTAGCTTGCTGTGCTTTGACAGTTGCAGCGATCAGGAATTGCATACGAAACAAATGCTTGGATGTGAGGAAATTGTTGTCATCCAACATGGCCATTTGATATCCTTGTCGTTTACCACGCAGAACATTTTCTTTCATTTTATGAATTGCCATAAGGACAGGTCCCCTGTTGAATATTCGGTTTCGCCGCATTTCCTCAATAGGAGCTCCCTCGTTTAACATGATGTACATACCATGCAGTATTTCATGGGAAGAGTAGTTGTTCCGGATCATGGGAGCTTGAGAAATATCTAGCGTAATCGTGGCAAGCCGATAAAGCATTTTTAAAAACGATTTTTCTATATCCTTCGTATACTTTTCCATCAATGCGATTATGCCACTCCTGTTTCCACTTTTAACGAATTTCATTACTATGGCGTCACTAATGCTGTCCATATTCACTAATGTGTTCTTCGCTTGACAATTTTTGAAAAAGTAAGGTACTTGTAAAGTAAGCTCATCTATGGTTTCCACTTTCGCAATGCCGTCTTTCCAAAGAGATTTTCGCCAGTCGTAGATCCAATCAGTGTCCTTAACGGTTCCATCCACATTCCATCCAGACATGCTTTTCAAGAGGGATAGGGACACCTGGAATTGTACTAGAGCTTGTAGTGCCTTTGCGTCGGCAATATTAGGACCAACCTCAAACGTCCAAAAATCTGGATTACGATCAACTATTGCGTCCCGGTATACCTGCGCATCCGCTGCAACAACTGCGACATTGAGATACATCAAGATATCAATATAAGATTTATATTCTGGCATTTCCACTATTTGTGCACTTTTAAAAGGAGTTCTTTCAGGACGTTCTATTTCAGAATAGACGATCTCTGTTGATATTACATCGCATAGCCCAAGTATTAATTTGCCAGGTCTTGCAAACAGCTGCTCACCAAGAACACCGTCAAGGAACAGGGTTACGAAGAACACTTGCTTTACGAACATTATCAATTTGCATTGCATTTTAAGCCATTATTTGATACTTGAGAAGATACTTTGGTCATCTCTCATATACCAGAAAAACGTAAGAGTTGGAGACGGTGTCCAGTTCAAATTAAAATTCAGTCAATCATGGGAAATTTATTTAAAATTATTCACAGTTATGCACTAAATTCAGAAAGAAACAATTCAAACCACAATTATGGGTGAATTAATCACGCGTGAAAACCAACAGAATTTTAATGTTTTTATTCTTATTGACCAACGTTGCCCAAGAAGCCGTTTGCATTTCACTGACTCGAAAAACTCTTCACTCAAGATTGACATGACTTGAATTGCTGTATTTTTCAACAGACGTACATGCTGACGCACTTTCACGAAAGACGTCTACGAACATCCAGTTCATTTACTGATCAATGAATCTCAAATTATATTCCAACCTGAATAGTACCCCAGCATTACTCTCTGTCGACTGGCGGCTTTTGAATTTCAATTTCAATAGGAAAGGAACAATGATTTTCAATTTTTGATTTGAAAAAGCAAAGAAAGTTCCACGGTGCGGGGGACTCTCACATTCGAATGAATAGGTTTGATAAGTAAACTACGCATATGAATGAAAGGGAAAAAAAAGGAGCTGGTAAAACAGTGAAGGTTGACTCAGGTTGTTTGATTGGCGATCCAACGAACACCGAGAATCGCCGTTGGATAATTGAATTGAGCCTCCGATATATAGACTATGTCAGAAAATCAAAATCTCTACACAACTTCCTCCACAAGCGGTAAAACGATTGATCTTACTTCCGAGAGTCCAGAAGAGCGTGCTCAAGAACAAGTCGGTGCTAGCTCTGCTGTTGAAGGCGGGCGCGATCCAATGGACGCTCCTGTTAGAAAGCTTACTGTGAATTTGATTCGAACATACAAATATATCAACCATGTGTACTATGAAAACAAACAGAAACGACAACAGGCTAAAGCAACCGAAATAGAGCCTCCTAAACGAGTTTACGACGACGAGAATTCAGATTACATCATTCGTCCTGGGGAATTACTAAAAGATAGATACATGGTACGACATCGAATAGGGAAGGGATCATTCGGGCAAGTAGTGATGTCATTTGATCCAACAAACAAATGCGACGTGGCAATTAAGATCATCAAGAGCAAGCGAGTTTTCTTCCAACAGGCTCAAGTTGAATTAGAACTGTTGAAAGAACTCAAAGATAAAGACCCTGACGACAAGTATGGAGTGGTAAGAATTTTAGACGATTTCGTCCACCAAGGCCATCAATGCCTCGTTTTCGAACTTCTCTCTTTCAATCTTTATGAGCTCTTGAAACAAACACATTTTCACGGTGTGTCGCTAAACTTGGTTCGAAAATTCGCTAGACAGATCTTGAAGTCGTTGCATTTCTTGCGTAGAAAAGATATAAATATGATTCACTGTGACTTGAAGCCTGAAAATATATTACTGCGTCATCATAAACGCTCTGCTATTAAGGTGGTTGACTTCGGCTCCTCGTGTAAGTCTGACAAGCAATTCTATACCTACATCCAGTCGAGGTTTTATCGTTCTCCTGAAGTTATTCTAGGATGCTCGTACGGCGTGGCTATTGACATGTGGTCGCTTGCTTGTATCCTTGTAGAAATGCACACAGGCGAGCCTCTTTTCTGCGGCACTGACGAAAGGGAGCAAATCATTCGATTCGTCGCCATATGCGGAATGCCCCCCGATTCGGTCTTGCTCTCGTCCTCCAAATTTCACGAATATTTTAAAAAACGGATTGGGAATGATTTGCAAAATTCTCTTCAAAATAAAGTTTATGGAAAATCACAGTATAAACTTAAAGACCGAGGGGATTCACCAAGTGAGATGGAGGTCTCCGTCCATCAAAAGTCACTCCACCATATTCTTGGTTTAGAAGATGGAAGCCCACCATATTCTACTCGAATGAAAGAACCAGGTCATTCGAGAGAGATGTATGGTCAATTCATTGACTTAATAAACACTATGCTAACATACAAACAGGACGCGAGAATATCCCCTGAGTCGGCGCTACAACATCCGTTTATTATTTTTGACCCGAATTCAAATGCCTCTGCTTTGAAAAGTACAGTACCTCAACCAAGACCACCAATGGCAAAACGACCAGGTTCGGCACCAGCTGCAGCGTTCAATCAGCCCACTAGACGAAGCAGCAGAGTTAAAACGAAGAACTAGTCAAAATTCTTCTTTTTCACTATTATTGTTTTCTGTAATTATACTTTAGAGTGCACACTCTGATACTCACACTAGTGCAAATTTAAAAGGTATACATACAGTATTATCATGAACGCTAGCTGTCCAACTAGTTTCGGAAGATTGCTTCTTATATGTATCAACATCTTCACCGCTGTTTTAGGTCTGCTGCTTTGTGGCGGTGGGACGTATTTATACGTCAACTACGAAACCAACTTTCAAGATTTGGTTTCAACGACACCCATAATCAGTGTCATGATTTGCGGGCTTGTTATATTCATGCTCAGTATTCTAGGTGTTTACGGTGCGACCAGTGGTAAGCCTCCTGTTCTCTACATGTATCTAGGTCTCCTTCTCGGAATTTTGATTATTCTAGGGGCGGCCACTGTATTGTTCATCGATTACAAAGGATTCATCACCAGTTCAGACTCCACATTGTCTACCGAAATTATCGATCCAACTGAGATTGCAATCAACAACTTTATATTCAGGACGTATCAGTCATGCTGCTACTACGATGCAGGTATTTGCCAACCGCTTCAATGCGAACAGGTGTTGTTTTGTGATGCGGCTAATTCATCTTCGGCTGCTTGTATTTTAGATACCTCTGCAAATCGAGTTGATTTTTTAGAGAGTAATGATGTGTGCACCGCGTTGTCAACCTTTTCAATTGATTTGAAATTTTTGGTAGGAGAGATAGAACCTAACAACTCCATAACTTGTGGTGGAGGTGACGCAGCTCTATTTGAATCGGCTATGACCCAATGGATGACAGCCAATATTAGTTTTTTTGGATATGGTGCTTTGGGCTTGGGGATTCTATTGTTGCTACTGGTGTTGGCTACACTTGGTCTGTTGTTTTATCGACCAGAATTAATTATTCCTGAAGCGTATTTAGTGGACGGGGAAGACGATCAAATTACAGTAGTGACCGATGATTCAAGTTTCACAAAATAAACATTAATTTTAATTCAAGTTTTCGACAAAAAAATCTTCAGGAGGTTCGACCGGTTTCAGGCAAAGTCCGAGGTTTGCATCCACAATCTCTTTATAATAGACACAATGGCGTCCTTCGTTATCATTATACGGCGGTAGAATGACATCAAGCACTGCACATCCTAACATGTTCTCGCAGTTTGATTCCTGTGCAACTTTTTCGTCGTTGACAATACATGAAAATCGATGAATATTTCCAGAATCCGGCAATAGGTATTCAATGTCCCCTTTATTTAGCAGTATTTCATCATGATGTATTGATACAGGTCCACCGCGAACTTGATCGCCGACCCCATTCTTCCAATTATAGGCCTTCACTTTCGTGGAGCCAAATAACACTTTGGATATCACACTCATTTTGGGATGATCATGCGTAGGCAGCTGAGCACCTGGTGGTATAATGAAGATTCCAATAGAAAAATTAGAAGTTTCTGCAATATGGAAATAGTATAACCCAGGAGGTTTTGAAGATAGCAAAGAATTCGATGAGTTTAGAAATTCCCCCTTTCTAGCTGTCCAGTGCCATGGCTCCATCAATCCAACCTCTCCGCAATCGAACTTCTTTATTGCGTCAAAGACGGGAGCAAGGATTTCAGGAGTTATTTGTTTTGTTTGAGCTAGCATCACACTAGCCACGTGAGTTGCATTCACGAGGTGCTTCAGTGAGTTAGTGGTATCAGCCGGTCCTCCCGAGTGATGTATTTTTGCAGCAGACATGTTACCAATCGGCATGCTGGTACACCGAAGCTTCCGCAATAGACCAAACGTTGTGCTTACTTGCTATTTCGGTGCTAGCCACACTACAAAGTTAAATCAATAAATGGCGAAAAATAAAACCGCTTCCTTGAAACAGAAATAAAAAATCTGACGGTTAGGAGAGGTTACACGACTGATCGTGGTCTCCCGTACTGTCCATTTTGAAGGTAGAGAAATCAGTGCACAGACGTTAATCGTAGACGTTATCATTACAGTGGATCAAATACTACTCGGGGCACTTCGAAGTTTTCCGGAATTCAGTTCAAACTCTTTGATTGACAGAATGATGGAAAACCAAAGGTTTTACCATGGATGGATGCACCCAGTAGTATTTGGCTCAAACAAACAGACTTTAGCAATTGATTTCTAAGAATCTAGTGTGTCTGAAAGCCTTCTTTGGTCTCGCGACTGTTCTATTGCAATAGACTGTCAATCACGTTTAACGTTGACTCATCTTTCAAAATCCAACTTTAAGAGCTCTCCGTTTTCGATGATTGCAGGATATTTTAGGCGAGTCTTATTGTCCCATGGTGGTTTTGATGATTACTTGGTTCATCTTTTGGAAAAATTTCAGGAACTTTGTGTTTTTGAATGGCTATCAAGGTTTTTGTCCGGTCTTTTGGTAATACTTTGCCAACCAAAGTTTAATGTTGACTCATTTCTCAAAAAACAATTTTGAGAGATCTTCGTTTTCGATGGTTGCAAGGTATTTACGATTATCTATGATAGTATTGAATTTCACTTTCAGGTGCTTGTGGATGATATACGCGAACTTCACGTTCTTGTATGGTTTTCTTGGTCGTTATGTATTCGGTTGCCAATAATCTGTCTTACAGGCTTAATGGGATCTCGCTTTTCAAAACAAATTTTTAAGAGCTCCTCGTTGACAAAGTTATATTCAGGGCTTTCCTACGGATGTATAACGTTTTTTGATAGCTTTGCAGAACACATAGTTCAATATGTGGTTGAAGCACTGAAGATTCACACAGAAACTATGCGATTCTCCTGGAGGATTATGGAGAAATGAGGTTGAAACTTAAAGAGATGGAATTTATTCTGTCGCAAGTGAATCCAACTATGTTCGCAAGTTGCATGGATCCAGGCGAATGCGACAAAACTGGAAAGAAATATAGAAAATCTGAAAGAACAAGCCACTGGTATTCAGTCAGATATAGCCCGCGTGGGCAATGTCACCAAACGATTTGAAGCTTTGGAAGATCCTGCTTCAAAATTTATTATAGCAGATGTGTTTGACAACTTTCCACTCACCTCAGAGTTCAATGCCAAGTCCTCTCTTTTCCTTGGTCATGGTCTAACGCCAGCAGATTACAAGGTTTTCAATAACACTAGACGGTACAAACACGACACTACTGGTTTCTTTTATGGATCCTGGTACTGGTTTTCCGACTGCTGGTCATCCACCAGAACAGTTCGACTATACATCTTGGTCCGTAAGTGGACAAAGCCTACCAGAACGGTATATACAAGTTCACCCCAGTCCTACAGAGAAAGTAATGGTGAAATTTCAAGCTCCATGTGCGGACCTTCGAGTTGCATTTTCAACACTTAACGGATACGGTGTACGGGATGTCTCAGTTTCCCGAATCCCTTTGAACGCAACTGGGATTGATGTCTTTGGGCCGCTGCAGATTTCCGGAGCAGATCCTATCTCATATTACAAAACTAATCGGTTACTCTCAGCAGGGGAATCAGTTTTTGCAGCAGTTGATCCAAAGGATGGATATGGTGGTGATGCAACGAGCCTATCTTTCAGGATTTCTCTCGTTTGTCAATAGATTGCAAAGTATTTTAAATTAAAAGTTTCTATTAGAGGTTTTGGTTGCAGTACGTCTTCCAGAGAGACCCGAAATCTACTGTCTCTTCCAAAGTGCACGCCAGTGTTGTTGAGGTTTCCAATGAGATAATGAAGAAAGAGTCCACCGAAGCAATGCAGCACATCGAATCCAAAGGTCTTGACTATGTTCATGTAGCCTAATAGCCATTCTCTTCAAGCCAGGTGATTGCAACATTTCTCTAGTTCTTTAGACGCATATTCTGTTCTACGGTTTTCATTTCTATACACGCAGTGTCTTCAGGACGAAGTGACCATAGGAGGAGGCGCAGCATTATATCTCTTATAGGACCATCCTTTCGAAAGAGAACCATTGCTTCGTCATCGTCAGACACCTCATGGAGGCTATTATAATGTAACCCGATATCCGGTACACCGCCAAGAAATGGATCTACAAACATAGGTGCCCTAAAGGGAAAGCCCCAATGAAGATAGCAGATTTCTACGAGTTCCTGAATTCGACATTGCTGGTTGAATTTCGAAGCACTGTAGAAGGTGGTAAGTTTAGCTATTATTTTGCTCGCAGATTCTTGTCCAATCTTGGCTTTCGAGATGTATGTGTTAAACAAAAAAGGTACTATAACGACGGTTATGAGCGCGACGATGCTCGAAAATACCGTCAAATGTATTTCTTCCCCAAATGCTTGCATTTGAAACGGCGATGGTGAAGTATGAAGGTGAGAACATGGAAATTGAAATGAAGCCGACTCTGGAAGCGCTGGATAAATTTGGTGGCAAAGAACTGGTATTGATTGTCCATGATGAATGCATATTCCATTCGAACGATGATGTGAATTATGTATGGGCTGAAGATGGCAAGAACAAAGGATTTATGTCCCCCAAGGATGAAAGAGTTCCATTCCATGCAAGCCATTTATTAAGCGAGAGGAAAGGTGCATTGAAAATATCGGAAACGGAACTAACAAGTGAGAACGAGAGGCGTAAAAAGGAAACTGAAACACTTGTTGCTCAGGGTCTCCCTCCGCTAGAACCTTTGCATCAAAGTGAGGCAATGGTTTGCATGAAAGTTGGAAAGGCACACTATGGCGAGCTGCTTGGTGTAACCCACGAGAGTTATTGGATTAATGACCTAGTGATAGCCCAGTTGAAGATTGCAATCCGATTGTTTGAGATTCGGTACGGGGACTATTGTCGAGGTGTTTGGTTATTTGATAACTCAACAGGTCATTGCGCGTACAAAAAGGATGCACCGTTGAGGACAAGAATGACTAAATGCCCAGGAGGCGGTGCAGCAAAAATGAAAGACACAATACACGATGGTAAGCATCAGTCGATGCAATTCCAGGAGGGCGACGTGGTAATGATGGACTTCAATTTGAAAGGCAAAACCAAGCCAAGAGAATCAAAATTAAAGACTAAATA
>Ga0335398_10003452_pt1 | contig 23127 bp, 20 predicted proteins | sample BON03_FD_205742 | JGI IMG/M metagenome (GOLD analysis project Ga0335398, IMG submission 205742) | Freshwater microbial communities from Lake Bonney liftoff mats and glacier meltwater in Antarctica - BON-03 (spades assembly) (version 2) | ecosystem: Environmental > Aquatic > Freshwater > Ice >... | reverse complement strand
CCATCCAGCTCGACAACGACGCCCTCAACCTTAATCTTGTCCACGTGTTTTTCCCTTCGACAGTTCCCGGTTCGGAAGCACATACCAGTGTACTCGTGTCTGGGGAAATATCTTTACATAAAGATATCTCCCCATGGTCTGCCATCTCCAGCTAGCTTGGAGGTATGGAATCCTTGCGACTCGAAGAGCTCTCGGCGTCCACAGCGCTGCAGGCCAACTCCCTAGAACTCCTCCCCGGCCAAGATGCTTTCGTCACGCCCACGACCTATGAGCACGCCGATTCAGCCCTCGACCACACCAAAACCTGGAGCCGAGTCATCGTCTCCGGTGATGAAGTTGTGGGGTTCATTCGTGCCCACTTTGATTCTGAACATTCCGAACCAGAATTGCGCAGCTGCATCTGGAGGGTCACTGTCGCCGCTTCCGCTCAAGGCCGCGGCGTTGGCCGATTTGCTATCGAGGCCGCAAAAGAGGAAGCACTATCTCTAGAGAACTCCGCCCTCACCGTGGTGTGGTCACAGGGAGAAGAGGGACCAGGTGTGTTTTTCCACAAATTAGGCTTTGTCGACACCGGCGTGACCGCGTATGGCGATCAGATTGGCACGCTCACTCTTTAGTGAAAGAAGTGCCGCTCTCCCGTGAAAAACATCGCAACACCCGCTTCTTTAGCGGCCTCGATGACTTCGTCGTCGCGGAGGGAGCCACCAGGCTGAACGATCGCAACCACACCGGCCTTCAACAGAATTTCCAGTCCATCCGCGAAGGGGAAGAAAGCGTCAGACGCCGCAACGCTCCCCTGGGCTTTCTCTCCGGCTCGCTCCACAGCCAACCGAGCGGAATCCACGCGATTAACCTGGCCCATACCAATTCCCACGCTGGCCAATCCCTGGGCAAGCAGAATCGCGTTGGACTTCACCGAGCGCACCGCTCGCCACGCAAACTCCAAAGAGCGAAGCACCTCAGAATTCACCTCGGGGCCTGCGACCTGAGTCCATTCGGAAGCACCGGCAAAGTGATGGTCGGCATCTTGAATCAGCACACCGCCAGAAATGTGTCTCCACTCCACCAGTGGCACGCTGAATTCGGAAGGCAACGCCACGACCCTCAGGTTTTTTTTCCTCCCAAAAACGTCGAGTGCTTCGCTACTAAACCCGGGCGCCACAACCACCTCGGTGAAAATCTCTGCGATGGAGCGCGCTGTGTCGGCATCAACACTGCGATTGCTCGCAACCACCCCGCCAAACGCCGAGACCGGATCACACTCCTGGGCAAGCCTGTGGGCGGTGGACAAAACATTATCGCCCGCGATGCCGCAAGGATTCTGGTGCTTGATGATGGCAATGGCTGGGCCCTGGTGGTCAAAAACCGCTCGCACGGCCGCGTCCGCATCGAGGTAATTGTTATAGGACATCTCTTTGCCCTGGAGGACCTGGGCGCTGGCCAAACCGGGAGTGGTGGGGTCCGTAATAAACACGGCTGCGCTTTGGTGAGAGTTTTCCCCGTAGCGAAGCTCTCTGTGCTTATCGGCGTGATAACTCACGCGGGAGCCCTCACCAAACCACTGCGCCACCGCCGAGTCATAGCGAGCAGTGTGAGCGAAAGCTTCACCGGCAAGTTCACGCCGGTGAGACTCGCTGGTGCCACCGGCGTTTAATTCCTCGAACAAGCGCGCATACCCAGAAGGGTCCACCACAACCGCTACATTCGCATAGTTCTTGGCTGCCGCTCGGACCATGGCGGGGCCACCAATATCAATGTGTTCGATGACCTCTTCCCCCATGGCACCAGAGGCGACCGTGGCGACAAAGGGATACAAATTGACGATGATGAGACCGAACGGCTCAATTCCTAATTCTGTGAGGGTCTGGGTGTGCTCGGGTTTGCGCAGATCAGCGAGGATGCCAGCGTGAATGGAGGGATGGAGTGTTTTCACGCGACCATCGAGAGCTTCCACAAAACCCGTCACCTCGCTCACATCTGTGACCGCGACACCTGCCTCCCTCAGCTGGTGGGCGGTAGAGCCGGTAGAGACAATGTCGATACTGTGCTCGGTGAGGGCCTTGCCGAGGGCAACGAGGTGGGTTTTGTCGCTCACCGACACCAGAGCTCTGGTGGGCATCGTGCGTTTAAGGGAGGTCATCGTGGGCCTTTTCGTTGGTGATGTGAGAAATTTGGTCGGCGAGAATATCCAGCAGCAGCCTGCGCTCAATGACTTTGATACGTGCGTGAAGAGAGTCTTCGGTCTCGCCGGGCTCAATCACCACCCGTTCTTGAGCAAGTATTTTCCCCGTGTCGATTCCCTCATCCACCACGATGACCGATGCTCCTGTGTGAGAGGCCCCAGCAGCTAAGGCATCGCGAACCGCGTGGGCGCCGGGAAATTCAGGGAGATGAGAGGGGTGCGTGTTGATGATCCTGGGGCTATAACGCGACACCACGAAAGGAGGAAGAAGCCTCATAAACCCGCTCAACACGATGAGATCGGGACGGTGGGTGTCGATTTGCTCAACCAGGGCAGTTCCCCAGGCCTCGCGGCTCGAATAGTCGTGGGGAGACACCGTAAAAGTGGCAATTCCGCGGTCCACCGCGTAAGACACGCCCGGGGCATTGTGATCTGACCCCACAGCCACCACTTCAGCCGGAATGCCCGAGCCGGGTAGGGACAGAAGGAGCGCCTCGAGGTTGGTGCCCGCACCCGAGAGGAGAACCACAATCCGAGAGGCCACGTGGCAAGCCTATCGGCGAGTGTCACCGCGGGAGCCGGACAACCCGCCAGAGAGCAGTCCCAGCAAAACTCCAAAGAGCACTTCCAGGCCCCACCACAGCGCTATCTGAGCCGGATTGGGGCCGACCTCGATAAATCGTCCCGGGCCCATCTCACCACTGGCGAGACTCGTCAGAATCGCACCCGCGCCAGCAGCAACACCCGCGGCGAGTAGCGCGGTGAAAAAAATGGTGACCAGAGGCTGGTCATCAAAGCCCGTCGTGTGTCCCGTGCGCCACAGTCCCCCGCGATTTTTCCCCAGCAACCTGGTGCGTGAAGCCAGCCCCGCAACAAAAGCGACCACAAGCGGCACCGCCACTACGACCAGCGACCAGGCGGGAACATCCACAGCCAGAATCCCCGCCAGCGGCAGTGCAGGAACCGCCTGCAACGTCGTGCCTAGCGGTGACACCATCGCACCCACGCCCAAGGCAAAACCGGGACCGACTAGCCAGGAGAAAGCCCAGACCACCACTGTGGGGAGTAGAGCTAGCTGCGCAATCGACAGTGCGATGATTCCAAAGACCCCCGGCTGTAAAGATTCATATAGCGAGATGACCGGAACCCACGACACCACGAGTAACCCCGCTACGGTCAGCGCCGCAAGGCCCAGCATTCCCGCGAGCGACCCTATGCCCGCGGCAAAACCAGAGCGCACGATGGCGGAGGCTTTGCTGGGCATGCGCTCGCGCAACAGTGTTCTTCCCGCCGTATCGGGGCCTGCCCAGGTGGCCAAGGCCAGACCGGCCGCTAAAAATAGCGCAGGCCTCACCAGTGCGTCCATCAGCTCGACGCTGACGATGCCCCCGGGCGTAGAGAAGACGAGCAGCCAGCTCAGTCCGACCATCATCCCGATGGCCAACATCCACGTCAGCAGCGGATAGCGCTTGGTTTCTTCCCGACTGCCAATTCGGTATCCCCACAAGAGGGTGAGCAGGGCGATTCCCAGCAAAGCAACGTCTACGCGAAACCTCTGCCCCAGTGTGCCCAACGCCAAAGAGTCGGCAAGGTCTTGGGGTACGGAAATCGCCAAGGGCACGCCATGGCCTAAAAGCCAGCCGTCCACCGCGACGCCCCACGAAGTGACTAAGTCGGTGGAGAACCCATCATCAAAAGCCCACACCAAGGTCAGCGGCGCTATGAAAATACCCACACCGAGGCCCACCAAGACCACGACATCGAGCACCGTGGCAAGGGCTACAAATCGGGCATTCATGGCGCCTTGAGCTTATCGCCAGCGACCGTGCACCATCGAGTGATCTAGAGGGTGGCCAGTACCTCGCGAAGCAGAGCGGCCGCCTCACTGGGTGTTTTCCCCACTGTGACACCCGCTGCTTCCAACGCTTCCTTCTTTGCCTGAGCGGTTCCGGCGGAACCCGAGACAATAGCCCCGGCGTGACCCATGGTCTTGCCCTCTGGCGCAGTGAAGCCAGCAACATACCCGACCACAGGTTTCGTCACGTGGTCCTTGATGAACTCTGCAGCGCGCTCTTCCGCGTCGCCGCCAATCTCTCCGATCATGACAATCGCTTTCGTGTCGGGATCATTCTGGAAAGCTTCCAAGGCATCAATGTGGGTAGTCCCCACAATCGGGTCGCCCCCGATTCCGATGGCAGTGGAGAAACCAATATCGCGAAGCTCGAACATCATTTGATACGTGAGGGTTCCTGACTTGGAAACCAAGCCAATCGGGCCAGGACCGGTAATGGTCGCGGGAGTGATGCCGGCAAGCGCAACACCGGGAGTGATGATTCCGGGGCAGTTTGGCCCAATAACGCGGGTTCCTCCCACGTTCTGGGCGTGAGCCCACAGTTCCGCGGTGTCCTGAACAGGTATTCCTTCGGTAATGATGACCAGCAATGCAATCCCTGCATCAATAGCTTCAATCGCGGCGTCTTTGGCGAAAGCGGGAGGAACAAAAGCGACCGACACATTCGCTCCGGTCTTGTCCATTGCCTCTGAAACCGTGGCAAACACGGGAAGCTCCACATCACCATGGGTGACGGTGGTCCCGGCCTTGCGGGAGTTGACTCCCCCCACAACGCGGGTGCCCGCGGCCAGCATCAGGGCCGTGTGCTTACTTCCCTCGCCGCCGGTGATGCCCTGAACGATGACAACCGAATCTTTGTTCAAAAATATTGACATGCTTTTTCTTCCTTACTTCGCCGCTAATGCGGCGGCTTTATCGGCGCCTTCGTCCATGGTTTCCGCCAGCGTCACCAACGGGTGATTGGCTGCGGCAAGAATGCTCCGGCCTTTGTCAACGTTATTGCCATCTAGCCTCACCACAAGAGGCTTGGTCGCGCCGTCGCCAATAATTTCCAGCGCTTTTACAATGCCATTGGCCACAGCGTCACACGCGGTGATGCCTCCAAAGACGTTCACAAAAACACTTTTGACCTGGGGGTCCCCCAAAATGACGTCAAGACCAGCGGCCATCACCTCAGCAGATGCTCCCCCACCGATGTCCAGGAAGTTAGCGGGCCTGACTCCACCGTGTTTTTCACCGGCGTACGCCACAACATCAAGCGTCGACATCACAAGTCCTGCCCCGTTACCAATAACCCCCACTTCGCCATCAAGCTTCACGTAGTTGAGGCCGCTGGCTTTCGCTTTTTCCTCCAGCGGGTCCGCACCAGCTGAGTCAGCAAGGCCAGCGTGATGGGCATGACGAAATTCTGCGTTCTCATCCAAGGTCACCTTGCCATCAAGAGCGAGAATGTCGCCGGACTCGGTCAACACGAGAGGGTTGACCTCCACCAATGTTGCGTCCTCTGCCGTGAAGACTTCGTAGAGTGAGACCAAGACCGGAGCGACGGCGTCAATAAGATTCTCCGGGAAGCCACCTTGTGCCGCGATGTCCTTGGCCTTAGCAAGGTCAATCCCTCGGCTGGGGTCGATGGCCACCCGAGCAAGAGCATCAGGTCGCTCTTCGGCGAGCTGTTCAATCTCCACGCCGCCCTCATAGCTGCACAGCGCCAAATAATTACGGTTAGCCCGGTCGAGCAGAACCGAGAAATAAAATTCTTTATCGATGGCAGCACCTGCTGCCACCATGACGCGATGAACCACATGGCCTTTGATGTCGAGGCCCAAAATAGCCTCGGCTGCATTCCTGGCATCTGCAGGGGTGGGGGCAACTTTCACGCCACCGGCTTTGCCCCGCCCTCCCACTTTGACCTGGGCCTTAACCACGGTAAGACCGCCAATTTTTTCCGCCGCCGCTTGAGCTTCATCGGGGGTGTCCGCGATGATGCCGGCGAGAACGGGAACGCCGTGACGCTCAAACATGTCACGGGCTTGATATTCGTAAAGATCCACGGCTAGGGGTCCTTCCGGGTTGTCGGCTAGGAGTACAGAAAATTACTCGCATCGTGTCGCTCTCCACCACCAGAGCGGGGGAACCGGGGTCAAGCCTACTACCGCGTCACGAAACGCCTGGCGCCCGCCTAAAGCTTGGTAATGGGGGCGATCTTGATCAGGAGCCGTTTGGTGCCGAGTGAATCAAAAGCGACTTCGGCCACTCGCCGAGCTCCCTCGCCGGTCACCAGCTTCACCACACCCGGGCCAAAATCGTCGTGTTCGATTCGGTCACCTGGAACGACGGTGAGGTCCCCGTTGTCGCGAACACTCGAGGTGACACGGTTGGACCACTCGGTTTTTTTAGGCGCTGGCGACAGTTCGTCCGCCATTCTCACGCTCCGTGACGAACCTCCCGAGGATCCTTGCCACCCCGAACTTCTCACGGCGGAGCCCAGAAGGTGCCCACTTCCCCCGGTGGCGGCCTGAGATTCTCGCCAGGAAATTAACGCGGCGGGGATCTCTGCAAGGAATCGACTAGGGGTCGCAATCGCGGTGTCTCCAAAAGTGCTTCTGGTCATCGCCAAAGAAAGGTGGAGCTTTTTGCGAGCGCGCGTCAGACCCACATACAAAAGTCGTCGCTCTTCCTGGAGGCCGCCGGGTTCGTTCGCACTCATCCGGTGAGGCAAAAGGTCTTCCTCGACCCCCGTAAGAAAGACAACATCAAACTCCAAGCCCTTAGCGGTGTGAAGCGTCATCAGAGATACCGATCCGGACTCGTCAGTGAGGTCATCAGCCGCGGCCACCAGTGACACCTCGGTCAAAAAGTCCACCAGTGTGCCATCGGGGTTGTTGCGGCCAAATTCCCTTACCACTGACACCAACTCTTGGACGTTCTCGGCTCGTGCCTGATCTTGAGGATCCGGGTTGGCCTGCAACAGCGTCAGGTAGCCGGTGTTCTGCAAGACCATTTCGAGGGTCTTCACCGGCGGATCCTCGCCCATGGTGGCCTCGGCAGCATCCAACGCGGCACCCAAGGACAGCATCGCCTGCGTCACCTTGGGCCCTAGGCCAAGCTCCGCACTCCTACCCAAGGCTTCGCGGACCCTGATGCCCTGTTTGTCTGCAAGGCCGACGAGAGCGGTCTCCGTGGCGGGGCCAATCCCCCGGCGGGGAGTATTGAGAATGCGGCGCAGGGAAAGTGAGTCCGCAGGGTTAGCAATGGCAATCAAATAAGCCATAACGTCTTTTATTTCTGCACGCTCATAAAACTTTGTTCCGCCGATGACCTTGTAGGGGATGGCGGAGCGAATCAAAATGTCTTCCAATGCCCGTGTTTGAGCATTCGTTCGATAGAAAATGGCCATTTCGGAATAGGGCACACCCTCATGAGTGAGAGACACTATCTGGTCGGCCACGAACTGGGCCTCATCGTGGGCGCTGTACCCGGTAAAGCCAATAATCTCGTCGCCCGCGCCACTATCGGTGAAAAGATTCTTCGCTTTGCGGTCAAAGTTGTTCCCGATAACCGCGTTGGCGGCGTCCAAAATGTTCTGCGTCGAACGGTAGTTTTGCTCGAGCAGGATGACGCTGGCCCCGACAAAATCTTTCTCAAATTCACTGATGTTGCGAATATCGGCACCGCGAAATGCGTAGATAGATTGGTCCGAGTCACCCACCACCGTCAAAGAAGCTCCGGCAAGAGAACCATCGGCTCTTGCCGGAATCGAAGACTGCTCTGGGATATGCTCTGCAGCTACCTCGCGAGTGAGCTCACGAATCAACGCGTACTGGGCGTGGTTCGTGTCTTGATACTCATCCACCAGGACGTGGCGAAACCGGGTTTGATACTGGGCGGCAACGTCCGGAAACGCTCGGAGAAAATAGACGGTTTGGCCGATCAGGTCGTCAAAGTCGAATGCTTGTGACCGGCTGAGCTCGCGCTGATATCGGTCCCAAATCTCAATGAACACCGCGTCCGCGGGATCAGAAGAATCTGAGGCGCGGCGATACGAGTCAACATCGACGAGTTCGTTCTTGAGCCGCGACATCTTACTGATGACCACTCCCGGCGTCAGGCCTGATTCCGCGGTGTCCAGTTCTTTGAGAATTCGCTTAATAAGTGCACGCTGATCAGCAGAATCGTAGATGGTGAAAGAACTCGAGTAGCCAAAGCGGTCATGCTCTTTGCGCAGGATGCGCACGCACGCAGAATGAAAGGTGGAGATCCACATTCCCCTCGACGCTTCGCCCACCAGGGCCTCTACGCGATCGCGCATTTCACCTGCGGCCTTGTTGGTAAAAGTAATGGCAAGGATTTGGCTGGGCCAGGCATCCCTCGAGGCCAGCAATCCGGCGATGCGCTGCGTCAGCACGCTCGTCTTACCCGAACCCGCACCGGCGATAATCAATAGCGCGCTACCCCGGTACTGCACTGCCTCTTTTTGCTGGGGATTCAGCCCCTGGGCTATGGCGGGGGGAATCTGGGTCATGTCGAGCTAAGTCTAAAGCCCAGGACTGATAGCTTCGCTAGCCTTAGCCCGTGAGTAACTCCCACCCCCCCGGCGCTGAGGACGACGCGCCCCTCGTCGAACCAGAGGTCCCCCCGGTTTCCCCTGATTGGGGTTCTCTCGACACGGAACGCATTTTGCGCGAAACGGAGCCGGCCCTGTTTCCTTCTCCCCGCGAGCAAGAAGAACTTCCCAGCGCGGACCCTGACTCCTCTCTAGCCTCGGACGCTCCCGGGGTGAACGAAAAAGAGAACGAAGATGACGCTGAGGCTGCCACCGATGGAGCCGCCCCGTCGGGAATTAATATCCTTGCCATTATTTCTCTCGTGTTGGCTCTTGCGCTGAGCCCGTTCGCGCTCGTGTTCGGTTATCTCGCGGTAGGGCAAGCTCGTCGGTCTCACCAAAAAGGTGAATCCGTGGCATGGGTAGCGGTAAGCCTGGGGTGGGTGTGGGCCATTGCCTACGTCACCCTCGGTGTTGTCCTCGGCGCAGCGTGGCTTCAGGTTTCCTAAAGCTCCTCTCCAGCTAAAACCCAGCGTCTACTCTAAAATGAAATCATCCATTAGACGGTTAGAAGAGAAGGTCACCATGTCGAACTCCAACCCCGCCTTTCGCCGGTCTGTCGCGTTTCAGGACAGCTCCGTAGCGACCCCCAGTGCTCAGACCCTTGATGAGCTCTACGGCCGGCCTCCTGCGACGGGCACGGACACCGGCCGTATGACCTATGAAGACACGATTATGAAAATCCTGATTGCGTTTGGTGTTCTGCTGGTCGGCGCTGTAGTCGGATGGGTCATTCCCGTGCTTGCCATCCCGGGGTTTGTCATCGGTCTTGTGCTGGCCTTGGTGAACATTTTCAGAAAGAAGCCCTCTCGCGGTTTGATCCTGGCTTTCGCGGCATTTGAAGGGCTTTTTGTCGGTGGTATTTCTTCCTTCTTCAACACCATGTGGGAAGGCATCGTCCCGCAGGCTGTCTTTGGAACACTCGCCGTGATTGGGGTGACCCTGTTCTTGTTCCTCAGCGGAAAGTTCCGCACCTCCCCGCGCATGAACCGCATCGTCATGGTTGCCATGATTGGCTACCTGGTGTTCTCGCTAACAAACTTCGGGCTGATGGCCTTCGGCGCCACGGACGCTATGTTTGGTCTTCGCAGCTACGAAATCTTCGGAATTCCTCTGGGCGTCATCCTCGGCATCCTGGTGGTGTTCCTCGCCGCGTATTCACTGGTGATGGACTTTGAGTCCATCAAAGCCGGTGTCGAACAGGGCGCACCGAGAGTGTACGGCTGGCAGGGAGCGTTTGGCATCATGGTCACCGTTGTGTGGCTGTATGTGGAGATTCTGCGCCTGCTCGCGATACTGCGCGGTGACTAAGGCAGAAAGAACACAGACTCGAGCTGTCTGAACCCTTCATCAGGCTTCAGACCATCAAGGGCTTCAAAATAGTGCGCCATTTCAGCCTGCCATCGAACATTAACCTCTAGTCTTGCCATGCCCTTCCGCGCCGCATCGAGGCTAGGTGTCTCAAAGTAGCCAAAGAGCGCGGCGTCATCACGGTCGAGAAACAGAGAGTAGTTTTTCCACCCGGTGCTACGCAGGGCCTCGAGCATTTCTGGCCACACTTCTCTGTGGCGCGCAACATACTCATCCAAGGTGGATTTCTTGAGCTTGAGGCGAAAACCGATCCGCTGCATCATTGCCCTCATTCTTATCGTCTGAACGAAACCGGGTGGTAGCCACGATGTGGCTACCACCCGGTTTGGTGAGCTAACTACCGGTGATCTAGTAAATCTCCTTGAAGGTAGCAATGTTGTCAATGGTGAAGGTGAAGGGGTCGCCCAAGTAGGCAATCCCACCTTCGATGACGGTGTAGGTCACGCCGCCAGCAGTGAAGGTGGAGCCGACGGAACCGTCGAACTCGCCGTTCATGCCGAGGACCGCTGCATAGACAGCTACGTAACCAAGGTCAATGGGGTTCCACAGACCTACTTTGGCAATGGTTCCATCTTCGATGTAAGGAGCCATCTCAGAGGGAAGACCAAGACCGGTCACCGCAACGTCAGAGCCTTTAGCCTTCTTCTCTTGCGCTGCGGCCAGAACACCCACGGTAGTGGGGGCAATGATGCCGGCAACGTCAGGGTACTGGGACAGAATCGCGTTGAACTGCTCAACAGACTTAGTTGCATCGTCGTCACCATAGAAGACAGCCGATTCCAAGCTTCCGCCTACCCACGACATGTTGGGGTAAGTGGCCTCAAGGTAGGGGCCCATGGCCTCAATCCAGACGTTCTGGTTTGCAGCGGTAGCAGATGCAGAAAGAATCGCTATGGATCCTTCTTCGCCAACTTCCTCAGCAATCCAGTCAACCTCAGCAGTACCGATGCGGTCTGCAGCGGAAGGCAGGATGGAGACGAGACGTGAAGCTGCTGATTCAGAAGCAACGTCTGCGTCGGAGGTCACGATGGTAATCCCTGCGGCGATAGCTTCTTCCAGGGCCGGAACGATGGCGTTCTGGTCTGCAGCAGAAATCACGAGGGCGTCATAGCCTTCTTGGATGACCTGGTTGATGAACTGTACCTGAGCGGGGCCAGTGGCCTCGTTTGGTCCGACATACTCACAGATTGCACCGAGTTCCAGACAGGCCTTTTGTGCGCCTTCGTCCCATGCAGCGAAGTAACCAATGTTGATGGCCTTCGGCATGATGGCGATGCGATACGCCTCGGCAGATTCAGTCGTGGTTTCAGCTGAGCCAGCCGTTTCCTCTGTTTCCGTGCTACTTGCGCAACCGGCAATGCCGAGTGCAACTACGGCGCTGAGGGCAAATGCCCTCAGGCCCGACTTAATGAGTCGGTTATTCATTTTCCACCTCTCGATTGGTTTTCTTGTTGTGTACCTTGCTCCCCGCGTTGGCGCGGGTGCGCAAGCCTTCAGTTATCTTTGGTGCGATAACTGAAATCAATAGCAAACTGCCACTCACAATGAGGAGGGAGTTCGCGGTGAAACCTGCAAGTTGAAGGGCCGAACGAATCACTCCGAGCGACAGAACCGCGGCGAGGACGCCCCAGAGGGTGCCGACACCACCGGCGATTGATACGCCACCAAAGAGCACCGCAGCGATAATACTCAGCTCATATCCGACCGCGCCATCGGGCGAGGCGCTGGCAAACCGCAGCGTGTAGACGACGCCCGCCACGCCGGACATAAGGCCTGTCATCGCAAAAAGCATGAGCTTGGTGCGCTGGACGGGAATTCCGCTGAATTGCGCCGCTTCCTTGTTGATACCGATAGCAAACGTCCACCGGCCATAGCGCGTGTTGTGCAAAATGAACCACGCAACACCCGCGAGCACGACCAACAGGATGGTCGACCAAGGAATAAATGTCCCAGGAATTCTTCCGTACCCAATCGAGATCCAGAATTCCGGCAATTCATTCACCGGCTTGTTACCCAGCAGCGCATAGCTCAGACCGCGATAAAGGGCAAGGGTCGCGATGGTGACCGCAAGAGAGGGTAATCCTAGTTTCGTCACCAAGTACCCGTTGAAAAGCCCGCAAGTAAGACCGACAAGAAGTCCTCCGACGATCGCCATCTCAAAAGGAAGACCAGCGCGGTAGAGGAAGCCCAAACTCGCGCTGCTGAGGTTCAACGTCGAAGCCACAGAGAGATCAATCTCCCCGGAAATGATGAGGAAGGTCATCGCCAAGGCGATAATCGCGAACTCGGTGACATCGCGAAGCACAAAGCTTAAGTTGCTGACGTTCGCAAAGTTGTCGGAAAGGAGTGAACCAAGCACGACTGCGAGGATGAGGAAGAGGGCAACCCCTTTGTCCCAACTGAAATTAACCCTACGCATCATCGGACCCCATAATCGTCGTCGTTTTCACCCGAGTACTGAGGTATTTATCGAAAGCGATGGCCAAAATTATTAGGGCACCGTTGAACGCCTGCTGCCAAAACTGGGGTATTCCCAAAGCGCCAATGGCGCGAGTTATCGCTTGAAGAAGAATCGCGCCCAAGAAGGCGCCCCAGACAGACCCGGAGCCGCCAGCGATGGTCACTCCGCCGACAACGCAGGCCGCAATCACCACAAGCTCCAGAGCTAACCCAGAATTTGCGTTTGCGGCGTTAAAACGTCCGAGCATGACCGCACCGGCCAGTCCAGCGATAGACCCGTTGATCACAAAAGCGGTGAATACGCGCCGCGCCACGGGAATACCCGCCAGCTCGGCAGCGGCAGGGTTGGAGCCAATTGCGTAGAGATCACGCGCTGCTCGGACCCGGCGCATGATGAATCCACTCACAATAACCAAGACAAGGCCAATGAGGAATAGTACGGGGATTCCGCCTAGGCGATTGAGGCCAATCCACGCGACCTCGGGGGGCACCATTGCAGCGGTAATGGTGCGACCAAAGGCATAGTCGTTGAAAATGCCGCGCACCACATAGAGGCCACCAAGCGTGACCACCAAGCTTGGAAGACGCAGGTAGGCGACCAAAAACCCGTTGATTCCCCCCACAAGCATCCCCACGCCAAGGGCAGCGGCAAGACCTCCCCACAGTCCATAACCCTGGGAATACAAATCGCCGATCAGGAAAGACGTAAACCCGATGAGCGACCCGACAGACAAGTCGATGTGTCGCATCACAATCACGAAGGTTTGGCCTACGGCCAATATCGCCACAATTGCAACGCCGAGGAGAATATCTCTTGCCCCCGTGGCACTTATAAAGCCCGGGTTGGCGATGCCGGCAATCCCGACCACCAAGACGAGGGCAAGGAAAACTGGAAGCTCCCGGGCTTTGACGAGGTTTCTCAACGCGTTCATACAGATACCACCCCTCCCGTAGCGAGAGTAATAATGCGCTCGGGATCAGCTTCGGCGCGGTCAAGGGTGCCCTGGTGCTTACCTTCTCGCATCACAAAGACCCGATCCGCCATCCCCAAAACCTCAGGAAGCTCCGAGGAAACCATGATGATAGCCATCCCCTGCTGCGCTTTTTGGGACAGTAGTTTGTGAACTTCCGCCTTCGTCCCCACGTCAATTCCACGCGTCGGTTCATCCACAATCAACACCCGTGGTTCCGTAGCAAGCCATTTTGACAAAACAATTTTTTGCTGGTTACCACCCGAAAGCTTCTCCACAGGGTCCGCAATGTCAGCGAACTTTACTTGGAGGGTTCCCGCCCAGCGGCGCGCGGTGTTCTCCTCGTCAGCACGGCGGACCAATAGCCCGGAGGAAAGTTTTTTCAGCAGCGTTACCGCTACATTTCTCGCGATTGAGGACGCCATAAAGAGGCCTTGTTGCCGTCGGTCTTCGGGGACTAAAGCGATTCCTCTCTCCATTGACACGGAAGGTTTTCCTTTAGGCAGTGTCTTTCCCTCAAGAATGACCGAGCCAGAATCGTAGGAATCAATACCGAAGACCGCGCGAATAACCTCCGAACGGCCGGAACCCACCAAGCCAGCGAGAGCGAAAATCTCCCCCGCTCGAACGTCGAAAGAAATGTCAGCAAACTGTCCAGCCAGGCTGAGATTTTTCACCTCCAGCACGACATCCCCAATCTTCGGTTCTAGTTTGGGAAACAATTCCGAGACTTCGCGGCCGACCATCATTTTCACTACCTCTGGTTCGGACGTGTCAGAAATCATTGCCCTGCCCACCGTCGAACCATCTCGCATGACCGTCATCCGGTCACACAGAGCGAAGACTTCGTCCAGCCGGTGGCTGACAAATACGACTGCACTTCCCTGTTCGCGCAAGTTCCTGACCACAGTGAACAATCGCTCGACCTCTTTAGAGGAAAGAGCCGCGGTGGGTTCGTCCATCACAATGACGCGCGCATCGGTGGAGAGAGCTTTCGCTATCTCCACGATTTGCTGGTCTGCGATTGAGATACCGCGTGCTTTGGAATGAGGGTCAAGGGTGACGCCCAGGCGCTCAAAAAGGGCCAACGATCGGCGCGCCATTGCCAACCAGTCAACGAGCCCGCCCGCTGTCAACTGGCGACCGATGAAGACGTTTTCAGCCAGGGTCAAATCTGGGAAAAGGCTCGGCTCCTGGTAAATCACCGCGACGCCCTGCTCAATAGAATCCCGCGTCCCACCCTGTATGAAGGGAATCCCCTCGAGCGTGATCGATCCGGAGTCCGCCCTGTGAACGCCAGCAAGCGTCTTCAAAAGAGTCGACTTCCCGGCGCCGTTTTCTCCCAGCAGCGCATGTACTTCCCCCGGGTAGAGAGTCAGGCTGGCATCGACAAGTGCTCGGACCCCACCGAAAGATTTTGCGACGTGATCCATCACCAAAACAGGCTCGCTTGCCAGGAACTCAGTGGGCAACATTGCTAACACCTCGGGGGTTGAATCGTTTCAATTCCCACAACACTAATTGATGAGGTCGGCACTCGCTACCACCAGCGGTATTTGTATGTGAATCGTTACAATTCTGCATCCGAGTTAATCGCCTTCTCGAGGAATCAAACGTCGTAACTGAGTGACATGCGACGGATTAAGCTCCTCCAGCGAGGACACTCCCAGCAGGCGCATGGTGCGAGTCATCTGCTCGGTGACAATCTGGAGCATCCGATCCACGCCCTGGGTACCCCCGGCCATTAAGCCGTATAAATACGCGCGGCCCACCATGGTGAATCTCGCCCCCAACGCGACGGCCGCCACCACATCGGCACCAGACATAATGCCGGTGTCCACATGGACCTCGAGATCTTTTCCTACCTCCTTCACCACCCCGGGTAGCAGGTGGAAAGGAATCGGGGCGCGATCTAGTTGCCGGCCGCCATGATTAGACAACACAATGGCGTCAACGCCTAGAGTTGCCAGCTGCTGAGCATCCGCCACGCTTTGCACGCCCTTGACAACAAGCTTCCCGGGCCACTGATTCTTGATCCAAGCCAGGTCTTCATAAGTCACCGCGGGGTCAAACATGTGATCCAACAGCTCGCCTACAGTTCCCGCCCACGAGGACAGGGAAGCAAACTCCAGCGGGTCGGTTGTGAGGAAATCAAACCACCACCAAGGCCTCGGCAACGCGTTCATGACGGTACCCATAGTCAGCGCAGGCGGAATGGAGAAACCGTTTCGCTTATCCCGCAGGCGAGCTCCCGCGACGGGAACATCAACGGTCACCAGCAGCGTGTCAAACCCCGCCTTCGCCGCACGATCTACCAGCTCCATCGATCGATCACGGTCTTTCCACATATAAAGCTGAAACCAGTTACGGCCCTCGGGCGCCGCTGACTGAACGTGTTCAATGGACCGCGTGCCCATAGTGGAAAGGGCAAAAGGAATACCCCATTTTGCCGCCACAGTAGCACCCGCATCTTCACCATCAGAGTGCATCATTCGGGTGAAACCTGTTGGGGCAATTCCCAAAGGAAAGAAAACAGAAGACCCTAAAACATCCCACGATGTCGAGACACTCGAGACGTCTTTCAAGATTGCGGGTGAGAATTCCACGTCCTCAAAGGCCTGCCTAGCCCTCGCGAGGGAAAGCTCACCCTCGGCCGCACCATCGCAGTAGTCAAAAGGTGCCTTGGGTGTTCTGCGCTTCGCAATAGTGCGCAAATCCCACACCGTAAGCGCGGATTCCAGGCGCTGCGTTTTCCCCCCAAAACTAGGTGCCCTAAACCTCAGAAGCGGAGCTAACTCAGAAGGCCTCGGGAAACGACGCTTAGTCATGGTGGCTCCCTGCTGCGATGCGCGGTTCGTAGGTGACCAGATTGCTCGACAATCGAACCAGGCTTCGCAGAGACTCAAGATCTCCTTCCACAAGCCCGGCTGCGCGCGCTTGGACGAGAATATTGCCCAGCGCGGTGGCTTCAACAGGCCCGGCGACAACCGGCACTCCCGCTCTATCTGCAAGTCGTTGACACAGGACCGCGTTCAACGACCCGCCGCCGACCAAAGAAATATCTGTGACGTCGGTGGAAGATAAAGTGCCCGCCATTCGCACAGCGTGAGCAAAAGCTACAGCGAGGCTTTCGATGATGCACGCCATCATCCCGACCGGGTCAGTGGGGGCGTTCTCCGAGCGATCGCGGAACCACGCCGAAATGCGCTCGGGCATACCGCCCGGAGCCATGAACATAGGGTCGCTCACATCAAATACCGGACGCGGGCCGGTGTACTCGCCCGCTTGGGCAACAAGAGACTCGAGAGTTCTCGTATCCCCAGCCTCGCGCCATGAAGAAACGCTCTCGTTGAGTAGCCACAACCCCATCACATTGGTCAGGAACCGGATGCGACCGTCCACGCCTCGCTCGTTGGTGAAGTTCGCCTTGCGTGCGGCATCACTCAAAATGGGGCGACCGATCTCCACGCCGACTAGACCCCAGGTTCCGCACGAGATGTAAGCACTGGAGGGGCCGCTCAAAGGAGCAGCGACCACCGCCGAGGCAGTGTCGTGGGACCCCACAGTCACCACCGGAGAAGAAAACCCCACAGCCTTTGCCACAGCGGGCGCGAAGGAAGCCACCGTCACCCCAGCCTCGACAAGCGGAGCAAAAATACCCGCCGGTGCCCCGCTAATAGCGATGAGCTCAGCGTCAAGTTTGCCACTGGACACGTCGAGTAACCCAGTGGTGGAGGCGTTGGTTATTTCCATCACCTGTTGCCCTGTGAGCCAATACGCCATGAGATCAGGGATGAGAAGGAAAGCCTCCGCCGTCCCGGCCTCGCCACCCCAGTTTTCTGCCGACAGTTGGTAGAGAGTGTTGATACTGAGGAACTGGAGCCCATTGGTGCGGAAAAGATCCGCGTGGGTCCTCTTGCCGTGGACCGCCGCCACTGCACGAGCATTGCGTTCGTCGCGGTAGTGGAACGGCTCCCAGAGGATCTGGCCCTGCCTAAGCAGGGCATAGTCCACAGCCCAGGCATCAATCCCCACCGACACAACCTCGCTGGCGCTCCGCCCCACCGCAGCCATGCCCTCGAGTGCTTCTGCGAAAAGGCCGCTCGCGTTCCAGTGCAACTCATTGCCTTTTGAGACAGGGCCGTTGGAAAACCGATGAATCACCTCGTAACGGAGCGAACCAGGGGCCACAAACCCCTCGATAACACGCCCGCTGGTTGCGCCCAAGTCAATGGCGAGAACACTTTTTGTCATCGCAAGAAAGCCGCAGCTACTCCTGAATCCACCGGGATGTGAACCCCCGTGGTCAACCTCATGTCCGCCCCGGTGAGAACAGACACGGCGTCCGCGACGTTTTCAGGAAGCACTTCCTTCTTCAAGATAGTGCGCTGGGCATAGTACGCGCCCAGATCTTCCTCTTTTACGCCATAGGTCTTGGCGCGGTTTGCGCCCCAGCCGCTGGCAAATAGCCCCGAGCCACGAACCACTCCGTCCGGGTTGATGCCATTGACCCGGATACCGTATTCTCCAAGCTCGACGGCCAGCAGTCTCACCTGGTGAGCCTGATCAGCCTTTGTCGCGGAGTAAGCCACGTTGTTGGGGCCCGCAAACACCGAGTTCTTGGAGGAAATGTAAATAACATCGCCCCCCATTTCTTGGCTGATAAGAATTCGTGCGGCTTCACGCGAAACCAGGAATGAACCTTTGGCCATGATGTCGTGCTGGAAGTCCCAATCCGCTTCCGTGGTCTCCAGGAGTGGCTTAGACAAAGACACTCCTGCGTTGTTCACCACAATGTCGACGCCACCAAAGGCGAGGCACGCCCTCGCGAGCGCCGCACTGACCGCCTTTTCATCGCGAACGTCCATCCCGACACCCATCGCGACATCGGTGGAGCCGAGCTCGGCCGCAACGGCCTGCGCTTTGGATTCATCCAGATCTGCAATCACGACGTGGGCACCATCCGCGACCAGTCGGGTGGCAATGGCCTTCCCAATGCCCGACGCTGCTCCGGTGACGAACGCGACCTTTGTTGCGTGAGACAGGGGCTTGGGCAAACGTTGAAGCTTCGCCTCTTCCAGAGACCAGTATTCGATGCGGAACTTTTCTCGCTCCGAGATGGGCCGGTAGGTGGAGAGAGCCTCCGCGCCCCTCATCACGTTAATGGCGTTGATATAAAACTCGCTCGCCACCCGCGCGGTCTTCTTGTCGGCACCAAACGAGAACATCCCAATCCCGGGAACCAATACAATAAGCGGGTCAGCTCCGCGCATGGCCGGTGAGTCTGGGTCAGCAAAACGCTGGTAATACTGGGCATACTTCTGACGGTAGGTCTGGTGCAGCTTCCTCAGGCGTGCCTCGACCTGCGCGAGGTCAGTGTCGGGAGGAAGATCGAGAACCATGGGCCGCACTTTGGTGCGTAAGAAGTGGTCGGGACACGATGTTCCCAAAGCAGCAAGGCTCCCGTGCTTCTTGCGAGAGAGAAAATCGAGAACCTCGGGAGTGTCAGTGAAATGCCCCACCATGGGACGATCGCTCGATGCCAAGCCTCGAATGAATGGAGCCAGCAGCGCTGCGCGTTCACGCCTGGCTCTCAGTGCGAGGGGTTTATTCGCTGCCAGCACAGGACCAAAAGGCTCTTTTTTACCCTTGGCTTGGATGTATTTCTCTGCGGTGCGAATAATCCACAGCGAGTTCTGCTCGCACTCCTCACTCGTGTCGCCCCAAGCGGTAATGCCGTGGCCACCCAAGATGCATCCAATCGCTTCGGGGTGGCGTTCCTTCATCGCGGCAATGTCGAGGCCAAGCTGGAACCCTGGGCGGCGCCAGGGAACCCACATCACTTTGCTTCCAAAGATGGTCGCTGTGAGTGTTTTTCCCTCGGCAGCGGTGGCAATAGCGATACCGGAATCGGGGTGAAGATGGTCAACGTGGTTAGCCTTCACCAGCGCGTGCATGGCAGTGTCGATGGAGGGGGCAGCCCCGCCCTTGCCATGTCCACAAAAATCTAAGGCAACAACCATTTCGTCTTCGCGTTCCACACCCGGATAAACCTGGGTCAATGAACGGACACGATCAAGTTCCAAAACTGCCAATCCTTGTTCCGTCAGCGTCCCCAGGTCGCCACCGGAGCCCTTGACCCACAGAAGGTTTATCTCTTTACCCGTAACCGGATCAATACCCGTTCCTTGGGAACTCGTGTTCCCACCGGCAAAGTTGGTGTTACGGGGATCTCTCCCTAAACGGTGGGAGCGGTCGAGGAGATCTTTCGCCGAGTGATTCATCAAGCTCCCCATCCCATCTGCGTTCCACCAGCGCGTTCTGCGGAAATTTTCTCCAGGTGCCCGCTAGCACGATAGGCCTCAAAAGGCTCCCGGGGCAACCCGCGAGATTCGCGCCAATCCGCAAGCGCTCCGCGCACGTCAGTATTGAACGCATCCATCAGGATCCCATTTGCCCCCAAAACATCACCAACTACTTCCGCTTTATCCAGCTCTTGCATGTTGACCAAAAGAGCTTTCGCAGTCATCTCTTGCACGTTGAGAACACTTCTTATCTGCCCGGGAATTTTGTCCTCGATGTTGTGACATTGGTCCAACATGAACGCCACTTTCGCCTCAGAGTCAAACCCACCGTTACGGAGGACCTCGAAGAGAATTCGAAAAAGCTGGAACGGGTCGGCAGCGCCCACGATGAGATCATCATCGGCGTAGAACCGGGAATTGAAGTCAAAAGCCCCCAAGCGCCCTAGGCGCAGAAGCTGCGCAACGATGAATTCGATATTTGTGCCCGGCGCGTGGTGTCCGGTGTCTAAACAGACCGAGGCCTTCTCTCCCAAACCGAGAACCTGGACATAAGCAGTCCCCCAGTCCGGCACATCCGTGTGATAGAAAGCTGGCTCAAAAAATTTATATTCCAGAACCATGCGCTGATTGTCACCGAGGCGAGCGTAGACGGCCTGAAGCGATTCTTGCAGCCTGTTTTGGCGGGCGCCGATGTTGACTTGACCGGGGTAGTTAGAACCGTCGGCAAGCCAAATTTTGAGGTCCCGCGATCCTGTCTCGCCCATAATATCAATGCACTCAAGATGATGATCAATCGCTTGTTGGCGAACTTTTTGATCGACGTGCGTCAGGGATCCAAACCTATAAGCGTCGTCTTGAAAAGTGTTAGAGTTGATTGTTCCTAGGGTGACCCCGTGGTCCGTTGCGTGCCGGCGCAATTGACTAAAGTCTTCGACTTTGTCCCAGGGAATATGCAGGGCAACGCTGGGTGCGAGTTGCGTGTATTCGTGAACTTTAGCCGCATCCTCAATTTTTTCGAAGGGCGTGCGGGGAGTGCCCGGCGTCGTAAAGACCTTAAATCGTGTTCCAGAGTTTCCAAAGGCCCAGGACGGCAATTCAATTGCTTGGGATTCGAGAACGTCAGTGATTGCGGTGGTAAACATCAGCTATCAACTTTCCACGGAGAATGCGATTGTGCCCCGAAATGAGGCCGGGACAAGAGACGCAGGCGCGCGCCGCCCCGAGGTAGAGGGCACTTTCGTGTCATCATCGACCTCACTTTGAAACGATTCAAATCTGAATTAAGTGTAACCTTGCCATACGCAGCAGAAGATTGTCAAAAGCTTAGGCCGGGATTCTTGTAACGTTTCAGTCACCGTACCGATTCTACGTCAGGGGAGAGGACAGACACTCATGTCTTCCAGCATTAAGGACGTTGCCCATCACGCCGGTGTTTCTGTGGGCACCGTTTCCAACGTGCTAAACCACCCGACTCGGGTCAGTGTTGACACCGTGAAAAAAGTTCACAAGTCCATCAGAGCGTTGAACTTCGTTCGCAACGATGCTGCACGCCAGCTGAGGGCGGGCGCGAGCAGGACCATCGCGCTTCTCGTTTTCGATGCGGCTAACCCGTTCTTTGCTGACCTTGCCCGAGGGGCAGAAGATGCAGCCACAGCAGAGGGCTATCAAGTTCTGGTGGCGAATACTTCGGAATCCGGCGAGAGGGAGCTTTCCTATCTTGACCTCTTCGAGGAACAAAGAGTTCGCGGCGTCTTGATCTCCCCCTACGGAGATGTGGAAGGAAGGCTAGGAACGCTCAAGAAATTTGGTATTCCCTCGGTCCTGGTGGACCGTGTAAGTGAAAGCCAGGAGTTCAGCTCGGTGTCAGTGGATGACGTGGCGGGGGGCAAAATCGCTCTCGAGCACCTCCTCAGTAGGGGGCGCAAGAATATCGTTTTTGTGGGAGGACCCCTCGATATTACGCAGATCCGGGACCGTCTTCAAGGTGCCCAGGAAGCGGTAGCGCACGATTCTTCTGCCTCTCTTGAGGTCTTCCAGACAGACGCTACAACCGTGTTGGAGGGTCGAAGGGTAGGTCAAGAAATCTTCGCGATGGCGCCCGAGAAAAGACCCGATGCCCTCTTTGCTGCGAATGATCTCGTGGCCTTGGGCTTGCTTCAGGCTCTCGTAGCCACGGGGGGCCTATCGGTTCCCGGTGACATCGCCATCATTGGCTATGACGACATCGACTTTGCCACCTCAGCGATTGTTCCACTCACTTCTATCCGCCAGCCCAGTGCTCTGATGGGAGAAACGGCCCTCAAGCTTCTCAATGAAGAGGCGAGTGATCCCACAAAGAAACCGCGAATGGTTGTGTTTCAGCCTGAACTCATCATCCGCGCTTCGACGTAAATAAATTCCCGCTCAACCATGCCCCGTGGTGTGGACGTGGTGCACTACTCCACCCGGTTGACTTCAGGAACCCCGTTCGTCACCCCGTTCGAACTAACCGCTAAGACGTCATTGGGAAGTCTGGTCCAATCGGGGAACCATAGGTCCAGCCCCAGCGTCCCGGAATCGAGGGTGATTTCGGCTCGAGGTCCAAGCTCTCGGCCAACTGTTGACCACTAGTGCGCGAGCTGGGGAACCTGGCGAGGGCGCACGATGAACCAGAGCGAGGCGATTGAGATTACAGCCGCGGCGGCCATGACGATGCCCATCGGTACGGCGTTGCTCACCCCGAACAGTCCCGCGATCGGAGAGAGCAGACCGGCAACACCGAAGTTCGCTGCCCCGAGAAGGGACGCCGCGGTTCCGGCCTCGTGCCCGTGAGCGTTGAGGGCAAGCACCTGGACGCAGGGAATATTGAAACCACAGCCTGCGATGAAGAACCATAGAGGAACGAGGGTTCCCCAGAGGCCGGCACCCGCAACATCCAGTGCGGCGATGATCAGTGCCATGACGGCCATGGCCACCGTCGTACACGCGAGGATCCACTGCGGGCCAATCCGCGTGCGGCGCATCATGAAAGAGCTCAGTTGCACACCAGCCACGACTCCCAGGGAGTTCACGGCAAAGAGAAATCCATACTGTTGCGGGGTGAACTCGTAGACCTGCTGGAACAAGAATGGCGACGTTGAAAGGTAGGAGAAAAGCCCGGTAAACGTCATGGCCCCGATGATGGCGACGCCGACAAAAACGCGGTCTGTGAGAACAGCCTTGTATCGCTGGCCAAGCGTGCTGTGCCCGGAAACGTGCCGTTTGCCTTCGGGCAGAGTCCGAGGTGCCTCATTTAAAACTGCCCGCGTAGGACATTCGGTGCCTCGAATAAAAAAGCCCGCGTGTTGAGGTTAGCTTGCTTGGCGTTTTTTCATCCCGGTGTGGATGTCGGGCAGTGGTTTATG
>Ga0335398_10003451_pt1 | contig 23134 bp, 28 predicted proteins | sample BON03_FD_205742 | JGI IMG/M metagenome (GOLD analysis project Ga0335398, IMG submission 205742) | Freshwater microbial communities from Lake Bonney liftoff mats and glacier meltwater in Antarctica - BON-03 (spades assembly) (version 2) | ecosystem: Environmental > Aquatic > Freshwater > Ice >... | reverse complement strand
CGGGGTGTGTCGTGACCGAGGTGTGTCGTGGCCGAGGGGTGTCCGAGGTGTGTCCGAGGTGTGGCCGAGGTGTGTGACCGAGGTGTGTCCGAGGTGTCCAAGGGGTCGAGGTGGGTCGTGACCGAGGTGTGTCCGAGGTGGGTCGTGACCGAGGTGTGTCCGAGGTGTCCAAGTGGTCGAGGTGGGTCGTGACCGAGGTGTGGCCGATGTGCCCGAGGTGTATCGTGACCGAGGTGTGCCACGTCCGATGTGTGCCACATCCGAGGTGTGCCACGACCGAGGTGTGCTACGTCCGAGGTGTGCTACGTCCGAGGTGTGCCACGCCCGAGGTGTGCCACGCCCGAGGTGCGCCACGTCCGAGGTGTGCCACGCCCGAGGTGTGCCACGCCCGAGGTGTGCCACCCCATCCACTGTGAGGCGGGTCAGCTGTGCACGCTCTCCGCGACTGACGCGGACTCGCATGTTGCATGTGGACACCACGCGCAGGCGCTCGAGCCCATTGAGCGAGCCGAGATGAGCCTGGGGTTCACGCCGGTGGATGTACAGCTCCTCGAGCTGGACGAGGCCATCGAGTCGGAGCGTGTGCACCGTGTCGCACCGGTGCACGGGTTGACCCCGTCAACCTCGGTCAGGGTGGTGCATTTCACCCGAGTACACCGCCAGTTCCGAGAATGGGGTTATATTCCGCAGCCTGCGCGGCATAATATTGAGCTTCCCTCCTCTGTGCTGTCTCTTCAAGCTTCCGCCTCGTCTTCTCCTTCTCCGCTTCACGATATTGAGTGAGCTCGGCTTGCCTCTGCATGTAAATTGAATCCGCTTTATTGCGTTGTGCCAGCAAGTCTTCCTTGTACAATTGCCGCAAATCTTCGTGCCTCTTCTTGTACACTGGATCCGCCATACTCGCTTCATGTCATTTTATCTCGGCTTCCCGCGTCTGTTTCGCCTTCTCCGCCGTCTTCGCCTCCTCGTCTTTCTTCGTCTCCTCCGCTTTCTTCGCCTCTTCCGCCATCTTTGCCTCCTCGTCTTTCTTCGTATCCTCTGCTTTCTTCGCCTCTTCCGCCATCTTCGCCTTCAACCCCGTCGTGTGCTTTATTTTCAGAAATCTGGAGCGGGTCCGAGCGTCTTCAGGCATCGGTCGTGGTTCCATGTTTGGTGTATGTCAACATTATTTTGCTTCCCGTGCGAGCTTGGGTGAGGGGTATATTGTGTGTCCAGTTTCAACTGGGCATGTCAGACAATTGAACTATTCCCCCAGGCGGTCCGCCCACACATATCCAATGTCAATGTGCACCGAGCTGCTGCTCCCAAGCGGCCCATAGTCTGCGTCGGCTGCAAACTCGCCCTCTCCCCAGTACACCACAGTCGCGGTGGGCACCTCGGCACGTGGGAATGCGCGCCGCAGCAGGTCGGCCACCTCATGCGCCTCGCGCACCTTTGCGGCCATCTCATATGCGCGGCCGGTGTGATTGATGGCGGCGATGCGCACCGCCGGGGTGACGGGGAACTGGCGGACCGCAGACGCGGCGAGCGCACCGAGCATCGCGCCGATCATGGCCTGAAGGGGGGGGGGTACGCGGGTTCGAATACGAGAGCTGGTAGTGCCCGGGGGGGTGGCAAATTGACCCCCACCCCCTGCACCCCCCGCCACCCCCGTCGGCGCACCACCTTGGACGACTTGTCCATGTCTGACTCTACCCAGGTCGCATCGAGGCAGCGCACCCCTGGCTACTTGTATACGCCCGACTGGCGTCGTCCAGTCGGTCAACCAAGAACCCACGGGGAGGGGTGTCAGATCGCACAACCCGAGGCCTTCCGCGCCGACGGCGCTGCCACTGCACAGATGATGGCGACCGGGGAGGCCATTTAACAGTTGCTTGCAAATGCACCCCCCCGCGTCGAGAGCTCACCGCCATCGCCCAATCGGGTGCACTCCAAGCGCCGCCGGGAGCACTGGTCCACCGAGGAGGACACGTTGCTCCGACTCGCCGTTGCCCGGCGCTCGTGTGACTGGAAGTCGATTGCGGTCGACATGGCGCGGTTCGGGCGGACCAACAAGCAGTGCCGCGCCCGTTGGAACACCCGCGCTGTACATGGCATCACAGACCGACACAGATGGAGCGTCGAGGAAGACACGGCGCTCGTGATGCTGCGCGTCGCGTTCCATTGCAAGGGGGACGTGATCCGAACCACAATGCCCTGGAGGTCGAACATGGACATCAAAAACCGGTTCGCTGTGCACTGCCGCAGCGCCTGGGGGGGCGCGGGGCCAGAGTCGATGGGGGCATGGCAGGGGCCACTGCCGCCCCCCACGCTCGGGGTTCAATTGGCGGTGGTTGCGGCGTGCCTCGCAATGTGCACACCACTCGACTGGGAGTTTGCGTGACGAGGGCGCGTGCGAACAGCGGCGGACAAACGGGGACCCCCCCCCCTCCCCATAGGTGTGCGGGGTGTGCCGTGACCGAGCTGTGGCCCGAGGTGCCCGAGGTGTGCCGTGACCGTTTCTCGGGAGGTGTCCCGAGGTGTGGCCCCCCAAAAGGGTACCCAGCCACGGTCAGCGGGTGCAACGCTGTGCATCGAGTCACCCCGCGGCGTGTGGCCAAATGTGTACGAGGTGTGTCGCGACCGCTTCAGGGGAGAGGTGGCCTAGGAGTCCGAGGTGTGTCGTGACCGCGTCAGGAGCTGTGGCCGAGGCCGCTCCATTCGGTGTGCCGTGGCCAATGTGTGGCCGGTGTGTTGACCGTTGGCGCGACGTGCGTGGCATCACTTGTCGTGCACCGTCCACGATACACCGGTCGAGACCGATCGACGGCGGACAGGACGGACCCGGTGTTGTGCGGGGCATGGATACACCCGAGTGTGCTGAAATTGAGTTTGAATTCTGTGTGGGGTACGGCTGCGTGCCTCGCTCTAGTGGGCGACGTGCTTTGTCGCGACCAGGGTTCTGCCATACAGAAGCGGGGAGCGCGAGGTTGCGCACGTGTGCATGCATGCGCGTCTGGCTCGGCACGTCGAGGCCGGTCGGATGACGGGGCGCGAGCGGTTGCGCGGGGCATTCGCGTGCGCTGTCACTGAGGACGCAGTTGACCGTGCCACGGCCTGTAGAGCATAATTAGCCTTCGGACACCACCCACCTCGGACGCGAGGTGGGGCTCGACCGGGCGCTGGTCGGGGTGCACGTCCGGGTGCTGCGGCGTGCCACAACTGCGAGGCGGTGCCGTCTACCCATCAGGTGTGTGCGCAGCTGTCCGAGCAGGAGCGCGCGGCCTTCGCCTGGCTCCTCATGGCCCATTGGAGGGGCGCATTGCAGACCAGTGCGATCGCCACGGTGACGCACATGGCCAACGTGGCCACGGCGACGAGTGCCGACGTCGAGCGCGGTGGCGGTGGCCCGGGCGCCGCGCCGTGCCGCTCGGCGTCCTCCAAGGTGCGCATCGCGGCGGTGATGCCGGCCACCGCGGCCGCGGCTGTGGTGTACCCCCACACGTCATCGCTATATGCGGACATGTCGCCGACAAACACATTGCCAAGGCCGTGCACTCGACCGGCCGTCGCGGCCCCGCGCAAGCCGCCGCCGAGGTGGTGCGAGCCCAATGTGAAGGCGGCCGAGACGACCGGCAGCATCAGGTCCGACCCATACCGCGCGCGCAGCTCCGCAAAGATGGCACGCGCGGCCTCCTCCATGACCGCAGGGGCGGCCGGAGCGAGCGAGCCGGACACCCGGTCAGTGGCCGGGTCCTGCAGCGTCACATTGCCGCGCTCGGTGGCATTCATGCTGATGACCCACGCCGCGAGCAGCACCGGGCTCGGCCGACCTTCGGCCGCGTTGGCGGCGCAGATGGTAAACTCCGCCTGCGGGCGGGTGCGCCCCGCCAAGTGCAGGTTGCCCGTCCGCAGGTCATCGGCGCAGTCGGCCATCGACACCAGCGACGGCTCCAACAGCACAGGGGCCGGCGGGAGCACCGTCTGCTCCCACAGACCACCCAACTCGGTCCGCCCCAGTGTGCGCATCAGCACCTCCGCTGTGCCAAACACTCCGCCGGCGAGGACCACACCCCGGCGGGCGCACACGCGGCCTCCGCCCGGCGTGCGGACGGACACCGCGCGGCCGTGTGCGAGTTCCAGCCGCTCTCCGCGGGTGCCATGCAGCACCCAGTCGCTGCTGCCCAGATCCAGCTGCAGCAGGTCCGAGTACATGGTCACCTTTCGGATGCCGTCCGTCCGCCCCCGTGCGCGCGTCTCGCCGCCCATCGCCAGGTGCAGACTGTCGGGTTGGCAGCCGGCGCGGGCGTCTGCGCAGTAGGCGTACATCTGTGCGGGAAACACCCCATGGGGCCGCGCTCGTACTTGTAGGTCAGGTTGCGCAGGTCTGCTCCGGCCGCGTCACCGCACTCGGGGGTGTCGCCGACGACCGTCGTGGTGACGCCAGCGCGCGCGAGCCAGGCGGCCGCCCGCCACGCGGCGCCCCCGCCGCCAAGCAGCGCGTCGAGCCGGCCGAGCGGCGGCATCTGGTGCACCGCGCCGTTGTGCATGTTGTTGCCCCCGGCGCCGACGATCTGCTGCCACCCGCCGCGCGTGGCCGTGTTGCGCACGTCGCGTTGCTCGAACCGCCTGAACTGGTTGTAGAGCGTGAGCCGGGCTGGGCTGTCGAGCAGCGCGGCGGTCCGATCCGGCCCGTCGGACAGCACCAGCAAGGAGGCTCCGGCGCGGTGCAGGTAAGCCGCCGCGGACGCTCCGCCGGCCCCGCCGCCGACCACCACAAAGTCGGCGATGCGGTCACAGGCCATGTGCACCGGCGGCGGGTGGGGGCACGCGGGAGTGGGCGGCAGGGGGGGCGACGGCACAGGGGGTGACGGCACGGGCGGCGACGGCACGAGCGGCGACGGCACTACTGGCGACAGCGGCGACGGTGCGGGCAGTGACGGCAACGGGGTAGGTGGCGATGCCGCTGGCGGTGGCGCGGATGGAGAGGGGGCGGGCGCAGGCGGAGAGGGCGCGGGCGCGGCTGGGGATGGCGCGGGTGGTGGCGACGGCGGCGAAGGGGCGGGCGGCGGCGATGACGGGGCGGGTGGCGGCGATGACGGGGCGGGTGGCGGGGACGGGGCTGGCGGCGGCTCCACCGAAATCTGGATGGCAAAGTACTGGATGGTGTCCATCCCGGGTGCCATGGCACCCTCGACCGTGTATGTGCCCGGCACCGGATCACCCGACTCTGCCACCGGGGCCGCCCAGAAGAGCTCAGTTGCCGAGGGTGTCCCGTGCCGAAAGATGTGTGGACATGAGCCGACTTCGGTTCCCGAGCCTGACAACCGCCCCGCCGCGGTGGTATAAAACCACTCCATTTGTGGGATTGGCAGCGCCCAGCGCCCGTTGCCAACCGACACGGCCTCGCCCGGTACTGTCACCCGGCGGTAGCCGGCACCCGCCATGCCACGGTCCGAGTTCCGGTCGGTCACAAGCACGCCGCAGCCGCCTTCGGAGTAGCCACTGCCCACCCAGTTCTGCGGATGTGCGGCAACCGCCACGGCGCCGAGGAGGAGGAGGAGCGTGCGCATGCCTCTCTTCACACCAGCCCCCCCAAAAAATGGCAAGAGTGCCAGGTTGTTCGGACCCCACCACCAGATGAATATGAGCGAGTCCAATGTCCCGCTGCGCTCTGGACTCGGTCGAGATTGAGCTCGCTGCGCTCGCCCTCGCTCGCGCTCGGCTCGCTGCGGTCGGCGCTCCCTACGCCCCCCCCCTCTACTGCCTCACTCCCATCTCAACCCCTGAACCCGATGTTCACGTGAAAAAAAATGATTAACTCTCAAAGCAACCCAGATTTCTCTAAAGTTCGCGCCGCGCCGCCGCTCCGCCGCCGCGCCGCCGCGCCGCCGCGCCGCCGCTCCGCCGCCGCTCCGCCGCCGCTCCGCTGCCGCTCCGCCGCCTCCGCGCCGCCGCGCCGCCGCTTTGGTGCGGTCCAGACCAGCAGTCGGCCTGTCCACCGCGCGCATTGTTGCGACTCCCACCCCTCCCGCCCTCTCCTCTCGCGCAGTCCCCATTCAACACGAGCGCCATGGACGCACCGGGGGAAGGCGCTGCACCGGGCCGCCGCCGCGCCGCCGGCACAGGGTGAGTGCGACTGCACTGGTCCCGCCACCCCGTCCGTTGGCTCGCACACGCCGCGCCGCGCCGCGGAGGACGGGCGCCGGGGCAAGCGCGCGCTGGTCCCAGGCGAGCGTTTGCCCGAGCCATTGCCGCGGGGGTTGGCGTGTGCACACACATGGAAAACAATGTGACCCCGTTTGTGACCCAATGACCGGCAATGCACGGACGCGTGCATGTGCGTTGCGTTCGGTGTCGAGTTTGCGTGTGCTGAGCCCCCCCGTCAAAGAAGCCGTCGCCTGACGGGCTGACGCCGCCGACCATCGCACCGCCGCCCGCCCTGCTCAGGAAGAACTGGGCCGCTCCGACCGGCAGCCAGTCGCTCCTCATGCGGCTCGGAAGGGACGAAGTGGATGTGCTGGTCGGGTACCTTGGACCACGCGCCATCTTGGCGCTGCGCGGCGCCGCGGAGCTCGCCAGCGACTAGGCGCTGAAGGGCTACCTGTCGGCACCCGCCGAGGTCGCCGCCTGGGTCCTGGACCAGGCGACTCCGGCAAGGCCCTTTCGCGACGCATGCCTCATCGCCGTGCAGGAGGGCCGGCTGGATCGCCTGCGCATGGCCATGCGCCATGGCTTCAGGTTCGATTACAGCGACTGCCTCTCGGCCGCGGCGCTGAACACCAACCTCGACGTGCTCCACTGGATCCTTGAGTTGGAGGTTGACCCCAATTGGCTCTGGTGCCCCTTCCCCGCCCCGGCCCGGATGGGCACCCGCGACGGCGCGATGAGACTCGCCATGGCCGGCGCTGCCCAGAGCGGCCGCCTCCAGGCGATGCGGCTGATCTACGCGCAGTGCCCCGAGCTCTCCCGTGACGACGCCGAAGCGGCCGGGCGCGGCGAACACCTCGAGGCCCTGCAGTGGATGCACGCCCATGGCCTCGTGCTCGACGCGGGCATCTGCGCCGACGCCGCCTACTCGGGGGCCCTCGCCGCGCTGCAGTGGCTGCACCAGGTCGGCTGCCCATGGGACCAGCGCACCTGCGCGGCCGCCGCCGGGCGGGGCGACCTGCCCCTCCTCGAGTGGCTCCGCGACCCGGAGCGCGCGCCCCCCTGCCCGTGGGACAGCGAGTCCTCGTGCCCCGGGGCCCCGCGCGAATCAGAGGCCTGCCAACGCGCCGCTGTGCATGGGCACACCAAGGTGCTCCAGTGGCTCCGCTCCGCCCACCACCCGACCCCGTGCCCATGGGACGACGACCTCGTCACCCACACGCTGTTGGACCACGCCCGCAGAGGCCTGGAGTTGTCGCACCCCTTCGACTTTGCGGTGCTGGGCTGGATGCGCGGCCAGGTCGAGTCGCCCAACGCCCTCTTCTGGCTCAACACGTTGGGTGGCCGGTATGAAGAGCGGTATGAAGAGGCTTCTCGCGGCTACGGCGAGTGAGCGGGTGGGGTGGATGGGGGGGGGGGCATACCGCCCCAGACGCACGCACGGGTGGGAGGCGGGCAGAGGGATGCACGGCCCCCAAAGACTGCACCGGCAGGCGCGCAACGCGGCGATTGGGTGTCGGTGGGCCCAGACGTGCGCGTGCGGGGGTGCGGGTGCAACCGGGCGTGTGCGCGCACAGCCAGGGGTGCGCGCGACCAGGGGCACGGGTGCGCGCGCGGCCAGGGGTGTGGGTGCAACCAAGCGTGTGCACGCACGGCCAGGGTGGCGCGCTCCCAGCTTGTTTCTGTTCACATCGCCAGTTCAGCTGTGAATATACGTTTCCAATACGTTGGAATAGTTTACGGGCAGACCGGTATTAACGGGCGGGGGTGGTGTGAGCAGCCGTCAACTCAAAGCGCCGCGACACCGACTTGCGTGGCAACGGAGGCGGCTCGGATAGGTGCTCTTGCGTGCTCGTCGCCCACTGATAGAACATACGCAGGGGCTCCCCGGGTTTTATATTTCGCGTGGCGATGATAGGGACCGACCCCCACGACCAGTTGGCTTGCTCGCCCACGCCGCTGCCGGATCGAAATTGAGAGTGATCCGGCTCGCAGTTGCAATGGATGGCACGATACGCCGAGCTGCGACGGGAAGCGTGGAAGCATGAGTTGATCAGAGCGCCCCCACGGGTTTAGGGATTCGGGTTAACCCGCAACTCGCTAATGTAGTGCGTGAGCACCTCGTCGCGATTTACCGCCTGGGTGCATATGAGCTTGAGCCCGCTATAGCCATCGTCCACCGCCACAACCCGCTCCCCCGCCTCGGGTTGATGAGACGCCGCAATCCCGAACTTGTACATGGCATCGAGTCGAGACGCTTTTTCATCGGCGGATGGGACATAACACAAGGACAACCCGGAGGGAGACGCAGCACGGTCGCTATTTGTGTGCACACCACAAATAATTGTTGGACTCGGCGCATGGCTGTGTTCAAGTCGCGGACGCATAGACGCCCCGCAGCCATTCTCTGCGTTATTACGATTCGCCAGGCGTGCGAGTTTCCCTTTTCGCCAAATATCCTCGTCCATTGGAGAGGAGACGTGTTTTGGTCGAAAGGGGTCCACGTCGAGTCCAGCAGCCATACAATGCAGGATGCACACGCAGGCGAGCTCATCGCCATGGCGGTCCGTCCCCTTGTCCGAAAATGGTAGCATCGCACAGCACGGCGCCGGCCCACCGGACTCACTCGGACAGACCGTTAACTAGCAGTCGGCCAGGGAGCGGATGGCCGCTTTGTGCCGGCGTGGCAGTGTTGTGCTCAAGCTCAACCTTCAGCACAGCCTCCAGCGCGTAGGCGTGCTCCTCGGAAACAATGTCGCAACTGAGTAGGAGTTCGGCGCGGTGCGGGGTGGTCGCCCAGATCATAGCGAGGGCAGCCTTCAGCGCGGTGTGGCCCTTGCCAGGTGACGCACATCCCGACGCCGTCTGTGGATATGCGCATCAGCTCCCAGTGGTCGCGGTTCTTGCCCTTGAAGTGCTTGATATCGAGGAGGGCGAGAACGAGCTGCGACTTGCGGGCCCTGTGCGCCAAGAGGGCCTCGAGTCACACCAAGCGCCTCGACCCAGCGCACATTGGCCAGCACCAGAAAGGCCGTCGCCCGGGGCCGCGGCATTCACTCGACCGAAATGACCTCGCCGGACTCGCGGCACTTGCGGTCCGCGGTGACGTCGCATCCATGGATGCGACGCCCCTCGTAGCCGGTCGCCTGTGCATACTTGGACTTGCAGACTTTGGCCATGGCCGGCGTTTCCATCAAGACCTTGTCCCACCCTAACCCGAGGGGGTCGCCGCAAAACCTCCCCACAGGTAGGATGTCCTCGTGCCGGATGCCACGCGCGGCATATTCCGGGTACACGGGCTCCTCGTCACCGTCCCGCTTGGCGCGGCATCGGGACCCGACATAGCATTTGCCACCGCCGCAAAAGGCCACCCCATTCCCCTGCGGCCGCGCGCAGCACTCGGCGGACACCGCACACGGCTGGCCCTGGGCGACGCATGGCGGTGGCAACGGGGGGCCATCCACCCCATCCGCCGGTTCAGCCATTGGGTTGACCGCTACGTCTTCAACCATTGGGTTGACCGCTACGTCTTCAACCATTGGGTTGACCCCTACCCCCAACCCAACGTTGTGGCAAACCCCCATCTTGTAGATTCGATTGGTCGTATCTTCAAAGCACGGGTACAGCGGTGTGTTTCTCTGATGGGTCCAACCGGCGCCGCGGCTGGTGCAATCCTTATCGATGAAGTCGCGCATGGCCAACCCGGAAGGCCCGCTGAAGCCGTCGGGGTAGCATGCCGACCAGGCCATCGCGACACCAGTTGCCGAGCTGTTGATCGATGTGACGTCCACTGGCATGACCACCGCTCCCAGTGGCGCTCCTGAGATCGGTGGGGTTGACCCGTACCCCTCCTCGAGCGCACCTATCCTCCGCACTAGGTTCGTCACGTCGTCCTGATTCGCCTTGACCGCCAGCTGCTGGAAGAGCCCGGTGGCGGCGGCGCCCCCCGCGGCCGCCTTGCCGACCGCCGCGGAGAGCGTCGCCACTTGGGCCTGGTCCGCCTTGCCTTGCACAGCGAGAACGAGCCCAGTCGCGAGGGCGCCCCCCGCGGCCTCCCTGCCGACCAAGGTGACGAGTCCGCCCAACGCGGCACCTGTGGCGTCCACCCACTGGAAGAGGCCGGTGGCGGGGCCGCTCCCGGCGGCTGCGCCCACGCGTGTAGAGAGTGCATCGAACACGCCCTGTTCCACCTTGCTCGCCACAAGACTCAGGTCGGCGCCTTGGACCGGAGCGCGCTCCAGCGACGCCACCCGATCCTCGAGCCCAGTCACCTGCGTCGCCTTGACCGCCAGCTGCTGGAAGAGCCCGGTGGCGGCGGCGCCCCCCGCGGCCGCCTTGCCGACCGCCGCGGAGAGCGTCGCCACTTGGGCCTGGTCCGCCTTGCCTTGCACGGCCAGGAAGATGCCGGTCGCAGAGGTGTCTTCCGCGGCCGCCCTGCCGACTGCCGCGGAGAGCGTCGCCACCCCGGCCTGGTCCGCCTTGCCTTGCATGGCCAGGAAGAGGCCGGTCGCGGGGGTGTCTCCCGCGGCCGCCCTGCCGACCAACGTGACGAGTCCGCCCAACGCGGCGCGGCACCTGTGGCGTCCACCCGCTGGAAGAGGCCGGTGGCGGGGCCGCTCCCGGCGGTTGCGCCCACGCGTGCAGCGAGTGCATCGAACGCGCCCTGTTCTACCTTGCTCTCCCAGAGACTCGCATCGGGTTCACGGACCAGGGCGCGCTCCAGCGACGTTACCCGGGCCTCGAGTCCGCTCACCTGCGTCGCCTTGGCCGCCAGCTGCTGGAAGAGCCCGGTGGCGGCGGCGCCCCCCGCGGCCGCCTTGCCCACTGCCGCGGAGAGCTTCGCCACACCGACCTGGTCCGCCTTGCCTTGCATGGCCAGGAAGAGACCGGTCGCGGCGGTGCTGCCCGCGGCCGCCCTGCCGCCCGACGCGACGAGCCCCCCCAGCGCGGCGCTTGTGACGTCCACTTGCTGGAAGAGGCCGGTGGCGGCGGCGCCCCCCGCGGCCGCCTTGCCGACTGCCGTGCCGAGTCCGCCCAGCTCGGTTCGGGTGACTTCCACCTGCTGGAAGAGGCCCGTCGCGGCGGCGCCCCCCGTGGCCGCCCTGCCGACCGTAGTGGCAAGTCCACCCACCTGCTGAAAGAGGCCCGTTGCGGTGGCGGCCCCCGCCGCCTTGCCGACACTCGCCTGGAGCATGGCAAGGTCGGACGACGTCGCGTAGCTGCTCTCGAGTGGGCATTGGACGTTGACCGCACATTCCCCAGCCGTCGCTGTGGACTCGAACTGCTCCATGAACGCTGTGAGCCTTGCCACTTTGGTGAAGAGGCCCGTCGCGGCGGCGCCTCCGTCAGCCGCCCGGCCGACCGCCTCGGAGAGGGTCGTCACCTGCCCGACGAGGCCCGTCGCGGCGGCGCCCCCGGCAGCCGCCCGGCCGACCGCCTCGGAGAGGGTCGTCACCCCGGCCTGGTCCGCCTTGCCCTGCATGTCAAGGAAGAGCCCCGTCGCGGCGGCACCTCCGTCAGCCGCCCGGCTGACCGCCTCGGAGAGGGTCGTCACCTGCCCGAAGAGGCCCGTCGCGGCGGCGCCCCCGGCAGTCGCCCGGCCGAGCGCCTCGGAGAGGGTCGTCACCTGCCCGACGAGGCCCGTCGCGGCGGCGCCCCCGGCAGCCGCCCGACCGACCGCCTCGGAGAGGGTCGTCACCCCGGCCTGGTCCGCCTTGCCTTGCACGTCAAGGAAGTGACCCGTCGCCGCGGTGCCACCCGCCCTGGCGGCCGCCCTTGCACCGACGCTCGTCTGGAGCGCGGCAAGGTCGGACGACTTCGCGTATCTGCCGTCCAGTGGGCACGACAGGTTGACCCCGCATAGCTGCGTGTCGTCGAACCCACCCTTGGCGTAACTGGACAGGTGTGTATCGAACTCTTTGCGCAGCTTCTCTCCTTCGCTGCTCTGGAACACCTTGTACTCGGTCTCATGGGCCGCAAACTTGGTTTCGATGCTGGACACCTCGCGTTGCAGATCCGAGGTCCCGGCGCCCATGGGGGGAGGTCGGGTTGATGCATACGCCACAAAAAATCGCACCGGTGGTGGGTGCTGGGTCAGGCCCCCCCGGGTTTACCCGGGAGTCGCGGTTCAGGTCGACACGGTCGTCTCCCACCAATGACACAGCCCCGCGGTCGCCGCCTTTGGTGGGACCGGGGCGGGGACAAGGGCGGTCCGCATCGCCGCCCGGGCCACGCCGAGACCCAGCGCCTTGCGCGCCACCTCGGCGCGCACCGGCTGGTCAGCCGCCTCGACCGACGGCGCGGGCACGTTGCCGAACGCGTCCGGCCGCCAGTTCCACAGGAGCTGAGAGCTAAGCGCGCTGTAGAAAAGGGCGGCGAACAGGCGCTGCGAGGCCGAGCGCTCGGCAACGTTGAGCTGGAGGCGCGCGACGTGGCACGTGGCCAGCCCGGCGTGGCGGGCGGCGTACAGCACCCACGGGTCGCCGAGGGCCACGAGCCGCTTCAGCAGGAAGGGAGTGGGCGGCGCGTCGGTGCCCACCGCCGCCAGCGGGCCGATCGCCACCAGGACCACGCGGTCGATGGTGCGCATGGCGCGGTCCGTGTAGCCGCTGTGGGTGCCGCGGCGCTTGGCGCGGCCCTCGACTTGCACAATCTTGCTTACGTCCCAGGAGGGCGTGTAGATGACGCGGCGCGCCCCGCGGCCGGCCTGCAGGGACTCGTCCGTCGCCCAGAACGAGTGGCCCACGCCAAACGTCTCGCGGTTAGCCACCAGCACCACCGACTGCGCCGTGGCCCGGTCAAACGCAGTCTTGGCCGCCTCCACCGCCGCGGCCCCGTCGCCGGGGGCCAGTTGCAGGACCGTGAACTGGTCCATCTCGGGCCGCCCGCGCAGCGTCGCCGCAAACTTCTCACAGGCGGCGTTGCCATCGAGCATCACCAGCGTCTTTTTCACATCGGCGGCCAGCAACCCGACCACCGCCCGGGCGAAGAGGGCGCCCATGCCATGGGAGTGGCTGTCGATGTCCTCGCGTGTCCAGGCGCCACGGCGCCCGGTGATGGTCAACTTGCGCTCGGTGGGGACAAGCAGCACCGCTGGGTCGGGCGACGACCACGCGGCGTAGCGCGAGCGGTTCCGGTCCACCGAGTAGACAAACAGGCTCAACCCGAGGAAGCGCCCCAAGGCCACCGGGCGGGGGGGGCGCGCGTCGGGCGGCAGGTCGCACCCCACACGCGCCGCCCGCGACGGGGCGGGCAGTGCCAACGCCGACCGGGCGCCGCCGGCGTCGGCGGCGCAGGCCGACGTGGCCCCCGCGCGCGTGGGCTGCAGGAGCTCGTCGGCGTGGAACTGGTCGGTGTAGTTGCGCGGCGTGAACCAGCCCAGGAGCCGCGCGAGCTGCGCCGGCACGCCGGTTGGCGGCGTGGCCGTCATCCCCACCAACAGAAAGCGTTCGTCGTATGGCAGCTTCACGCGCCGGTCCAGCACCTTGTTCAAGTGGACGATGGAGGCCACCTCGCTGGGTTCGCACAGCTCGTGGACCTCGTCCACGATGACCAGGAGCTCGGAAAAATCCGCCCCGCGCGCATCCTGGAAGAAGGCGCCCAGTTGCACAAACGTCATGATGGCCACCGGCTTGGCCCCCTGTTGCACGCCGACCGAGATGTGGCTGGCTGGCCGCGCCCAGCTGACGAGCCCCTGGCCCAGGCCCACCCCGGCTGCGGGCAACCGCCCGAGGCCCCGCAGGTAGACTTGGGCGGTCGATATCTTGTTGAACTGATCGCGCAGCTGCGTCTCGTCGCGCACAGCGAGGATGATGCGCTGGACGGGCGGCGCCACGCCGTCGCCCGTCTGACCGGCGAGGTGCCGCGCGAGGAAGAATTGCACATAGTTGGCGCACAGGAACGACTTGCCGGTGCCGGTGGGCGCCAGGACGAGCAACTCGCGCCGCCGCGCCAGGGGCAGCAGGGTCGCCACCTGCCAGCGGTCCAAGGCGGCCCCAGGGGCTGTGGCGCCCGCTTCGTCCGCGTCCACGCCGCGCACCGTCGCGGCGATGTAACGCTGGAGCAGACGACTCGAGCGGTAGGGGTCGGCCCAGACCGGGTTGGTGCGAGGCGGCAGGTCCACCCGGACAGGCCGCAGCGCGCCGACCGCCACTGCCGCACGGCGCGCCCGCCCCGCCGTGCCGATCCCACGCGCAGGCTGCGTCGGACGCGCAACCCCCCGCGCGCCCCCGGCGACCGCGAGGGCCGGGTCGCCCGGTTGTAACACTACCCCCATTCCGCACAGAGAGTCGAGAAGGGCAACCGAGTGCCTACCAGTGGGGCAAGACAAAATACCGAACGATACCACACGCCGGCGGCTACGTTCGGTTTGCGGTGGGGGCGCGTCTGACTGTGTGTGTGGGGGTCGCCTCTGGGTCCCCCTTCCCGCGTTGTCTGTGTGGCCCGTCCGGCCGCTGTGCGATCTCGTTTCGCGTTCTTGATCTCGACTCTGCTAGACATGTTTGCCGACTCTGCGGCCTGCGCTCACGCACACGTCGACTCTCGTTCACACGCACACGCACACATCGGCACTCGCAGCCTTTCCAAGTGGAGCACCCCGCCCACGCCGAGGGCCGCCGCTCCAGAGCAACAGGGCCGTGCGGTTGAGTGCAGCCGATGGGTCAGTGCGCGGGCGACCCGTATGTGCAGCGGGCAATGGGGTATTCACCGCGCACAGGGCTGCCGTTTGCACCCTCGCGTCGATGCGACTCATGGCAGTTTCTGAATTTGCAATGAAGGAGTTTACGGACGGGCATATCGGCCACGACACACCTCGGACACCTCGGCCACACCCCACACCTCGGCCACACCCCACACCTCGGACTCGTCGGCCCCACCTAGGTCACGACACACCCTGGGCACGTCGGCCACACCTCGGTCACGACACACCCTGGGCACGTCGGCCACACCTAGGTCACGACACACCCTGGGCACGTCGGCCACACCTCGGTCACGACACACCCTGGGCACGTCGGCCACACCTAGGTCACGACTCACCCTGGGCACGTCGGCCACACCTCGGTCACGGCGACACACCTCGGGCACATCGGGTTAACCCGCCACACCTGGTCACGACAAACTTCGGATACCTCGGCCACACCTGTGTCACGACACACCCTCGGCCACTCCTCGCTCGCAGCACACCTCGGTCACGGACACCTCGATCATGGACACCTCGGCCACGTGTCGGTCACCTCAACACCTCGGACACACCTCGGGCACGACACACCTCGACACCCCGGTCTTCCCTCGGTCGCGACACACCTCGGACCACCTCATCCACACCTCGGTCGCGACACACCTCGGGCACCTCGACCACATCTCGGTCACAACACACCTCGGACACCTCGGCCAGTGGGCACGGGCGTGTTGGGCGCGGTGGTTGAAACGGTCGAATCCAAGTCGCTCGAGGGCGAGCCGCGCACGGGCGAGTCGGGCGAAGCAGCCGAGGCGGTCGCGCTGGTCGACACCGCAGACTGTGGCGAGTTGGGCGGAGCGCAGAGCGGGTTTTGGGCGTCGAGCTCCATGAGCAGACGCTCTTCATTCATCTTGAAAAGGGCGTACTCCTTGTCCATCTTGGTGTGGCAATGCACGATGTTGTCCTCCTGCTCCCTGGCCGCCTTGACGTTGTCATCCAACGCCCGTTGGCACTCCTCGTGAAGGGCGTTCATCGCCATCACATCGTCCTCCTTCTTCTTGATCATCGCCGCAACCTTCCTTCTTGTCAATGGCCCCAGTGTACTTGGCCACCTTGGCCGTGTGCTCGGTATTGGCGGTTGCGGCTTTGGACACCGCGACGCAGACGGCGTCCTGGATGGCCTTCTTCTGCCTATCCCGCTTGACCATGTGATCAGGGTCGCGCCAGGAGGGTGCGCCGAAATTGCGCCGCGCCACGTCGCCCGCCTGGGTGGCAGCACTCGACATTGCAGTTGCTGGTGACTTCCTCACAGTGGCCGGCAACTTTCTGTCGATGCTCGGCGACTTGCAGAGGGCGGCCGCCCCGGCGCGCGGCGCAACCAGTGGTCCGAGCAGCCTGTCCGGGTCCGCCGAGTCCAGGTCGGCGGAGAAGTTCATCTGTGGCGCTTGGCAAAAAAAAGTTCCGACGAGTCCAGACGAGTGTGCCCGGAAGTTTCCGAATGGTGCCAACGGTGCCCGATGAGTTTTGTTTTTACGGTCTGTCCGTAAACACTTTTGCATCGCATGATCAGAAATCGCCACGAGTCGCATCGGTGTGAGGGTGCGAACGGCAATCCTGTGCGCGGTGAATACCTTGTTGCCGATTGCACAGACGGGTCGCCCACGCGCTGATCGGCTGTACTCGAGCGCATAACCCTGTTGCTCTGGAGCGGTGGCCCTTGGTGCACACTGGGCCCTGGGCCACCGTCTCCCAAACATTCACCAGGTGGACGGCGGCGGGTGTCCTTGAGCGCGCCTATGCCGCAGTACTTCGCCTCGAGCGGCGGCCCCTCAAGCGCAACGTGCGCGTCGAGTGCATCGACTCATCGTATGTCAGGAGCATTTACGGCCGGGATTGCATCGGGCGCATACCCGACCGATCGCGGTAGAAACGCGACCAAGGTGTCGGCCACCGTGGCCTCTGATGGCGTTCCGGTGGCCCTGGCCTTCTTCCCGGGTAACACCTCCGATCAACGGACGGTCGAGGTGACACTGTGCGCGCGCCTGGCACCCCGGGCGGCCCCGTGGGTGCCGATGTATGCGGACAAGGGCTACGACCGCGCCGCGGGTTCAGGGGCCCTCTGCAACGTCCACGCTGGCATTACGGGCACTTGCAGAGTTGAATTTGGGTCAACATGGCCATGACCTGCTCCCCCGCCGTGATCGGGGGGTAGGCCGCCGCCTCTGTACAGGTGGCAAACGGCGGCAGTGGCGCCAGCGTCGCGCTGGAGGCGACGTGGGTGAAGAGTGTGGACGAGATGCGCCAAGGGGGGCGCCCGTCGAGTGCAGTCTGCGCAGCGATCGCAAGCGCCGCGTCTGTAACGACCACCTCGTGCATCCCCGCTTGGATGTGCCCCGCCTTGAGGTGCTCGAGCTGCTGGCCAGCCTGTACCACCAAACAGCCAGTCGGCACGACCACCGCCACTTTGCTGCCATCCCGAAGCCACACATACAGCCCAGGGTACCTCGACCTGCCATGGATCGTGAGCAGGTTCAGGTTGCTGTGCCAACCGGCGAGGGGTTGGCCCACCCGCGAATACTTGGAGAGGTCTGAGGCCGTCGGGGCGAGGAGATGCGGCCCTTGCCGCATCAGGCTCGAGATGGCGTCTCGGTGGAGGCATAGGCCGAGGGCGGCCATTTCCGCGCACGTCGTGGCAGCCTGGAGCAGGAGACCACCCCAGTGGTCCATGGTGGCTGCCCAGGCGGGAAACGTGGCGGGGACCACCGGCGCCGCGTTCAGGTCCTCAAACATGGCACCGTCTGGCCGTTCCCTGATCCGCCAGAAGAAGCGCCACTTGGGATCGGGTCCGGTGACGTTGCTGGGCCGGTGCTGCACAGGCATTGCGGCGATTCGCGCGACGCACGCAGCGGACCGTTTGAGTGGAACCTCCACCCCCTCGCGAGTGGTGCCCACTTGGTAGTGGAGCCTCGGCCGCTCGTCGGCCAGCTTGAGCGCGTCGTCCTGTGCAAAGTAGCGTTCGAGCATATCTAGGAAGACAGATGAGGCGGCCGCGGAGACACGGGGGTCGCGCAGGAGGATGATGCCCGTATCCCTGAGCGAGCGCGCCACTTCGGCGCACACAGCCAGCGCCTCGGGCGACGCGCCATCTGCCAGGAATGGCGCGAGGTCGACACAGGCGACACGGTCCATGGGGGGGGGGGTATGGGCCTCGCATGGGGGGCGGGGGCGAGTCTGACGGCACACCCAGATATACCGGTCAATACGTGGTGTGCGCGAGTTTCCGTTTTCGCCAACCACCCTCAGCTCGGTTATGTGGCGGGTCCCGCGCAGGGCCCCCACTGGCCGTCCGCGACGGCGAGCCCGTCGCCGGCTGGCGCGATCATGGGAGTCGCACGTGTGGGTGCGCTGCGCGCAACTCGGGTCAAGCAGTCGGGTGAACCCGGGCGGCCTACCAGGTGGGCGGCCTACCCCGGTGCTGGATCAGCCAATGCGCCTGTTCGATCAGGCGCCGTCGCCAGCGGTCGCGACCCCCGGCGCCGCCTCGCTGTTGGGAGCCCCAGCCGCCTTGGGCGCCACCACGGGCGCCGGGCCGCGCTTCCCTTCGGCCAGCGGGTCGAAGCGCGAGAAGCGGAAGGCGGTCGCAAACGGCGATGCCACGCGGTAGTCGTCAGCAACCCCCTCGATGGCGCCTTCGGCTTGCGCGCTCGTCCAGACCACGGGGGTGCTGTAGTCGTCCTGCTTGCCCTGGCGCGGGCGCGCGTCGCCCTCGAACGACTGGCCGATCAGGCCGTGCGGCCACTCGGCCAGCCGCACCTCGGGCAGCAGCGGGCGCAGCGACAGGTCGAGCCGGTGCTTGGGGCCCTCGATCCGGTCAAACACGGGGCGCGACTGCACGCTCACCTCCCACTCGGGCAGCGCAAAGACGGCCGACGAGTGCGCCGTCGTGGCGCGGCTCGCGCCGCACGCGCGCGTCGAGTGCGGGTAGAGCGGGAAGCCCTGGCCGCCGCACGAGCCGTTGACCGCCTTCCACCCCCAGTTGCCCTCGCCCACCTCTTCGGCCCAGTAGGACGCCTTGAACCAGGTGCCGGTGGCGCGATCGAGCGTCGCCACGTGCACCTCGGTCACAAACGTGCCGTGCACCTCGCTGCCGCGCAGCGCAAACGTCGCCGCGCGCAGCCGCGCGTTGACCGTCACGTCGCGCGTGCTCAGGAAGCTGAAGAGGCAGCCGTCGCAGCCGCGAAAGTCGGCGTGCCCGCCATGCGCCAGCCCCAGGTGCGGGTCGCCCTGCAGCGCGCCGCCGGCCAGGTAGGGCGCGCACAGCGGCAGGTCCAGCTCGGCCGCGTCGGCCACGAGTCTGGCGGTCACCGGGTTCCAGAAGTCGGATTGCTCCTTCCACGAGTGGTGGATCCGGCAGGCGCGGCCGAAGCCAGGGCCACCCGACACCGCCTTGGCGCGCATGCGCGAGTTAGAGAACATGGCGCCGAGGTCGCTCACCTTGCGCACATCCCATGCGTCGAGCTCCTGTGCAAAGGCCGATGCGCCATCGAACATCCCGTACATTTGGGTCACAGACGACGTGTCCCACACGAGTGGTTGGTTGAAGGAATGGGTATTTTTTAACATATAATTCATGCTGGTCCCAGACGACGTGTCTCACGCGAGTGGCTTGTTGAAGTTGGTTGCGGTATTGAACATGCTGTCGAAGTTTTGCACAGACGACGTGTAAAAGTTCACCGGCTGGTTGAAGCTGGTCGCTAATGTGAACATATAATGGAATGTGACGGCGCTCGAAGTGTCAAAGTTCACCGGCTGGTTGAAGTTTGTGTTATAGAACATACCTTCGAAGGTGGTGGCGCTCGACGTGTCAAAGTTCACTGGCTGGTTGAAGCTGGTCGCTTGCCGGAACATCATAAAGAAGGAGGTGGCGCTCGAAGTGTTAAAGTTCAGCGGCTGGTTGAATTTCGGATTATATTGGAACATGCCATTGCAGTTGGTGGCGTTCGAAGTGTCAAAGGGCACCGGCTGGTTGAAGTTTGTGTTAGCGAACATATTTTCGAAGGTGGTGGCGCTCGAAGTGTCAAATGGCACCGGCTGGTTGAAATCCACAGCAGCATTGAACATGGAGGTGAAGTCGGTGACGAGCCCCGTGTCAAAGTGCGCCACCGGTTGGTTGAAGGCGTTGGCGCTGAGAAGCATAACGTTCAAGCTTCGCGCACTGGCCGTATCGAGGGTTGTCACTGGCTGGTTGAACAAGCCCGCGCCGCTGAACATGCCCATGCAGTTGGTCACCGATGACGAGTCGCCCAAGTCGAGGGGCTGGTTGAAGGACCGGGCCCCTGCGAACATCCAGGTCGCTGCCGTCCACTGGGAGCTCAGGCCCAGCGACAGGGGCGAGTTGAAGCTCGCCGCTCGGTTGAACATGAGATGGGTACTCGTCACGCGTCCCAATTGGAGCAAAATGGCCTGGTCGATGGCCGAGTCTTGGAACATGGCCTCGGCGCTGGTCGCGCGTCCCGCATCGAATTGGACGGGCCCGTCAAACGGCCCCGAGGCTATGAATGTATTTCCGAGGGCAGTCACCATCGTGGTGTTCAAGCAGACGCCGTCGTCGACGGCGCCTCGGGCGGTGAAGTCAATGTTCGGGTGAATCTCGGCTCGCTGGGGCGGGCAGAGCAGGCGCGGGTCGTAGCCCCCGGTGGGGGTGGGCGGCGCGGCCGGCGGCGGCGGCGGCGACGCCAACTCGCACGACGCCGCGTCGAAGCCGGCGAGCCCGGCGGTCACTGGGTCCCACGCCGGGTTGGCCTTCCACGCAAGGTGCATTTGGCAGGCGCGGTCGTAGGTCGCCGACCCGCGGCGGGTGGCAGCGCTGGCGAGACGCGAGTCCTTGAACATGTCGACAAATGTGCTCACCGCCGCCACATCCCACGCGGCGAGCTCTTGGTCAAATACATAGTTGAGTTTGAACATCTGGCTCATGTCGGTGACACGCGCCGTGTCCCACTGGTCGAGTGGCTGGTCAAACCGACTGCCATCAGCAGCATTGTCACTTCCAAACATGCGCCCCATAGACGTCACCTGTGACGTGTCCCAGTCGTTGAGCGGCTGGTCAAAGGAGCGCGAATTCGCGAACATGTGGCTCATGTCGGTGGCGCTCGACGTGTCCCATCCGCCGACGGGCTGGTTGAATTTGTCGCAGTACGAGAACATCATGCCGAAGGCCACGACCTTCGTCGTGACAAAGTGGGCGACGGGTTGGTTGAAACTTTTGGCGTTTCGGAACATCGTACTCATGATGGTGGCGCTCGACGTGTTGAGCACCGCCACCGGCTGGTTGAAGTCCTGCATCCCGTAGAATGCACCACGCCAATTGGTCACGACCGACGTATCGCCAATGTTGTCGATCGGCTGGTTGAAGCGAAAGGCGTTCCAAAACATGGCCTCCATATTAACCCACTTGCCGGTGGAGCCGAGGCCTTTGAGCAAGAGGGGCTAGTTGAAGAATCGGGCGTCTAGGAACATTCGACGTGTGGTGTATACATTATCAAGCCCCATGAGCGCCACGCGCTGGTTAAAGTTGCTTTCCAGAAACATGTTGCCTAAGGTAATGCCACTGGCATACTCGAACTCGATCGCAGCGGGTGGCACTTGGGACCGGAAGAGGCCATCGAGGTTGTTGACGGCGCTCAGGTCCCAGCACGGCCCTGCCTCGACGGCGCCCGACGCCAGCATCGCGGCGTGGTCGAGGTTGAGGTGCAGGGTGTTGGGCGGGCGGAGCAGCCTGGCGTCGTAGCCGCCCGCTGGCAGGGGCGGGTAGGGCGGCGGCGGCGGCCCGGCCACAGCGGGTTCGTTCGGATCTCGCGGGGCGAATGAAACGTCGGGGTTGAAGGAGTCCGGGTCGTTCGGGAAGTACGGGTCGTTCCAGGGGTACGGGCCGTACGGGTCCGGGTAGGACGAGTACTGGTCGTATGCGTCCGGGTAGGACAAGGCGGCGTCGTCCAGCCGGCGAGGGGCGACCGAGAGGCTCGCCGCCCGGGGGGCCGGGGCGGCTGCCGCCTGGGCGAGCCAGGCGAGAAGCATGCTGGTCAGCATTGTAGGTCAGGCGTGCGTGGCGGGGGGGGGGTGGTCCTACGTTGCCCAGGTGAAAAAAAGGCGCAGTGGCCAGGACCCCATCTGGACCCGACGAGGGGGACCTCGGGTCCGGTTCCTGCCACGGCCCGGGCTGCCCCGGTGCAGTCGCTGGACCACTTCCTTCCATGATCACAAGCTGTGCCGAGACGGGCACATACAGAGTTGTTCCGACCAGTCAGACTCCTTGCGCCCTGAATAGGTCGGTGGCTCTCAGATATGCAGGATATCGAGGGCGCGCAGCGAGCCCTGAAAAAGAGTGCGAGCGCAGCGAGTCGTGCGAGCGCTGGAAGTCGAGTGAGAGAGCATGCGAGCGCTGGAAGTCGAGTGCGAGCGCTGGAAATCGAGTGCGAGCGCTGGAAGTTGAGTGCGAGCGCAGTAAGTCAAGTGCGAGCGCAGCGAGTCGAGTGCGAGCTCAGCGAGTCGAGTGCGAGCTCAGCGAGTCGAGTGCGAGCTCAGCGAGTCGAGTGCGAGCGAAGCGAGTCAAGTGGCGCAGCGAGTCGAGTGCGAGTGCAGCAAGTCCAGTGCGAGCGCAGTGAGTCACGCGAGCGCAGCGAGTCGAGGGTTAACCCTACACTCGGTAGCCGTTGGCCCGCGCCAAGCAGCTCGGCGTGCGGCACTCGGGGCGCAGCCTCTCGGTGCCCACCCGCGCCGTCGCGCATGACCACCCGGACCTCGCCGCCACCCTCCAGCGCGACCTCGGCCTCTCGGGCGAGTGGCGCGCTGTGACGATGGTGCGCAGCGCCGGCACCTCGGCCGGTCAACGCGACGTCTACTTCATCGACCCGGCAGGGCGGCGGTATCGCTCCCGTGGCGAGGTCAGTCGGTCCGAGTCCGCGTCCTAGCCAACAGTTGGCCGGTCTGTGAGACTGGGTTCGCCGAACCTGCGCCCCATGAGTCAGTGGGCGAGGCCCGCGTCAGGCCAGGTCGAGTCTGACGGCCCACCGAGATATACACAAGAATCCCAATGTACCGGTTGGCGAAAACGGAAACTCACACACAAAACAAATCGACCGGTCACACAACAAATTGACCGGTTCCTAACGTTGTTACCGTGTGTTCGAGTTATCAGTAGACACCCACCCCTCACTCGACCCATGTAACAGTCACACCCTGCCACTCGTGCACTCGGCCACCTCTGCACTCGGCCACCTCTGCACCCACCTCTGCACTCGGCCACCTCTGCACCCACCTCTGCACTCG
>Ga0335398_10003448_pt1 | contig 23138 bp, 23 predicted proteins | sample BON03_FD_205742 | JGI IMG/M metagenome (GOLD analysis project Ga0335398, IMG submission 205742) | Freshwater microbial communities from Lake Bonney liftoff mats and glacier meltwater in Antarctica - BON-03 (spades assembly) (version 2) | ecosystem: Environmental > Aquatic > Freshwater > Ice >... | reverse complement strand
TACGGGCGTTCTCAGCATGCTCGCCCCCGACTTCCTCAACGTCCTCGTCAACTCGCAGGGCGTGCGCGACTGCGCCGAGTTCGTCTCCCAGGTCACCGGCCTCCACCGCTCGCGCTCCGACGCGAACGCCGCGCTCGTGCTCTGGGCGACGCTCTACTTCAAGCGCATGTTCACCGTCTCCCCGCTCTCGACCACCTTCCAGGTCCCGACGCTGCTCTACTTCGCGAACCAAATCTGCATCGCCTCTGTCCAGCAGGCGCAATCTGATGAGACGACCATCCTCGCTCAGTTCGTCCGGCACATGAGCGCGTGCATGCATAGCATCGACCCCATGTCCGCCGGCAGCTCGTTCTTGGGCCCGCACAACGTCCGCACCGTCTTCCACGATAATGACATGGAAATCCTCAAGAAAGGGGACTACGTCTACCTCAAGGTGGACCAGATCGTCCACGTTCTCGCGCGCCAGGGCGTCAAGTACAAATCGCGCGAGATCATCAGCTCGATCAAGGAGGAGGGCCCTCACAACCCGGACAACATCTCCGCCGTGCGTGGGCGTTGGCACAACATCGCCGAGTACCCGGTCTCGTCGCGCCGCGTCGACGTCGGCCTCCAAACCGAGCACCTGATGTCCGAGGAGGACATCCCGTCCGATCAGTACGTCGGCTTCAACAATGGCTACGTCATCTCCAAGAAGTGGTTTGACAGCGTCATCGCCTCCGAGACCGCGCAGGTCGCCCCCAAGGTCACTAACGACGACATCACCAAGATATGCCTCGAGAACGGCGACGTGTTCGCAGAGCTCGTGCACGACCCGGCGTGGGTCGGCTACGGCGGCATCCACACGCCTACTACTGGCTGGGACCCGCTCGACCCGGCGACGCAGCCCGCCGAGATCCTGCGCAAGTACTCCAAGACGCTGGACGAGTGCGTCGACCGCGGCACCATCGACGCGGCCAACGCCCCCGACTCGGACACGGAGGAGTAATTAATGCGATTATGCCTCGATCACCGGCATCGGCACATCCAAGGATCGCTTTCCAACCTTCACCCTGCCTAGAGACGCAAGTCTATCGTGGAACAGTTTCGTCAGAGTCGGCTTATCAATCAGTATAGCATCATCCGCCTCGACGTCGAATAGCGCCGACCCGCACAGTGTTTTCCCAGCGAGTTCAATCTCACATTCTGCGTGTGCGACGGTCATATGTGTTCCCTTTGTGAGGGATGATAGACACTCGCGCGTTGCGAGTACGTCATGCATGGCGCTTGCCATCATGTTTGCCTTATCATTATAATCATCCTCGTCTGTGATTGCCTCGTTTAGGACGACATTTAGTGTAACGTTGTAGAGGGACCGCGTCATTTTTTTAATAGTAGAGTAAGAAAATAATAATGCAATTAAGTAGACACTTGCGGCACGAGCGCTGGCACAGCGGGCACGTCCGCCGTGAACGACCGACTCACAAGCCACACGGCGTACCCCGTACACACGACAGCCACCAGCAGCGGAATAGACACGTCGCTGGGCGTAAACAGGGGAGTAGCGGGTTGGGGAGGCTCCACGACCTCGATTTCCTCTTCACACAGAGTCTTCATCCATTCCTGTGGGAGGGCTACCCGCGGCAGCATAGGCGGCAGCGGGCGCTCGCGAACGGTCTCTGGCTTCTGGCGCTCGAGCGGGGGCGGCTTCTTCTCCTCGAGTTTCTCTACTTTCACAGTCACAACCGGCTTCTTGTAAGGCTCGATCAACGCGTTGAAGGAAGGATCCGCGCCTTGCACGTCCGCCACAAACGCTTCAATCGCAGGATCTTTAAGAAGTGCATCAGTAGCAGGATCAGCGCCAGGCACGGGATCAGCGCCGCCGCTATTGCCAGCCATAGCAGCAGACTTCTTCTTTTTTCCTGTTTGGGGGGGGGGATTAGCCCCGATCCGTATTCCGGCGCGTCTGGGGGCATAAACGGGGGCAGGCTAGGGGGCAGAGACGGAGGCTGTATGGGCGCTATACCAGCCATCGTTCTATATCTGTGTGTCAGAATTAATCACGCGCGCCGCCGGCCCCTGATCTGGCGACGATTCCGGTTAAGTTGGCACTCTTGCGGACGTAATTAGCCAGGATCTCTTGCCAGTTATCCTGTGAGTATAACTTGACGTTCATGTACGGAAACTCTTGGTCTGTGTACAGCGGAAGCCCTGACGCGTCCAGAAGCTTGAATTTAGTCCCCCACTCGCCTACTCCACGGAACATTTCCTCGAACAGACTGCTCATATGCCACGTATCTAGCTGGACGTAACTCCAGTGGTCGACTGTGAGGAGCACGTGCATATGCGGGTGCTTTCGTTTCGGGCCAATCTCCATGCCGGCGTCTACCTGAACCCGCTCCACATGCGTCTCGTATGTGTCATACAGGTACGAAGAGCCCGTATTCTTCCCCTTGTCACTGCCGTAAAAACTATCTACAGCGTCGGCTTTTCGCGGCTTCAGTATATCCACCCACGTCGCCTTGGAGATACTATCGGCGTTTCCTCTTGCGCCAGCTTCCATACCATACAATTTCTGTCCGAACCGCAGCATTTGGCTTAAATACTTGTCGGAGAAGACCACGCGAGTCGCGTCTGCCATTTTCTCCAAAATTAGACGCGCGGCTACCGGGTCGGTTACGGGTGAATGGAGGGCCCATGTAATAAAAAGCCGCGTCTGTGTCATTCGGCGGCGCTGGGGCGTTTCATTTTTATCCTTCCACCACGGATCGCCCTTCCACTGACTCTTACCCTTTGTGTAGGTCGCCCCCTCTACCTTCCGCGTCGTAGTGGCAGATTGAGTCGCAGACAAAGATTTAACACTCGGCTCAAAGTTGTGTATTCTGAGCTCGGTTGGTGTTCGATACTCCATACGGAATATATCGCTGTCGAACGCAGATGCGCTACGCTTATACTCGGCGCCGTTTTCGTGTGTATACTTATGGTACGCATCCGTCAGTATGTCGAATAGAGCAGGGTTGGAGGTAAACGCCTCTACAAACTTAGTAGCCTGGGTAATCCGTTTCTTTTTATCCTTATCCCTCCCAGTATCGAGAAACACACCCAGTGTGTCTAGAGCTTCTCGAATAAGCTTACTATCGTCCTGTTTTGTCTTTGAGTTTTTGTTCGCGAAACTTAGGACTTTTGTGACGTATATTTCCGCCGGCGACTTGAACATAGTGCGTTTTTTTCCTTCGAACGGCGTCTTAAGATTTTGTATCATTTCGTCATATACGTCTTGTATCTCGTCGCGGTTGATGTCTGTTAGAGGCCCTCGTCTCATACGCATCCCAAATTGCATCTCCTTTTGCATCTGTTCGTTCGTAGCGACAGAGCCAGCTACGCGCCTCGTCCCCTTCCACGAGCGTTGTAGCAGCCCGAGGCAGTCCATATCAGCGGCACAGTCCATGCACACGTTGCTGTAAGCAGACACGCGCCGTAGCTTGAATCCAGTATCGTATAGAGCAACTTTAGCCCTAGTATTCGGACGCCCTTGTACTATAGATGCGTTTTTCGCGTAATCGTAAAGGTGGTTGGAATGCGCCTTAAATCTCAACTCAGCTTTATTGTGAGCTCGTGTATCGTCTGTCTTACTAATGTCGAATAGCTCTACTTCCCAATTCTGATGCCCGCCAGGTACGTCTTGCGGAAGCGAGGAGCGGTTCTCTACGTCCTCAGCACGAACACTCGCGATTCGAGCTGGGTTGTGTGTATCGTTACGCGTATTATTTTTTATCCAAAAGTAGTCCTCGTGAAACGGCTGGGCTGACTCGTGCGCCTTACTACTTGCTCGTTTCCAGAACCTGGTAGGGTATTGTCTGTACTCAATCGGGGTGTCGCTATAACTGGCATGCATCTCTTTGTACTCGTAGAAGGCGCGCGCGCACCGCCTGCATCCCATACTAAAACTCTCGTAGTGCTGCAGATGCATCTGCTCCATTGAGATCGGTAGGTATGCTATATGCCACGGTGTATTAACATACTGCCCCACGGTCATAGTGGATGTGATTCTGAAATCCCGGATCACCCGCAGGTGCTCCGTGAAATCTTCAGTGTCGTCTTGTGTCTCGAACCCACTGACTGAATCCCATTTAAATATAGCCGCAATTTTCTGCTTTTGTGCCGGAGAAGTTGCAACTCCAAATTTAAATACAGGGCCAAAAATCTCCTCGGCGCCTGCTCGGTGTCGATAAATCGTTGTAAATTTACTCCCCTGCTTTACACGCCAGACGCCGAGCTGCATCCCGTTTCTCTTCTGTTCATCAGTAAGCAGCGTGGTTCGGTCGTTGCTTATATGCTTGATATCTTGCTGATTGAAGAATATACCCAGGACGCGTACGAACTCACGAGGAAATGCGTTGATTTTCTTATTTAGTACGTCGCTCCTCGGTCTCCCTACGGTATTTTGTACGCCTATAACCTTCAATGGTTTTCCAGTGCAGTCAATTACGTCTGGGCGCATCGTCATATTGGCCCTCCCATATAATTGGGAGTGTTCCTCTTCTTCTGCATCCGACATCGCGCGCGTAGTCACCGCAAACCTCGCCTCTGTGTATAGCTTATCGCGAGAAAACGGGTTCAATTTAGGATGAAAATGACTATTCGACCCCGGGTATGTAGTTTGAGCGCCTGGACGCACACTGAGTTTAGTGTGCTTCTCACCGTTGTAGTCTTCAAGATCTTCCTTTGATGCGACTGCAATTTCGATTACTTTGTGAGCATTTGCCGTTTCTCCAACACGCTGGTCCCTCGCGCCCTCCACTCCGTCTAAATACTCCGAGTTTGCTACGAATTCTATCTCTTCTGTAAGCGCGTTTGTTCCTTTGTCGGTATCGGTCTGGTCGTCGTCCATTACGACGTCCACATTCACGGGACGCGCCGGTGCGTCATAGGCATTGTCTTTACCGTCTTCGAACGTGAACAGCGACTCTGTTGTAAGTTTTTTTTCTGTTAACAACGTTTTGGTCCACTTTTGCAGCTGGACGCGTACCCACACTCGAGCCTTTTTGACGTCTTTTTGCACGTCTGGCGGCATCCCGCGCCACTTTGGGTAAGATATGTAAGCCGGTTTTGGTTGTGATATATCGTCCAAGGTAGTAGTTTGGTTTAGGGTTACTAACCCGATCTCTATCCGATTAGAGTTTGCACTGTCTTGGGGCTTTCCATGGTACTCGAAGATTGAAGTCGTATTGTTGCCACGATTTCCAAGCGTAGCAGATCGAAACTTTAACGTTGTAGACCGCGCAGTTTCCGATACATAGTATGCCTTATTTTGATTTCTGTCCACGGCGCCTACATCTTGTACTTGTAGGGTACTATTTCGTGGCCATCCAGTATTGACGTCGTAGTACGCGTCGGTGAAATGCTCCTTTTTCTTTATAGCATCCTCTAAAGTTCCAAGCGTCGGCGAACTACTATCACTCAGTAAGAACGCCATAAGCGCTTGAAAATGTAGCCCACCGTCTAATTTGTTGACGTCAAAACTCATGAGGGAACACCACGCTTCAAACCCGATTGTATCTGGAAACTGTTCAGGATCTTTTTTAAACGACTCTCGCGCTGCTTCCCACGTAGACATATTTTTTTTGCCATCTTCAGATACCGGCACACCTAGCGGCGCCAACACGACGCGTGCTTTTGTGCTCATCTGTATGCACACATTCAGAAATACTATACTATACACTCATTCCCTTCTGAATATACGACCGCATAATAGACGTCCAGTTCGACTGCGGTAGCAGGCGGACGTGCACGTACGATAGCTTCGTGATAACGAACTTGTCGTCACTTCTCATATGGCGCCGCTTCGTGAGCTCGGACGCGGGTGGGAAGCTGACGTCATTTCCCGCGTAGGCTTCGTTGTACAAGTGCCGAGCCAGGTACTGTAGCTTGTGCACGTCGATCTGGATCTGGCTGTAGTGCGTAACCGTCAGCCACGCGTGCATGTGAGTGCGCCCCGGCCCCGCCACGCCGCCCATCTCCACCCCAGCCTTCCACTTGATGCCAGAGATGACCTGGGCGTATAAATCGGCTCCGTACACCTCCGGGTTTTTAGGGCCGTATTTTAGGATATTCGCAACTCCAGTGTCCGTGCCAAGCTCCTTCGCCATCGTCTCAACGGCGGCGGTCACCTTGTACACGTCATCCACACTCCGCGGCGCGAGGTTTGGATTTATAGTCAAAAAGAAATTGCTCTCTTGGCGCCTCCGCGGCACCTTCGTACCAGTACTGTCAACTTTATGGTCGTAGAGATGCGCACCACCCAGCATGACGCTCGGTGCGCGGTCCACGAGCCCACCCTTGTACTTCCAAGACTGGTCATTCTTCGAGATCACCATGCTCTTGAAGTCCACCGTCTCCACCGCGATGCGCACCGAGGTCTTGGCCTTCACCATTGAGAGTGGTTGCGCGCGATGCTCGTTAACTCTGTAAAGTAGTCTTGTGACACTCTGGGTCTGCTCTTTTGTGGGTTTCCGTGGCATCTGTACTAAGTACCATAAAAGTTGGAACTTTTATCATACTTTAAGTCTCAGGTGAGCCTGGGGGATGAGTTTTGGCGGGTGCCTCAGGCTCGGGCTCAGCTGTCTCAGGCTCCATTTCGGCCGGGTCTGCCTCTTCAACTTCAGGGTCAACGGTTCGAGCGATGTAGGCCTCGTGGTCGGCCCGCCCGCAAAACTTGAATGCGTGCAGAGTCTGATTGTCCTTGCCCTCCCATGGACAGCGCGACTTGAACGCGAACCGGCCGTTCTTCAGCACGACAACCTCGGGGTCCACGACGTCAAACTTCTCCTTCTTGGTCATACAAGTGAACGTCACATTCACCATGATCGCGATGACACTTGCCCATACTTCAGAATATTTTTATGACACAACTTGCACAGACGACGCTATTTGGATACCATTTGGAGGTTATTACATTCTACAACACGGCGTAATGACGCAAACTATCTTCGCTATAAGACACCCCACACGCGCGTGCAGCAGAGCTATACTTTCCAACGACCTTGTCATAGAAGAATGGATCTGCAATCTCCGCCCCCCCACACATACACCAGTCCAGAACTAGAGCGCCTCAGGCGGGAGCGTGAGGTGCCGTTTCTAGAGCCTTGGCCGCGCGTTCGGAAGCGTCTCCGTCGGGATGCGGTAAGCCTCGAAAAAATGCGATCTGAGCAAGCTCCTTTCCGCTTGGAGGGGGCATGACCGAGCTCTTCGCAACCTCGCGGGGGCAGTGGGCGTCCTTGGAGCCGCGTGCCTCGAATGCCTTGAACTCGTCGGCCATACGCGCTCGCTCTTCCTTGAACTCCTCTACGGTTTGGGTGGTTCCATTGGGGGGTGACTCGTTCTTGAGCCCTCGAGTTTTTTTCTTCTTCGCGGGCTTGTTAGAGATGCACTCCTCGATCTGTATGTCGGTGCACCGCACCCGTGGAAAGACGCACTCCTCGTAAACCACCTGAGAGACAACAATGTCGCCATAGATATAGTCGCCGTCGAAGAGGTCGTGTGCAGTGCTGTTGTATGGCTTGGAGTCGTCAAACCGAGCATCACTGTCCCAGTAGACGACTATCTTGCGGCTTGTGAGTTTGCCCGAGCGGTGCGGCATCTCGCGACGGGTTAGACCGAACGCGAACCCGAAGACAGTACTAGTGTTGAGTGTCCCTGGCTCATTCCCGGGCGGGAGCAGTACGACAACTTTAGCCCCTGTCAGTGCATCTATGCGAACCGCTTGCATAGGCCGCGTCGTAGTGCAGCAGTGTCCGTGCCATTGCATCTGTGTGAGTGTGCCACCGAGGTGGTCGAGTTTTGTGATGTCCGCGAGTGTGTTGTCCGGAATGATGCCCCCGAGCAGCGTCTGAATGTGATGGACGCCGCGTGTAATCCCCCCAGCCGCGTCTTTGTTCGGCCATTCTTTGTACTGCAGCAGTGCGGCCATCGCGCTCTCCCAGTTGCAGAAATTCCCGCATTTCGTGAGCTTCCCGGCAGGGCTGATCACCGGTATGTAGCACGTCGCCCGCTTCAGTGGCACACCAGTGTAGTCGCACACGAAGAAGGAATGAGCATCGTTCAACTTGCGTTTCCCCATATCTATATTTTACTCTCTTGTTACTCAACTCATACTTTTAAGTATGTCTGAAATCCCGCCCAATTCCGCCTTTGGTGGGTCTGCTTCTATTTGCATCTCTGCGCCGTCCCTCAGAAAAACAAATGCTACAAGCATCCCAAATACGACGAACCACTCCATTCCGCATACCAACAATCTAGATTTTTTTTCACCGCAGACGTCGCGCTCGTTCGCTCTCGTTCGCCCCAATGTTGCCCACAGACCCCCCAAACTGAACGAAAGGCGATCGGATCAGACTGACAATCCAAGGCTCGTTTTTAGATGCACTCTCCATACCAGCCTTGGATGCAACAGGGTGCTTTATCCAGCTCATTTTTGGAATGGGCCTAAATGTAGTGTGCGTGCGCTCCCACACTTCATGCTGCGACTCGTCCAATTTGGTCATATGCATATCGCGGCGGCGCAACATGGAACGCTCATTTCGGTCCGAGCCGTCGACATGTGCGTGACGTTTTGGTGGGTCCACTGCTACTTGAATCCCTGGTTCAGTACCGTTAGGAAGGAAATGCTGTCCATAGTCGAAGCTACTCTGCATGACGGCGTGCTTGTAGACAAGTGATTAGAAGAAGTAGGCGTGATTGCATTTACAACGGGTGGGAGCGGCTCGTGATTTACCGATTTCTCGGAGGACACTACAGTCGGAGCAACCGGGTCCGTTCCACGTGTGATCATGTAAATCACACCAGCAGCGATCAAATATGAGTGCATCTCTGACAGTAGCTAAGAAAATAAAGTGGCTGGCAACGGGCGTCGAAACGTATAGTACCCGAGGCCTGTGATCAATGCTACTGTTGCCACTTTTTCCCATAACGGCTCCTCGTCTTCCACAGTGCCGGCGTTCTCCGCCTTCGCTTGTACATACTGAGTTACTCCAGCAGCTACGTCTGCAGCCAACTGTACAGCTTTCAACGTTTTCAATGGCAACACCGCTTTACTAACGTCCGGCATTTTCATGGATGGCTCGTGTGGCTTAGGTGCTTTCACGACGGGTGGCTCGTGCGGCGCGCGCGGCGGTCCAACCTCGTGTATAACTGGTGGCTTCTCGTGCGGCACGGGCAGGTGTGGAGGCTCGGCGTGTCCGATGTTACGCACCAATGCCTCAATTTCCTTACCCCCAGTCGCAGTAGCTTTCACCGTGAGCACCGCGACTTTACTCGTAGTTGCGACACTCGCGCCCGTGAATCGTCCAACTTTTACTAGCACGGGCGCAATTGTCGCGCGTTTCACTGCCTCTGTGAGAGCTGCTGTGTGGTGTGCTGCGAGGTCAGCAATTTTAGTGACTGGCGCAGCTACAATCTTGGAGAGTTTCGCGGCGCCAGTGGCTTTTACCACTTTAGATGCAGAAGCGACGGCCTTTGTGGTTATATGTGTTACTGTTTTTGAAGCCGAAGCAGCGGCCTTTGTGGCTACCTTTGCTATTTTCGAAGCGCCACGCGAACCTTTGAACAACCCTCCAAACCAATTGAACGCGCCCTTCACCCCCCCAAAAATAGTACCTATTCCCGGAATACAACTCAGCGCAGCGCCCGTTACGGCGAGGCCCACATTCACAGCCCTCCATCCGGGGTTAGGAGTCTGCAACTCGCCGCCGCATAGTAGCCCACTCTCTTCTGCTCCAGTGAGACCCACGTCTGCAATTGCAGCACCGCACCCCACGAACGGGACCATAGACGCCACCGCGAGAACGCCGTGTGTCCCGAGAGCGGCATATGCGTCTGTTTTTGGATTTCCATTGCACACCTTCTTTGCCGGCGGGCTCCCCATGCTACATCACTGTATTAGAAAAGAAGTCACCGTCTCCGAAGCACGAATAATGCCACTGCAGCCCTGGCAATCAGAACCGTGTTCCCGTTCTCACCCACCCACTTGAACATTCCAGCTCCTAGACCGGCGCCGAGCCCAATCCCAAGCGTCCCAAAAAAACCGGCCTTTTTACCTACTTTCGCAATCTTATTTCCAGTGTGGCTAGACACCTCGCCAATCGCGTGCCCCGCAGACGAAACAATCTTGCCGAAATTCACCATACATATAACATAAAATTTGGAATTATATTCAAAGGTCGCTGTGTGCGCTAGACACCACCGGCGCGAGGTTCATTCGTTCGAGTGCCGACTTCACGCGCGGGTCGCCCGTGTTGGCGGCGTGCACTGTCATATCCATAGCCCCCACCCCTAGAATTAGACGCGCCTCCGGAGACACGTAAATCCCGGTCGTATACTTGATGACTAGCTCGTCGAGGATATCCTTGAACTGATCCGCGTTTTCAGTCGCGATCTTGCCGAGGCCGCCGAGCTGCAAATTGAGCGGGTTGAACAACTGCGTGGACATCTCTAGGCTGTTCATGGCAGCGCTGAATAGATTAATTCCCACATTGCTATCGGACGCGGCCTTCGAACCGAGCTGAATCTCAATGTAGTGCATTTCGTCGAGGAGGTCGGCGTCCACAGACTTCGCGCTGAGCGAGCCGTTGCGCTTCTTGAGCCATGTGAACTTCTCGCGGTAGGCCGTAATTTTATCAAGAAGCGCGCTCTTTTTGTCAATCGCCATCTCCTTCTTGGGCGCCGGTGCGGGCATGGGCATAGGCGCAGACTTCTTTGGCGCGGGGGCTGGCTTCGCGGGCCCGAAAGCAGCGGCTGCCTTCAAATTTCCAGCGCGTGCGACGCCCTCGCGCGACACAGTGCTCAAATCAAGCGGATCGGCATTCTCTGACATGGTGCACACTCATCTATGAATTGGAAATTAAATTCAATTTACGCTACCTCACACATCAAATCCATATACCGCCAGAAACGCTCGTGCATTTCTGGACGCGCGCGCACACTCTCAAACACAGACACAAATCCCGTAAACATAGGATACTTGCCCGCGTCCACCGTGAACTTCTGAGACAGGCGATCCCAGTGACGCGCGGCCACTGCAACCTGCTCCGTCTTAATTGAGCTTGCGATGAGCGTCGCGATCAGCGGCGTGAGCTTCATACTCTCTACAACCATCCCCTCCGACCCCTCTACCCCCTCCCCCTCTAGCCACGCCGCCATATTAAAGAGCTTCTCTGCGATGAATGCTCCAACGGTCGCCATTACGTGAATAGGTACGCTGCGACTGTTGCTCCTACTGGCACGACTAGAAAATGTACGTTCGTCGCGCTGGGGTGCGGTGATAGCGCCTTGAGCGGGCGCATCTCGCCCTCGTCTGTGAACGACTCCTTTGGCAGCCCGAGCGCGTACATAGCGACTCCCACAATACCACCCACCGTGAATGCACGCGAAGACGGGGTCCCGAGCCCCATCTGCACCAGCATACCGCGAATTCCGTCGACCTCGGTGAACGACATTCTCTTTTACACACACTCTTAGAAAATGTCGATTTAAACTCGGTTGTACTGCTGAGTATTCGCAGCCCGCCTTAGTAGGGTCGCTGCGTTTCTGGCAGTGACCTCCGTCGGGGGACCCGTGTTGTACATAGACCGTGCCATATCCTTCGTACTGCGATTCGTGGAAAATGGATTTTTCGCAATGAACTTCCACCCTGCCACTGGATCTGTCGGCTGTGCACCATCCTTCGCGCTCGAAAATGGCGCGTACAGGGCGCCATCCACCTTGGAATCGCCATTGAATGGGCGAATAAACGGCGACAGTGCTCCAGCAGCGTAAGTGTCGCTGAGTGCCACGTGTCTGCCGAGGCGCGGGCCGTCGACCTTCTTCTGATCCACGAGGTACTTGAACATGAGATCGTCCTTGGTGTTGATTCCCCACATATCAATCATCTGGTTACGCAACGCAAACTCGTAGTCTTGGTGGACCTGCTCAATGCGGCGCTGCACAAATTCAGGGTATACCGACATGAGCCATTGCAGCTCGCCAGGCTTGCGCGGGTTGATCAAGGAATTGACGTAAACGTCGAAATCCGCGACCTCCGCCTGGTCCTTCATCTTCTGCAGGTAGGCGACCTCCTGGTCCGTGATCGGGTCAGTGCGCATAATACTTCCCGTCATTCCAGCACCAGCCGTCTTACGGATCTCCTGTCGGTTATTCATATACTGCTCTTCAGGGCCAGGGACATTGTACTTCACGGGTGCTGGCGCCTGCGATTCATTGTACTGTCCAATTGGGCGTGATGCATCTGTTGAGATTGATGCAGCATTAGCCGGAAACGTAGTAGGCGTCGTGTAGCGCTGCCTCGCTTCCATATCGGCGCCTGCGATCTCTCGCCCCTTATCCAAATTGGTGCCCTGCCCCGGGCTGAAAGACGGCATTCGACTAGATGCTGATGCACTACCAATAGACGGCATACTTTCGTGTCTGGCCTATGCATTCTTTTAGAATATTTACACATTAAACATACTACTCTCTTGTTCTTTGAATTCGTCATATGCAGATGGTCCGGCGGAACAGGATCGCGATGCTACTGCACGGAGTCGGAAAACCACGGCGGCACAAATTAACGCGATCGTGATTCGAATCATCTCCAGTAGTAGTGTTAGAAAAGAATACTAGCTATTTTGGAACCATGACGGGTTCTGGTATACAGACGTACCCCATATTCTCTGGAAGTCACCACCTTCTTCCTCCTCTTTTACAGCAAGGCTGCGTCCCAGGTTACGCATGGTGTCTCCCCGGGCGGTGCTCCCCGGGCCCCCCACTTACATTCCCTCTGTTACTGAAGTACAGATGGGATGCTCCGGTGGTAGCTTCTTCTTTGCTCGTTCCTGGACTCTACGAGTCCTTGAACCAATCCAGCAGGACATAGACCTTGCAGCCCAGCCATCCGCGATACACAATGATCTCTACATCGCATGTGCGATTGAGCAACTCGGCTCTGTGTCTGTGAGGGTCAAGGCACTCGCTGAGGCTGTGGGCATCTCGCTCAATCTCAGCAAGTCTTTCTACTTCCAGTGGCCTGCTGCCTGCCGCACCCGCGCCAACACCCTAGTCGACTCTCTTGAGTGCCGCAGCCAGCTCCACCTGCTGCACGACATCCCTGTACGGGAGCGGGATGGTTCCAACGGCGGCTTCATGTGCAACGGCACACCAATTGGATCCCCGCGCTACATAGAGGCTCAGATGGGTGTACTCGTGACCACTTTCAAGTCGCATGTGGAAGTACTCCTGAGCCTCACTGGATGTAGCCTCCAGACTAGGATGCTCCTACTCATCTTCTGTGTACACTCCAAGATGCTGCACCTCCTGCGGGGCGTCCCACCATCAGCTGGTTTACGCGGTGCACGGGAGATTGACGAGGCTATGCGTCTCGCAGTCGCTACCGTCACCTACACCAACCCTGACCTGCTGAGTGCGTCGCATAACAACGAAGCGCTTGCTCAGCTCCAGCTCCCTCCGTCGTTTGGCGGGGCTGGTCTCGCCGCTCTAGCCAGCACCTACCAGGCGGCCTACACCGGCTCCATCGCTGGCTGTCCGGAGCGTGTGGGCGAGTCCCTCTCCTCGCAGATGGCTGCCATCTCCCCGCCGACGAGTGGGACGGGAGGCCCGGACCGCTAGACGAGGTCTACGAAGCGTGGCACCGGGGCATCGCTGGGCCCCCGCTCTTCTCGCTGCCCGCCCTTCGAAAGATCAAGTCCCTTCATGGCGATGATGGTGTTCCGTCCCTCAGCAAACTCACCCATGCTCCTAAAAAAGCTCAACGCACCTTCGCACGGGCGCTTGCCGACGAGGCTCTCACTACCATCACCGACGATGCCACGGTCGATCCCTTCGTGCGCATTCGCATGAAATTTTGCTCCTCCACTGGCGCTTCGGACTGGCTGCGAGCGTTACCGGGGGCTGATGGCGCTGGTCTCCTCCTCGATGCCCAATACTCCGTCGCCTTTGCCCTATTTGTTGGGCTCCCATGCAAGACCATCGGCCCTGCCACGACCTGCGTCCCCACTTGCGCTCAGGCTGCCAATCCCGGAGACCCTGCTCTGCTGGAGCGTGGCTGGTTCTTTGGCCACCACTTTCTACATTGTGGGGCGGGCTTGCGGCTCGAGGGAGTCACCAACCTCCTCGGTCGACATGATGCTCTTGCCGTCACCTGTGGCAACTGCCTCTCCGAGCTGGGCTTCACGGTCATCACGAACAAGCACGCGCAAGCCTATGCTCTCAGCGACGGTCGCAAGGTCGACAGGTCCATCGAGAACCTCGCGCGTAGCGCCCGCACCCTGGCAATCGACTTCCATCCTCGACCCCTGGGCCCATGCAAAAGAGGCTCTCGCCTCGGGTGCTGGCTACCTCAAAGAGCACGGAGACGACTCCAAAGGAAGCATGTGACGCACGTCCAAGCGGCTGGGGCGCACTTTCTCCCTGCATCCTTCTCCATCCTTGGCGCGTGGGGACCCGTTATCCAGGGCCTGTTCGACACGCTCTGGCAAGAGCAGATCCAGAAAGCTCTCAACAGTGGTGATCCTGTGTGGCCTGTCGTTCAGTGCAAATTAGCATGGCGTGCCAGGATCTCGGTCCCGCTAATGCGTGCCAACGCGCAGATGGTCCTCTCGCGGGCTCGTCAACAGGGCACTCTCTGCCCGGCCCATGCTCATCGGGCCAACATCTCTCATCGCGCTTCTCATCGCAATCCTGTCCATCGCCCTCATGATCGCCGCAATCTCGCTCACAGCTGTTCCCTCTGTGTTACACGTCGTGGTGCTTCGGCACAGGGTGTGTGAGTGTCCGGGGGAGGTCATATCAATTTGTCTTTATCAAAAAAAAAACATGTGAAATTTTATAATTCCCCCCCGCAGCCCTTATGCACAAGACAACGCGGGAGGGGATGGGAAACAACTGAGGGTGCCGCGGCTTTTTGCCACACAAGACACATGCTTGCCCTCTCACGAACACTCGATCTCTCCTCTCCCCCTGACTCCCCACCCTTCCCCCTCTTGTGCCTGCCACGTCTGAGAGGCAACTGGCAACTGGACAAAGGAAGAGGGTTGGTGACTTCGTGCACTACTAGACTACTAGGTCTCAGGCAGGGAGGGCGATAACAGTGAGTCGCCGCCCAGGCTATTATATATATATATATATATATATTTGCCTTTTACTGCAGATGATTGACATCATTATTATAAGTGATGCTGTGTATGTATGTACACAGCGCCATCATCAAGGCTAGCTGCGATGGTCCGTGCGAGGCGCGGCGTCGCTGTGCACATAGGTGGGGAACATGGCGATGGAGCGAAGCGAGACGCGCGAGCTGTTACCCTCGCCGCTGTGTGTGGCCTCGATGAGCACCTCACACATCTCGCCCGTGTAGTACGCCCGGCACGCCTCGCTCGTCGGCTGCGGCGCCGCCTGCAGGCGCACGCTGTCCTCGATCGTGACGCGCGTATGCTTGCGATGCAAGTTGCACGTCACGCCGTGGCACGCGCACGCGCCGCGGCATGCGACGTGTGCGACCCCTTGGCCCGAGTGCGACGCGACGAGACCCAGGTTGATTGCGAGCGCCGACACGTTGGCCACGAGGCGGCCCTTGACCTCTTACTTGCCCGCCCGCAGGCGCGTGGCGCGCTCGCTCTCCTCGAGGCTCGTGGGCAGGCAGAGTGAAAGCGTCGCATTGGTGTCGCTTGAGACGACGGCCGAGAGTTGCGGCTTTGGCGCCCCCTGGGTCGCCGCGTTCTCAAAAAAGAAGCCACGCGAGCGCGACCCCATATATCGCACGAGCTCCTCGCTCCGCGCGCACACCATGTTGGGTGGCGGCGCGTCGTCCTCGCGCGGCGACACCGTCGCGCGCGAAGCGTTCATCAGCGCCAGTATCTGTCCGGCAAGGAGCTTATGCCCGTCCTGGTTCAGGTGGAACGAGTCGGAGCCGCACAGCTCCGGATTCGTCTGGCACTCGACCTCAAGGACCGGCGCGCTCTCCTCACCCGCCATGGCCACGATCGCCTCGCGGATCCCGTACAGCCACTTCTTGTCGACGCAGCCGATCATCGCCTCCTCCTCGGCCGCCGTCTTGAGCAGGCCGCACTTAGAATATTTGGCATCCCTCGCAAAGCGGGCGTCGCCAGAGACGACGTTGACCACCACCGCGAGTGCGCCCCTGCGCTGGATGGAGCGCACGAGGTGCCGCATCGCGCGAACCTGCGGAGCAGCGCGGGCGCCGGGCCGGCCGTGGGGCGGGGGCGGGGCGAGAGAAGGACTGGCTGGGGCGGCGGGGCGGGGTTGGGAGGGGGGGCGCATCACAGCAAGGGCTGGCGGCGCTCGCCCACCTCAGACGCGTCGTCGTGGATGAACCCGATGTTTGGTAGGAATTCGACGGTGCCGAGCACCGTGTCTGCCGGGATGTGGTTGCGCGCGCAGGAGATCAAGTCGGGCGACATGCCGCCCATGGCGTGCGCCTTGTAGCCTGCAGCGAGAGCTGCGGCGGCCAGCTTCGAGAAGCTGCGCAGCGACTTGCCCCACTTAGTGGCGCCGCGAGCGCTCGTGTGGCTCGCGTTGGCGCCCACTGTGTTGGAGCCGCCGAACGCGACGACACTTGGCATCGCTTCCCGAAAATATTATATTTTTGTCCGAAATACCGGACGGGACAGTACGAGTCGCTAGCCGCAGCGCAAAGAGATCGAGGGTTACTGGCGACATGTACGCAGAGTAACAAGGATGAACGCCGAAAAGGCGAATCACACACTACATTTAGACACTCCTCCACAGCAAAATGCTTGCTGGATACGAAGGAAGAAGGTCTACTTCTCTCGAGAGGAAGTTATGCTTCATCGCGAGAGGCCGGTGCTACTATATAACAAAGGATCGTCATCTATAGACGTCGGAGGAGTAGAGTGGCGTGCATCACAAGGTTGTCGTATACTACACGAGGCCGAGGAGCTTGGAGCGGAACTTGAGGAACAATGTCTTGTCCTCGCACTTGGTAAAGAGGTCCGCACGTCCGCACATTGGTCTTTCGAACTGATCCAAAGTCCAAAGGGGAAAGGACAACAGTCGCAGGAATCCTTCGCGTCCATACATGAGAAGTTTCTCATAATGGCGAGTGCGAGCGGTGCTACCGGGGTTGCGTATCCATGGGATAGCAGCGGCACTATCAGTGAGGATAGGCGTCGGTAGGTCGAGGGCATGTCCATTGAATTCGAGGAGCTGCTGGATGAAGCGCAGGTCCTTGGCGGCGTAGGCATAGGAGTAGATCTCAGCTTCCTGTAAAGATTGGGCTACGAGCCGGATGTGTTTGGAGATCGAAGAGATGACAGCGCCGCCCAGAAGGATGGCATCGGACCACTCGAGGCGCGCATTCAGACGCTCGAGAGAGAAGGGGGCCCGGCGGGCGAGCCGGGTGCTGATGGCTCGGATGGTGTGAATGGCGAGCCGGGTGCTGATGGCGTGAATGGCGATCCGGGTGCTGATGGCGCGGATGGCGAGCCCGGTGCTGATGGCGCGGATGGTGTGAATGGCGAGCCTGGCACTGATGGCACGGATGGCGTGAATGGCGAGCCCGGTGCTGATGGCGCGGATGGTGTGAATGGCGAGCCGGGTGTTGATGGCGCGGATGGTGTGAATGGCGAGCCGGGTGCTGATGGCACGGATGGTGTGAATGGCGAGCCGGGTGTTGATGGCTCGGATGGTGTGAATGGCGAGCCGGGTGTTGATGGCTTGGATGGTGTGAATGGCGAGCCTGGCACGGATGGCGCGACGGGCGCGACGGGCGCGGATGGCGCGGATGGCGCGGCTGCGGAGACGGACCCCGCGCTCGAGGAGTATGTGGGGGCGCTCGACGCTCGAGTGGAAGGCATTGAGAACAAGCTTGTTATAACTTCTACCAGCGGCGAGATCATAAACCCCAACTCGTTCGTGGTGACCGACTCGACTCCGTGGCATATGAATAGCCCGCAGTTTAGCGTATACTCACTGTTCGATGGTAACTCTAACTCTAGAATGCTTCTTACGCCCGGCAGCACTGGCGTTGCATTCATTGAGTTAGACATGGGTGCCGTGGTGGGAGTGGGTGGTTTCATTATGCAACCTTCTAACGTTTTTAGCGGCCACTCACTGCGGAGGTTCCCCCGGGACACTCGCTTATTTTCCGGGATGTCAAGTTCTGGCCCGTGGACCCAGATTGGGATGTCTATACTAGAGGCGTATCCCTCGAACACGAACGAAATTGCAGTAACTTTCCCGTCGCTGTCGAGCAGGTATTTCCGAGTTGTGTTAACTGATGCGCCAGCAGATCAATTTGTGGAGTTAACCCAATTTAAGTTCATCGCAGCCCAAAGTATTGACGTCCTCGAAAACATAAACACGCGCATCACACAGTTAGAGACTGCGGAGACGGTTGACCCCGCGCTTGAGGCGTACGTGGGGGCGCTCGATGCCCGCGTCGAAGACAACAGCGATGCGATCGGCATACTCCAGGACGCGTTCGATGAGTTCGACGGGACCGACCCCGCGCTCGAGGCGTACGTTGGGGCGATCGATGCCCGCGTCGAAGACAACAGCGATGCGATCGGCATACTCCAGGACGCGTTCGATGAGTTCGACGGGACCGACCCCGCGCTCGAGGCGTACGTGGGGGCGATCGACGCTCGCGTCGAAGGAAACAGCGCGGCGATTGCGGTCCTGCAGGCGAGTCTTGCGAGCCACGTCACCAAAAATCTCGCGCTCTACTTTGACTCGTCCATCGCAGCGAGCTACCCCGGGGGCACGACGCTGTTCGACCTCAGCGGCAACGGACGGAATGGCACGCTGGAAGGCAGTGCGGTCGACACGGACGGTGTCGTTGTATTGAATGGAGCCCCGGGATACATCTCCACGACCTACATGCCGAACCTCGACAACCTTCGGGAGTATACGTTCGAGGTGTGGTTTTGGGACGACAGTCCCAATAGCAATGAAGCGTCATTGATTTCAAGTTATGGGGCAAATACTACAACGCCGTTCGCACAGCTGTATGTGGAACGGGACGGTATGATAAAGAGTAGGGAGCGGAACACATCTCGTAGCATGCCCACTGCCGTCGGAACATCTGTTATTACCGGGGAGTGGGTACACATAGTTTCGTCGGCAACCGCGACACAGCTACTATTGTACGTCAACGACGTCCACGTCGGATCGGTGAACCGACCTGGTGGCGCAATCACATCCACCCAATCACTCTTAATTGGCGGAAATATGTTGAGTATCTTCTATACGGGCAAGCTCGGCCCAGTCCGAATCTACTACGACAAGGCGCTCACGAGCGAAGAAGTCACGCAGAACTACAACGCCAAAAACCCAGACAACCCCGGTTCGGAGACGGTTGACCCCGCGCTTGAGGCGTACGTGGGGGCGCTCGATGCCCGCGTCGAAGACAACAGCGATGCGATCGGCATACTCCAGGACGCGTTCGATGAGTTCGACGGGACCGACCCCGCGCTCGAGGCGTACGTGGGGGCGATCGATGCCCGCATCGAAGGAAACAGCGCGGCGATTGCGGTCCTGCAGGCGAGTCTCGCGAGCCACGTCACCAAAAATCTCGCGCTCTACTTTGACTCGTCCATCGCAGCGAGCTACCCCGGGGGCACGACGCTGTTCGACCTCAGCGGCAACGGACGGGATGGCACGCTGGAAGGCGGTGCGGTTGTCACCGACGGTGTCGTTGTATTGAATGGAAGTCCGCAGTACATATCCACGACCTACATGCCGAACCTCGACAACCGCCGGGAGTATACGTTCGAGTTGTGGTTTTGGGACATCAGTCCTGGAATTACATCATCTGATAATACAGCATTGATTTCGAATCATGCGGGTGGGAACACGACGCCATACGTCCACCTCGGGATCAATTCGAATGGTACGGTCCGTATGGTCGAGCGCAATACGTCGAATCAGCAAGTGAATACCAGTAATCAAACTTCAATTTGCACGGGAGAGTGGACACACGTCGTCATGTCTGTATCAACCACACACCAAACGCTGTACATCAACGGTGTACAAAATTTAACTTCCGGAAGACCCGGCGGCGTCATAACTACAAACATGTCACTCGTCATTAGCGGGCACCACCACCCGAGGTATCAGACATGCCGACTAGGCCCAGTCCGAATCTACTACGACAAGGCGCTCACGAGCGAAGAAGTCACGCAGAACTACAACGCCAAAAACCCAGACAACCCCGGTTCTGGCGGCGGCGGCGGCGGCGCGCCGGGTCCGGCTGGCCCGACGGGTCCGGCTGGTCCGGCGGGGGGTCCAGCGGGTCCAGCTGGCCCGGCTGGCCCGACGGGTGCGACGGGCGCGAGGGGTCCAGTGGGTGCGACGGGCGCGGGCACGACGGGCGCGATGGGCCCGGCGGGCGCGGCGGGCTCGACGGGCGCGGCGGGCGCGGCGGGCTCGACTGGTTTGAGGGGCCCGTCGGGCGCGGCGTGTGTGCAGGGCACGACTGGTTTGACGGGCGCGACGGGCGCGACGGGCGCGATGGGCCCGGCGGGGGACGGCGGCTCGACGGACCTCGGACCGCTCGAGGCGCAGGTGGCAACTATTAGCCACAATAGCGGCAATAATCGCACTCGGTTGATGCATGTGGAGGGAATTACAACTGGGCTAACGACTCAAGTCAATGCACTCGAGTTAGATGTCGTCCAACGGTATCTAATCCACAATAATATAATCGGAACACATTCACAAAGCATTGCCGAACTAGAAAGGACAGTCAATGAGCGGTCTTTTCCCATCGATTTGAAGGGTGTTCGGATTGTTCAACAATCTCCCGGCCATTTTGACACTAGCGGCGACGCACTGTTCGACAAATACGAAAGTCCATATAAACAAATGACTTACTGGGCGACAGAGAATCAAAACACGCCCTACGTCATAATCGACACACTTGAATCCATTGTCGTGGACCGCGTGATTTTTTATAAACACGACTTTGGCACTGCTACGGCGAGGGGGTGGCCAAAAGAGTTCAACGTCCTGACCGCACCGTCGGTGTACGGACCGTGGGTGCTCCGGGGAACCGCACGGCGGCCGGGCGTTTTTTCATACCCCCCGCCTTCAGACGCAAAGCAGGTCGTCGCACTTGCGAACGCGACGATGGCGCGGTTTTGGCGTGTTGAATTCAGCGGACACGAGAACGCAATTTCAATGTTGTCACAGGCTGTGTTTTACTCGCCACCTCGATCCGCTCTCATCACGAACAATTTATATAATCTGAAGGATGTTCTGATTGTGGACCAATCTCCCCACCTGCAGAACCGCAGCGCCTACGCACTCTTCGACAACTACCAAGCTCCATTCACCAACACTAATAACTTTCAATCCAATGCTAGCGGCCATGACAATTCTTGGATAACGGAGAACGTCGCCCGTCCACACGTCGTAATCGACACGGGCGACTTGATTCTAGTTAAAAGCATCACATTTTATTTATTCGCTAGGCCTACGACTTCACAAGGAAATCGGTATCCGAAAAAGTTTGATGTATATACTGGATCGTCGCGTACGGGGCCGTGGACGCTGCGGGGAACTGCGACTGTTGCATCTTACCAAGACACGGGGCTAGCATCCGTCCAGGCCGTCGTTTTCAATCACAGCGTCGCGGCACAGTTTTGGCGTATTGAATTGAGCAAAGGCCAGAGCCCGTATACACAACTGTCACAGGCGGTGTTTGCGGCGCCCCCTAGTGCTTGACGATCCAGTTTCCCGCGCCGAAGAGGACGTCCGCTAATAGAAACCGCCAGTCGCCGCCCAGCGCGTAGGCGGCCCACAGCGCCCCGTGCAGCCGCCGCTCCTCGCTCCACCACGCGCGGCCCCCGAAGAAGCCCACGCTCTTCACGCCGCCGCTCAGCCAATTCGCGGCGATCAGCGCGGCCGCAACGCGCAAAACGTTTTTATAGTTAGCGTCGCGCGCTAGTGTTGCTATGTAGAGGCGCGCGGGGATGCAAACACCCCAGAATGCGAGCGTGCGCTGCGGTGCTGTGAGTTGCATATTTTATATATTATTTTAGATTTAATTCAGAACTGAGCCAAGTCAACACCCTGCACACCCATGTCCACCTCCCTGAACTTAACACCCCTGAAAAACGGCCTGTTGTGCGTGTTTGCGAACACAACGCCGCTCGCTTCGAGTTTTTTCGCGTACTTGCGCATCCAGTCCTTGAACTTCTTCTTGGACTGCGCGTAGTTCTCGGATTTGAATCGCGGGTACATGTAGTCCGCGAAAATCGTGTCGTTCTTGTCGCCCGTCACCTCCAGTATTCTTTCAAATATAGATTCGGGAGACGGGTTGTCTTCTGCGTACATGTCGCGCGACACGTGCTCGCTCTCGAGAGGCGGGAAGTACTGGCCCACCGTCGCCATCGAGTCCACGCACATCTGCAGGTACTCCGCGCATATCTCGATCCATGCAAGTTTGTAGTCGCGCTGCTCGAACTTGTCCACCAAGTTGGGGTCTTTTGGGAAGACGTACGCGGCGTGCACACCCGCCTTCGCGCGCGCTATGGCGGCCGCGTCGTTCGTGAACGTCGGGATCATCTCCACCGTGAAGATTGATTTCTCAATCGCGCTGTCCACGGGCTTGATCTCGGCTATGTCGTTCCCCATCAGCCACAGCTTCCACGTCGGAACCACGTCGATGAGCGGGCTGTACGGGACCCGACCCGAAAGACCCGACCCCCCGCGGATCTTCTTGAGTTTGCATGAATCCAGCACCCCGTCGCACGTCCCCTCGTCCTGCCACACCCACCGCGCGCCGTGGAACTTAATCGCCCACGTATTAATCTCGCCCGTCTTGGTCCCTGCGTCCAGCGAGTGCCCAACCACCGTCTCGTTGTACTCTGCAAACACCTTCTTCGAGATTGCGGCGAGTGTCGACTTCCCGTTGTCCCCGTCGCCGTACAGTTGCACGATGTACTTGTCCTTGTTCGTCGTTGTGAACCCTGTCTCTGCGTATCTCTTCATGATCTCTATGCGAGAGTTCTCTTCCGGGAACAGCTGGTTGATGATACGGCGCACTTCGTTCTTGACTCGCGGCGTTGCGGGACGGTCCGGGGCTGGGAATGCCAACTGCCGCTGCACGAGCGAGTCTGCAGACAGCGGCG
>Ga0335398_10003442_pt1 | contig 23165 bp, 21 predicted proteins | sample BON03_FD_205742 | JGI IMG/M metagenome (GOLD analysis project Ga0335398, IMG submission 205742) | Freshwater microbial communities from Lake Bonney liftoff mats and glacier meltwater in Antarctica - BON-03 (spades assembly) (version 2) | ecosystem: Environmental > Aquatic > Freshwater > Ice >... | reverse complement strand
GCAATTGCATCTGCTGCGCTTTGAGTTGTTAATGGTAATTTAATTATTTCCGCAATATTATCAGTTTCTTCAATATCACCAAGTGTTAAATCAATCGAATCATCAATACCGGTAATAAATAACCGATCCACAAAACTGTAAAGTAGTGGTGGGTTTATTATAGTTAAATTAATATCGCCATCATCGTCCAACAAATTCGGTAATTCGTTATTTAATATTTCATAGACACCTATCTGTGAATCCACGATATCATCTTTTACTAAATAAAGTGGAAAAAAAATAATATTTTTATCAATAAAAATATATTTGGGTTGTCCTACTGCGATAATAATATTAGTCTCAAATAAGGAAATTTCATAAATGGTTGAATCATAATCTTTATCTTCTTTTTCCAATTTGGTTGTTTCACTATATTTAATTATTGGATTTAATATTGATTGAACCATGTATATATAACGTTTTTATATTTTTATATTATTATTATTTGATAATTAAATAATATAAAATTTTTAATTGTAATTAAAATTTGAAATCAGCATTGTAAAATTATTATTTATTAATTGCGTCAATCATATCCATATGTTTAAAAATACTTTTATTGGTAATACTGGGCACTTCATTATTAGTTTTTTGTTTACTGAATACATTTACATAATTAATAATTGTATTCCACGAAGCATTATCAAATGATTTAATTTTTGATGAAGAATTGGTAATTAGAATAAATAGAATTTCAGAAAGTTCGTCAGTAATATTTTTTGAATCAGTTAATTTAATTGTATTTAAAATAGTTTCTTGTAACCCTTGTATAATAGTAATAATATTAGATGGATGAATCATATCTAATTTCATGAGGTTTACATAAAAGAGGGATATTGCGCGTCTTTTTTCATTTGTTTTATTGTTATTACAGAAAGCATCATAATCTTTTGCAGGGTCACAATAGTCAAATTTATCAAAGAGACTATTAAACTTAATAAAATTTGTTTTGAAAATTATTTCCATAAAATTTGAAGTTTTTGTATGTGTATTGTTATCATCTACTGCGAATGTTTTAATAAGTTCTTTATAAAGTTTAGCATACATTTCAGAATAAAAACTATTTCCACTGGCAATATTAAATAAAGAATCGCCAATTTTATTTAATTCTTCAATTATTTCAGAACTATCAGGATCAGCATTATTTGTAATAGATTTGATTTCATCAATAATTTTATTCTTTAGAGTATCATAAGTTTTTGTTGTCATTTTATTTAAATGTTTACGGATTTGGTCGATAGATGCGTCAACCCCTTCTTTTTTAGCAATAACAGTTGCTTGAAACTTGCGAATGGATTCCCAATCTTCATCTGTAATTTTTAATTTATTATTACCATTTTTATTATATTGACGATTATTATTATTATTATTATTATATTGTATATTTTTTCCATAATAATTCGTTTTGCTTTTACTCTTATATTCAGTAGACGCGTCATAATTAGAATTAGTTGAAGAACCAGAATTATCGATATTTTTTCCATTTTTTTTTTCAAATTGAGGTGTTTTTATATATTCAGGCGCACCAACCTGATCTGATATAGATTGTATAATCTTAATAACAGACTCATCTAATCTATAGGTGAACCCATTATTTAAAATAGAATTGAAATCTTCTTTTGTATATTGAATTAATCGTGAAAATTGACTTGTGGTAAAATTAGAAATTGGCAATGTTGTAGTTGTCATCATTGCTATATTGTTACTATATTAATACTATATTATTTATAATTATATTTATACATTTATATTTATACATTTATATCAATTTTTTATTATAATTAAAAATAATACACTTAAATATAGTTATAAATAATATAGTAATAGTCATGGAACAGGACACGTCCGCGATTAAAACAGAACAAACACAAACACAAACACAAACAATAAAAGAGATTTCTTCATGGGAAGACTTGGATATTAAACCTCACCTTTTGAGAGGAATATATAATTATGGATTTGAGAACCCAAGTCCAATTCAGAAAAAAGCAATAGCACCTCTTTTTTTAAAAAGAGATATTATTGCTCAGGCACAATCTGGAACCGGAAAGACCGGTTGTTTTGCCGTTGGTGCTTTACAAAATATAGATGTAAATAAAAATGTGACACAAGTAATTATATTGTCTCCAACACGGGAATTGTCTATTCAGTCAAAAAATGTAATTGATTCGTTGGGCAGTCAATTTAGTAAGTTACAAACGCAATTATTAATTGGTGGTACATCAATTGATGAAAATGTAAAAAGTTTGACTGAAAATACTCCCCAAATTATTATTGGTTGTCCTGGTCGTGTTCATGATATGTTGAAGCGCGGTAAATTGTATAAAAAGGATTTATCTTTGCTTATTATTGATGAAGCGGATGAATTGTTATCTGCTGGTTTCAAAGAACAAGTATATAATATTTTCCAATTTATGCCGAGCAATATCCAAGTTGCTCTATTCAGTGCAACTATGCCACAGGAATTGAATGTGCTAACAGATAAATTTATGCGTAATCCTTTAAAAATCTTGGTGAAAGCAGAACAACTCACGTTAGAAGGTATTAGTCAATATTATGTTGCGCTAGATAACGATGACCAAAAATATGATACATTGAAAGATATTTATGGCATGGTTTCAATGAGTCAATGTATTATTTATTGTAATAGCGTGAAACGTGTGAATGATTTATATGAAGCAATGCAAACAGATGGGTTCCCTGTATGTCAAATTCACAGTAATATGGATAAGAATGAACGAAACCAGAGTTATTTGGATTTTAAGAATGGAAAACATCGTGTGCTTATTTCTTCTAATGTTACTGCGCGCGGCATTGATATTCAACAGGTTAGCACGGTTATTAATTTTGATGTACCAAATTGTATTCATACTTATTTGCACCGTATTGGTCGCAGCGGTCGTTGGGGGCGTAAAGGTGTTGGAATTAATTTTATCACACAGCGTGATTCAAAACAAATCAAAGAAATAGAAAAATATTATCAAACGAATATTACTGAATTAACTGAAAATTGGGCAGCACATATGGTGTAATTCACAATAATTAAACATCAACTCGACCCCGCATTGCCTTGTAAAATGCTAGCATTTACTGTATCTAATTTCCTATTTGTTATAATAGTATTATCTATTAATACTATAGATAAATATAATAATATTATTATTAAGTTAAATATTAATATTATTATTATTAATATTAATTAATGGATAATAATAATATAAATGACAATAATGTAAATATAATTGAACAAATATTTAATCTTCCAATTAGTTTTATAGAGAGAAAATACACTTTAGATAAACATATAATAACAGATTTAGAGTTAGAAGAAACAGAAACAACTAAATCGTTATACGACTATGTTTTATTACCTAATGAAAACGATGTTTTTTCCAAAAAAACTATTCCATTATGGAATAAATATTATACAAATGATAAACAGTTTATAAAAGATACACAAATATTATTAAAAAATATTAAAAAAGAAGATAATTTAACTAATGATGATGATGCAATAGTGTTATCTATATGGAATGAAATCACCAAAGAAACTAGTTTCAGCGAAAAATACCATTATATTGATTGGAAATTTTTTGAAAAATTTAATAATAGTGCCATGTTTCTTGAATTATTTAGTTTGTATAATATGACATCGCCTATATTATCATTAATGTTACCTATATTTTTCCTAATAATGCCTTTTTTTATTTTAAAATTACAAGGGATTTCTATTAGTACCGAAAAATATTTTGAAATACTTAAAAAATTATTTCAAACCCATAATATTGGACAACTATTTAATATTGCTAACGCAGGATGGGATAAAATCGGGTATATTGTTATTTCTTTTGCGTTTTATATATTACAGATATATCAAAACATTATTTCATGTATAAAATTCCATAAAAATATGGAAAAAATGCACAACCAATTATTTAAAATGAGAAATTATCTTAAAAAAACAATAAATAATATTGATTTATTGCGAAAATCGTGTGAAAATCTGAAAAGTTATAGTCCTTTTATTAAGCATATGGAATATTATGGATCTCTTATAAATGATATGTATGCCGATTTTTCAAAAATTACACCTAATAAATTATCATTTAAAAAAATAGCCCAAATTGGGCATGTTATGAAATGTTTTTATCAACTCTATAAAAATAAAGAGTATCATAATGCGTTTGAATATTCTTTTGGATTAAATGGATATATAAGTAATATTCAAGGAATAAATGAAAATATCAGATTAAAAAATATGGCAAAATGTAAATTAAGTAAAAATAAAACCATTTTTGAAGGGGCATTTTTCCCAACTTTAGTAAATGATAATCCAGTAAAAAATAATTATGATTTAAATAAACATATTATATTAACTGGTCCAAACGCAGCAGGAAAAACTACATTATTAAAAACTACTATTTTCAATATTATATTATCACAACAAATTGGGTGTGGGTTTTATTCTTCTGCGAAAGTAAATCCTTATGACATTATTCATTGCTATATTAATATTCCCGATACTTCTGCTAGAGATAGTCTTTTTCAATCGGAAGCGAGGCGATGTAAAACAATTTTAACAAAAATAGAGGAACCGCAACAGTTAAATAATATAAACTCTGCGGAAATAAATAAAATAAGACATTTTTGTATATTTGATGAGTTATATTCAGGAACGAACCCTTATGAAGCAATAGGGAGTGCTTACTCATTTTTAAAATATTTAAATAAATATGATAATGTTACATTTATGTTAACAACACATTTTTTAGACTTATGTAAAAGATTAGATTGTGAAGAAAAAATTTTGAATTGTAATATGAAGATTGAAATTAATAATAATAATAATCATCAAGATTTTATTTATACCTATAAATTACAAAATGGAATTTCAGATATAAAAGGCGGCATTAAGGTATTAAAAGATTTAGCGTATCCGTCTGAAATCATTGAAAATACAAAAAAAGTAATTAATGAATGTAAATTATAAATAATATAATAAGTTAAAATAAGTATTAAAAATATATCTTCATTTGTTAATAATGAAAATTCTTGGAGTTGAAATAAAACAAACAATTGTTACTGTGCTATTATGTGGAGCAATTGCATATTTTTTCCATAAAAAGATCCAGTATATTGAGCGGTCTATTATGAAACAAAATCAAGTTCTTTCGTCATTTATTGCGAATGTTCAAAATGAATTGAGAAATCAAGGAAATAGCAATAGTGCTTCTTTACTATCACAAAATAGTAATAGTTTAGCATCGGATGAAGCATTATTAGCAGTTTCTGAATTAGAAAATAAATTGATTGAAGTATCAGATGATAGCGATAGTGATGATGATGATGATGATGATGATGATGATACTGATGATACTGATAGTGATAGTGAAAGTGAAGATAAAGAGAAAAAATTAAATAATATTAAAATTATTGATTTAAATAATATTGAAAATAATGCGATAAACCACGTAAATGAATCATTTATTGAAGTAACAGAAGTAACCGAAGTAACAGAAGTAACCGAAGTAAATGAATTGATTAATCTTTCGGACCTTCTACATTTAGAAGAAGTTGAAATAACTACTTTACAAAAAAATCATGATAGTGTTAGTGATAGTGGTAGTGATAGTGATAGCGATAGTCAACATGATAGTGAAGGTTACGTTGAACCTGGAGGTGAGGGTAGAGGCGATGGTGAGGGTCAGGGCGAGGTTGAAGTTGATTGTGAAGATAAAAAAAAGGATAAAGACTTTATAAAAAATATAATAAAAATTAATAAAACCGCAGATACAAACAATGAAAGTGTAAATAAATTAAAGGTAGATGATTTAAGAAAAATGATAGTAGACAAGGGACTTTTGACAAAAGAAGAAGCAAAACAACTTAAAAAACCAGAAATGCTTAAATTGTTAAGTCCTTAAATTATTTTTTATTCTAACCCTATTATAATAAATGAGTTGGGCAACATGTTATACTGCTTCTAATAATATCCATTTTGATTATCCACCAATTATGGCGGATGGGCGAAATTATGCGTCGTGGCAACCTGGCGCAATTATGAATGAAAAAATACGAAATGATGCCGGTATTAAATCAAATTGGCAGTATCGAAAATATTTATCAGAAAATGCTGATGAAATCATTAAATATAATCAGTTAGGAGCGTGCAATGAATGTTGTGAAGGATTAGCAAGATATGGTAATAGTGAACAAGCATCTAGTAATAGTCCATTTTTATATAAATCTGCCTTAGAAAAATCACAACCATTTGGTTATGAAAATAGCGATTTAAAAAATAATTATGTATCTAAATTTCAATTACAATCTAGAATGGTAACCCCTGTTATAACTCAGGCACAACTTCTTCAAGAAGGTTACCAAAAAAATAAGTAAGTAAAATAATATAAAAAAATAATATAAAAAAATAATATAAAAAAATAATATAAAAAAAATAATATTAAACCTTAAATAGTATCTAATATTATCATTGTAATAATTATTAAGAAATGCAAATTATAAGTATAGATGTAGGCATTAAGAATTTAGCATATTGTATAATTGATATTAACAGAACCACTGATAAATCTGATAATGAATATAAAATAATTAAATGGGATTCAATAAATTTATGTGGGGAAGATATAAAATGTATAATTCTAACTGAAAAAGGAATGATATGCAATCATAAAGCAACCTATTCAAAAAATAATATTAATTATTGTCTACTTCATGCTAAAAAGAGTTCTTATATATTGCCAACCAAAGAAATATCTATTCCTTCTATTAAAAAACTGAAATTAGATAATTTAATTTCTCTCGCGGGTAAATATAATATTCATTTAAATGAGAATAATAAAAAGGATATTATTTTAAAAATAATAATAGATTTTATTTCTCTTCATACATTTGATACTATTGGTAAAACAACAGCGAATCAATTAGATTTAGTAACAATTGGAATTTCTATGAAAAACGAATTTGATAAAATAATGCCATCAACAAATATTCACCATGTTATAATCGAAAATCAAATAAGTCCTATTGCGAATCGTATGAAAACAATTCAAGGGATGATTGCTCAATATTTTATTATGAAAGATATTCAACAGGTTTCATTTATATCGGCAATGAATAAACTGAAATCATTTACAGTAAATAATGAAAAAACCGAATATAAAGACAGAAAAAAAATGGGCGTTACTATAACATCAGGAATTTTAGATTTTTATAATAATAACGAGTGGTTATATTTTTTCAAAGGACATAAAAAGAAAGACGACTTAGCAGATTCTTTTTTACAAGGAATATGGTTTTTACAAAATCAATATAATTTGAAAATTGAATATAAATATAATTCATTGTAAATATATTAATATATTAATATTAATTGCGGATAACTTAAAATTAAATCATATTATAATACCATAATAATCAATGGACGGAATTATTGATATTAATAATTTGGAAGATGTTTCTGTAATTAATATTGGTGAATCTAAAAGATCTAATTATAATTATAATTCTAGTTCAAAACCATCTGTAAATTTTGGAAGTGGTGTTGAATTATTAATGAATGAAAAATTAAAAAATGATGGTTCAAAAAAGTCAAATGGAGATATAAATTTAGACGATATCACCGATTTAGAAGACCAATTAAATGACCTTACTTTTGAAAGAAAAAATACCAAAACATATCACAAATCAAGCGTATTTAATTCATCTTCTAATAATGATTCAGGAATAAAACTTAATTTTGATAACGATGATGTTGATGTTGATGTTGATGTTGATATGAACGACGTTCACGACAATAGTAAGTATTATAATAATGATAAACAAAAAAATGCTCCTACAATTGGAGTTGCAACGTCAAATGCTTCGTATAATGATAAAAAAACATGGGATGGATTTGGAAAATTTAATAATATACCGATAGATCCTGATATGAATTTAGATGAAGGTCGAAAATTATCACAAGATGAATTATTAAGAGAAAAATTTAAGGTTTTAAGAAAGTTAGAAGAAATAGAACGAAAAGGTGCTACTTTGACAAAAAAGTATTCAATGGAATCATCATTAGAAGAGATGAAAGGTGAATATGAAATGATTATTTCTGAAAAGGAACAATCAAATAGTTGTAAATTTCAAGGTCGAATGCTTATGGCAGCTGTTACTGGATTAGAATTTTTGAATAATCGGTTTGATCCATTTGATATAAAAATAGATGGTTGGTCTGAACAACTTAACGAAAATATCGGTGATTATGATGAGATTTTTGGAGAATTACATGAGAAATATAAATCCAAGGCCAAGATGGCGCCTGAATTGAAGTTATTATTCCAATTAGGGGGGTCTGCAATTATGGTTCATATGACTAATACGATGTTTAAATCTGCTATGCCAGGTATGGACGATATTATGCGTCAAAATCCGGACTTAATGCATCAGTTTACACAAGCAGCAGTTAATAGCATGAGTGAAACAAATCCGGGTTTTAGTGGATTTATGAATAGTGCTATGCCGGGCGCGAACCGTTCACAATTCCCTCCGCCTGCCGGAATGTCAACTCAACAAACAAAAAGTCAGCGCGCATCAATGCCGCCGAACAACCGCCCAGATATGTCACAAGCAAGAGGGGGAAATAATGATGGTATGAGTATTAATCAGCAATATGGAAATGTTGGAAGTGAATCGGCAGAAAGGTCTAATAGACAACAACGACCTGAAATGAAGGGTCCTTCTGATATATCTGATTTATTATCTGGATTAAAAACCAAGACTGTTAATATTCCTCAACATCAAAATAAACAAAATATAAATATTAGTGGTAGTGGCATTAGTGAAATTTCTGATTTTAATGTAGAAAAAATACAGACATCGTCACAAATGTTTAAAGAACAACCACTCAAAACTAAACGCAAACAAAAAAGTGATAAAAACATCATAAGTCTTGATATTTAATAAAATGAATATTTAAAATTTATACACCAGTTTCTTCTGAATTTAATAAAATTATAGAATTTTTATTTAATAATTCAGAATAAACACTTTCAATTATATCATTTGGTAAGGTAGGTTCTAAATTATCTATGATTTCGCCTTTAGTAGGAAATCGTTTCTTTTCTTTTTCAAAAAATGTAATAAATTTTTCTATTGTTTCTTTATTATTCTTTTGTTCAATTACTTTTTTAGCGATATTAGTCATAACAGGATTAACTGATAAACACTTTTTTTCTGGTTCTTTGCGTTTATATAAATAATTTGCGGTTGTTTCAATAGTTCCACAAATTTCAGGTTTTTTCAATTCATTAAATAATTTTTGTTTTTTTGTTAAATTAATTTCATTTCCTGATGTGTCATAATTTGGTTCTCCTCCCGAAAAGGTATTCATAAATGACTGTATAACATGATTCGCCAAAGAAGGACTTGTTTCGATTAACCTGTCAAATTCTTCTTTAGAATGTTTCAATAAAAGCACTACATCTGAACGTTCATTCGGCGATTTTGATATTTCAATCTTAACATTACGATAAAATTTACCCCAAGAAATAGAACTAACACGGTGCGCTTCATTTAATTCTGTTATTTTTAAAAACTGTTGAATCGTTGTTAAAATTCCAGCAATCAAATTAATCGTACCTATAATCATTGTAGCTAAATTAAGATATTCAGAAGGAATACGATCTTGAGCAAAATTCGCGGTTCCAGTTAATGTGCTCATAATAATTACTGGAATGGTAAACCAAGTATTTTTTCTTCTATATTCACGGTGTGATTTTTGATGTAACCATTTATAGCATAATGCTTTATCTGCCCAATCAATTATTATTTGCTCATGTTCCTCAGTCCAGGTAACATATGTATTATCATTAGTTGAAGATAATATTAATTGTTCTTCATTTGTTGTTATAGAACCCATATATTAATATAATATAATATAATATATTATAATATAATATAATGAATGATACTCTTCATATTTCACCGATTAAAACTAATTTTACTTATATAAAAACAATGCGTTCTAATATAAGTAAAATATTTTCAGAGATTGAATCTAAAATAACCGCATTGACATATATATATATCGAACTTATTAGAACACACAAAAATATTGATTTCACATTTGGACTTGATTCATTTCATTTTCAAAACAAATTAATTGAATTAGAATATGAAAATATTAAGAAAATTTTTACTGGAATAAATAATCGTATGTATGGAGAATATTATAAATTATATAAAATGTTACAAGAATATATTACAAAAGAAGTAAAAGATGTTAAATTATTAGATCAAATTTCACAGAAAAAAACATATCCTATATATAAAGATTTAGAACCATTAAAAAATTATGATTTTAAATTGGTAATTGACATGCAGCAAAATATAGTTCATATAATACAACTTTTAAGTGATTTTTTAATTATGAAACAACGAGAACTTGCAAATGATTCAACACACTCTGAAATTGGAATAAATATTGAAAATATAATTAATTATCAATATTATAGTAATGCATTATTGAGTGAAAAAATTATGATGTTTTCAAGATATCTAGATACTTTCCATAAACATCATAATAAATATTTAAGCAGACTTTATTTAAAAAGTAAAATGATGTTAGGAATTGTTAATGAAGATATTAATTTAAAACAAGAGGCATCTAATATAAATACAAAAATAATCAATAACAAAATTATTACACCGAAAATACTTACACATTCATTGTCGTCAATAAACATAGAAGAAGAAAATAATATTAAAAAAATCATTGGTTATGAAGATTCGGATCAAAATATACAAAAAGAATTTAATAATATATTAGAAAGTTTTCCGCTGATTCATAATGAAGGGTCTGAACAAAATATACAAAAAGAATTTAATAATATATTAGAAAGTTTTCCGATGATTCATAATGAAGGGTCTGAACAAAATATACAAAAAGAATTTAATAATATATTAGAAAGTTTTCCGATGATTCATAATGAAGGGTCTGAACAAAATATACAAAAAGAACCACATTTTCACAGTGAATACCCAATATAAATAATATAATTTTAGAATTTTTAATTCTTACGCGTTTTCATCTTTTTCATCGTTTTCATCGTTTTCCGAGTTTTCCGAGTTTTCCGAGTTTTCCGCGAGTTTATTTTTTTTACGAGTTTATGATTCTGTATTTTTGTTTGTCCTCCTACACTAATCGCGGTTCTTGGAATTGCATCAGTTGGTTTATTTGATTCGGAAAGAATTATTGGTTTCATTATACCTGTAATATAATTTGATGACATATCAAATAATTTATTTGTTTCTGATTGTAAGTTTTTAGCTTTATCAATACACGATAAATTCATAAAATCAATATTAATTATTTTTCCATCGTTACGAGCAATAGTTAATTCAATCGTAAATGAGTATTTACCTTCAATCTTATTTTTTTCATCCTTAAAACTTAAATCTTCAATGAACCCTCTACTAATATCCCTTATTTTGTAAATAATATATTTTTTAGAATTAATAATAAACGGTTTTTTATATGAGAAAAAAACATCTTTTATCACTCTAATATTATTGTTTAGAATATATTTTTTTATTTCATTATAAATATTAACAGTTAACCTATCTATTTTTTCTTGTATTTGCGCCTTATTTAGTGTTTCTTTTATAATTAAATTATTATTGTAATCATAAATAATTTTTACTTTATTATCACTAAACATTAATGGTGAATTTTTATCAAATTTTTCGTTTAAGGTAGCAATTAGTGTTATATACGTATTATTAATTGCTTGTTCATTTTTTTGTTCCTGAATTAATATGGTAATTTCATTATCATATTTTTTTTTCTCTATTTCACTCGTTCTTAATTTCAAAGTCAATTCTTGTTTTTTATTATTAAATTCTTTTAATGCAATTTGAGATTTTTCTAATTTTTTATTAGTTTTCATAAGAAGACTTTTTTTCTCCTCATTCATAAGATTTTCTTCATTTTTTATATTATTTTCATAAAGTTTAATAGAATTTAATCCTTTTTGAATTAATGAATTTAATGATTTTATTTCGTTTGTTGCTCTTTTTACCTCATTTGTGGTATTGGTAATATGTTTTTTAATTTCATCAATTATACTCTTATCTCTAATTACATTCATTTTTTTAATAGTATCTTGATTATCTCTAATAATTTCATTTTTCTCTTCTATAAATTTCTTTTTTTCTACTATTATTTTATTTCTCTCTTCATTAAAAAATTCTACCGCTTTAATAATATTGTAATAAGTTTTTATTATATTATTTTGAGTAATTACAATATCTTTACTTTTTTTAAATAAGTCTTCTTCATATTTAGTTAAAATATCTTTATTATCTGTAACTTGAATTTTATTAATTATTTCTTTTATAGTCAAATTGTAATTATTAATATTATTTTGTAATAATTTGATTTTTTTTAAAGACTCATTTATAAATTTAGTGAATATACTTTTAATAATTGTATATATTTTTTCTATTTCCTTATTAGACAAATTTAGTTTTTTTTTTAGTTTTAATAACTTATTATTATTATTATTATTATTATTATTATTATTATTATTATTATCTAACATTTTATAATTTATACTATTTTTGACAGTAAGAATTTGAAATGCATTAGTCATTTTTAAGTAATTTATAAATTTTTTAAATAATTCAATAGAAACAAATATTTTTTTATAATCTTTTATATTTTTGATATCCTTAATAGGGGTTTTACTAATAAAATCTTTTACATCATCAATAGTAAACCTTATGTTTGGTGTAATAAAAATATCAGTTCCTAAACTTATTCCTACACTTGCTTCTGTATTTACTTCCGCTGGTTCTTCGCTATTTTTACTTGGAGTATATGTAATATTACTATTTATTGGGGTTATGTAATTACCTTGTGTTTTTACATTAAATTGTAAAATACTAATCATGATTTAATATATTATACTCAGTTAATAAAATAATAATAAACCCATTATTAATTTTAAATATAAATATAAAATATAATTTTTAAACATTAGCGGAGTTCAGTGCTAAATGACTCAAAAATATTCCTTGTTGTTGTCTTTCACGCTGTTTTTCTGCTTGTTTTAATGTCTGAATCGCTTTTTTTTCTTCATCTAAGGAAATAATCCCATCTTTATTAGTATCAACTAATAATTCTATTTTTTTCATTCTTTGAGGGATAATACAAAACTGACTTTTTTCATTGAAAAAACCATCGATCAATAACCTGAATATTCCGGTTAATATAAACGCAGTAATAATATCACGCGTTGCGGTAAAAGCAATAGTAAATATTAATAATTCTCTTGCTAACCCATTTCTTAATGCTTGTTCTTGGGTTTTACTAAATCCAATATCAATATATTTAGAACTTACGTTCATTATAATAATTAATGCTCCCATTAAAAATTTACTTTGATTTAAATTTGTTAAAACTGAGTTAAAGTAAGTTAGTACCATCTTAATAATAAATAGATAGAAGATTTTATTTTCATTTTATATTTTATATTTTTTAATTAAATATATAAAATGTGTGTTGTATATGAAAATAATAATATCTTAATTTCATATAGGAATGAATAGTAGTTTAGGATATTATGAATTATCCACAACTAATAATACAATTAATAATGTGCAAAACAATACCAATACCAATAACAATAACAATAATAATGGAAATGGAACAGAAATTGATAAAAAACGTAATGCTCGTAAAACTATTAAAAATCGGACAAATATACAAAAAATGATAAAAACGATTTATGACCCAGTAAATGATGATTATAATAATGATATGGGCGATTTCCCGCCTAATGCTGAACTCACAAAAGTTCCACAAGTAGATTATAATAGTGAATTATTAAATAATAATAATAATAATAATAATATAAATCCTATAATAAATTCAAATTTAGGAAATCAAAATGAAGATAATATTAATAATAATAATAATAATAATAATAATGATGATGGAGGAATAAATACATCTGAGGGATTTAATAGTTTACCAAACACCTATGCGAAAGATTATTATAAACAGTATGTTCCATATTATAATCAAATGAGTCAAAATAGTGGTAATAAAGATCAATTATTAGAAAAACTGAACTATATGATACATTTATTAGAAGAACAACAAGATGTGAAAACAGGACATGTAATGGAAGAAATTATTTTATATTCATTTTTAGGAATATTTATGATTTTTGTAGTAGATTCATTTGCTCGTGCAGCAAAATATGTAAGATAAAAAATGAATTATGTAGTATGCGCAATACGATAAAACTAATACAACATCAGTAATTTTTCACTAGGAATACTATAAGATACATAATTATATAAAAAGAAAGCAGTTGGACTTTCAAATAGAATATCGTTTTTTTGTATTATAAATAGGTTATTTAAATAATATTTTATTTTATTATTATTGCTTGTATTTTCAACCAATAAAATAGTTGTTTTTAATTTTTCTTTAATTTTATTTAACGAAATATTAAATCCTGTAATAAAACTATTATTGTTATTTTGAGAATTATTACAATTGTTATCATTGTTATGATTGTTATGATTGTTATCATTATTTATGAACCCATCTATTGACATGATACATTCTAATGCTTCTTCACGTTCATAATACAAATTTGGTTTTCTAAATACATATACTGCAGATAAATAAGTTCCATTAATCACACCATAAATATAAATATTTTCAGTTTTAATCATATTTATAATATTACTTACATCTGGCATGATAATACAGTCAAAATTATGTTTTTGCGAATAAACAAAATCAAGTAATAAAGACAGTTGCGAAGAACCAATTTCAATAACATTTAAATATTGTTGATTTTGTGAAAATGACGATGATGATGACGTATTAAATAAAGATATATTTTTAATATTATATCCGGTTGTTTTATACGCGACCAACGGAACAATTGCATTTAATTCTCCTTCACGTTTAAATAAACAAACTTGTATTTTCTTATTATTCTTACGAAGATTATAGTAATGGGTTTCTATCATCTGTTGCGCAATTCCATGTTTACGATAATCAGGATGTACACATAAATTGTCAACATAATATAATGTAAACGCTGGTTTATTTTTAAATGTAATATTCATCGACCGAGCAGTAATAACTGAAACAATATCTGTGCTTATACTGTTAGTTACTTGACCTTTTTCAAATAAAAGTTTATTCTTCTCATATAGTGTTAAATAAGATTCATGATTACAACATTTAAGATATTCAATAATATTTGTTTTTGTTGGAGAATAAGTTGTATTTGATGATTGTATATAATATATTTTTATAAAATGACATAATCTCTCTAATAAGGTATCTTTGATTTCTGAAATTCCATAACTTTTAATATCAATTATATTAGTATATTTATTTATGACTGGCATTTCTTTATTAATAATTCCGGATGGGTTTAACCAATATAAAAGATTATAAATATGGAATACTGGTTGTTGCGACCAAAATTTCATTTTAATTTTAATATAACCCATAAAAATAATGTAAAATGAAATAAATAAAAGAAATAATAAATAAATAATCCACATTAAAATGTTTCTATTATTGGTATTATTAAATTACTTTAATACAATAATGATTTTATATTAATAAAATAAAAATAAAAATAAAAATAAAAATAATAATAAAAATAATAAAGTAATATATAATATAAAATGAAGTATAAAGAATTGTTTACCAAAACATTAAAATTATCAATTATAATACAATTTATTTCTGGGGTTTTAGAAATTTTTACATTATTTATAAAAGTTCCAACTAAATTATTGTTAATTAGACAATTGTTGCTTCTGGAAGTTATCGTTCAATTTATTGAAGCGATATTTTATTTATGGTTATTTTATAATTTAAATAATATTTTAGATATAACCCCAAAAAGATACATTGATTGGGTTTTAACAACACCGGTAATGTTAGTAACATTAATAATATATCTTATTTATTTAACTGATAAAGATAAAAATAAAGATAAAGATAGAACAAATTCGCAATCCTTAGATATTTTTAAAGTTTTTAATGAAAATTGGTATTACATATCTATTATTTTAATATTAAATTCATTAATGCTTCTATTTGGATATCTTGGTGAAACCAAAATAATTCCAACATTAACCGGTGTTATTTTAGGATTTATTCCGTTTATGATGTATTATTATTTGATATATACAAAATATGTAAGTGAAAATAAAGAAGGATTAATGTTATTTTTATATTTCTTCTTTTTTTGGGCATTATATGGTATCGCCGCGGTGTTTCCATATTATCTTAAAAACTCGTTGTATAATATTTTGGATTTATTTTCCAAGAACTTTTTTGGTATATTTTTAAGTTATATTATATTAACAGGGATATAATAATGTGTTTTTACTTTTATTTATATTTATTAAACTCATTAAAGAATTTAATAAATTATTTTTTATTTGTTTTACGACGCCTCATTGTTTTAGGACGCCTCCTTGTTTTATGACGTCTCCTTGTTTTAGGACGCCTAGCAAGTCCACCAGATGCAATTTTATCAGAAAGTAGATCTGTAGTATCTTCGTCAAGATTTAATTTAGCTTTAATTACGCTTTTAATTGATTTTTTTTGACTACTTACCAATTCATAGAACTTTAAATATTCTTTTGCAATATCGATCGGTATTTCTATATTTCTATCTCTCGATGGACGCCATTTACGAGCATGCGTAAAATGACTAACGTTATCTATTGTTATATTATTCCCCCATTTATTAAAATTAACGGGTCTTATAAAATTTAATAATTCTGTATATTTGTTATATCTAAATGATTTAATACCATTGTCGGGGAAATATTTATTTATTACAAATAGTTCTTGACTTGGTCCATCGTCCATATCATTTGTTTCAATATATTCATCCTCATCCTCACTACTTTCTATGTATTCATTAAAAGAGTTTCCTAGATATTTTCCTCTGGTTACGCCTCTATAAGTTGGACTATCAACACCACCAATGACTTCAATATGATAGTCTACTCCTTTTTTTAATTTATTTATAGGTATATCTTCCATAAATATAAGTGTTTATATATATTATATATATAAACATTTATATTTATAAATTAATTAATTTGGTTTTTTCAAAATGTAAATATATTGATTTTCATATTGACAACTTAACATATTAATTTGCGCATGTAAAATAAATCCTACTTCTTTTGCTAAACCTAGAATTGTTTTTTGCGTTTCCATATAGAATATATGTTCATTTTTACGCACTTCTCCATTTTTCTTTTTAAATGTTTCATTCAATACTGCAATATTATCACGTTCTTTCAAATCAAAATTCGCTTTATATTGAAATTGGTCGAATTCAACAACAGTTGAAGTTATCCTTTTATCCGTATAATCTTGTGGAGAAACTAACCCAAAAGGACTACCAGCAGGAACAACCGGGTCAAATTTATTGCGGTCAACTAAATGTAACGCTAAATGACTACCAGGCATTAACCATTTCATACAATTTTCAAAAAATCGCCGTTTATCTTTAATATAATAAATCGTAAAATATAAACAAGTAATGTGTGTAAATGAATCTGGGTTAAATAACATTGTGTTTAAAGCATCCGCAGTTTTAAAATTTAAATCAGGGTATGTTTTTTTTGCCATGGCAACCATATCAGGCGAAATATCAATTCCAATAGATTTAAAACCGTGTGCGTCTAAACTACTCACATGATGACCTGTACCAGACCCAATATCTAAAATATAACTTTCAGAAGAAGGGGATGTTTTTTCAATAATTTGTCCAATTTCAAAATCATTTTTTATTTTGCTAAAGACTAAATCATCGTAAATTTGTGTATAAAAATTATCATATACTTTTTGCCCTTCTTTGGAAATAAAATTTTTTGTTCTTTCTTCAAACCCTTCAAACGGATGTATTCCTACATTTGTTATAATATTTAAGATGATTAATGCTGTTAATCCATAAAATAATTTTTGAATAGTGCTAGATTTAATAACTCCTTTATATATTTTTTGAAAGAAGGATGACATCTGTATATGTATTATATTTATTTTTTTTGTATATTAAATTATTATATGAATGCTATCACTGAAATTAATGATAAAAGAATAGTCACAGAATTTAAAGGTGAAACTTTTTCTAAATTTCAAAAATCAAAGGTAAAAACAGAAATTATGAACAGTCTTATTTCTGCCAAAATCGAACAGGCATGTTACTGGTCGGCAGAATTAATATGTGCCGGTCATTATGTGGATTTATGGGATACCATTTTACTTTTTGTTAGCAAATATATTCATTTAGGAAATCCTAAACTTCCTATTTATATTTCTATGCGATTTGCGAATTTTAAAGAAATTCTATCTGGCGGTTTTGTGAATAATGAATTACAGTTACGGAATAACCCTAAAATAAGACGATTATTCGCAGAAGTTATTTGTGTATTATGTTTTTCAAGAAAAAAACATAGTTTTGAAGCAATAAAAATAAAAAAAATTGACGAGTTTAATATGTCACACATGGCGAGTAGACTGAAAGCACCTTCAATTAATTATGGCAATTGTATTTTTCGGAAAGATGACCCAAAAGAACTTTATATTGCTATAAATGAACTCGCATATCATGTTTCAAACGAATCAAAAAATGTCGTTACATCATGTTACTGGTTAGAATGGATATTAGAATTTGATTCTATATGTAAACAAAAAAAAGATAAATGTGTTTGTGAAAATCGACATTTCGCACCCGTTCAAACAAAATTTCAAAATGATACTATTTGGATTGTATGGGATGTTATATTAAATCAATGTAAAATAAAAAATAATCCAGTTATTTCTAAGATAATAAATGCTTTACTTGAAATGTTTAGCATAAAATTTACAAATGGAGTTAAAAAAAGGCGAAAATATATTATTTATTATGCAATTGCTTTATTAACTGAATCAGTTGATTTAGATATTATTATGATTAATAATAAGACCGAGATTGATATTATTGTTAAAAAAATCGATTGTATTTATAAAGATATCAAAAAAAATGAAATATCACCAGAAACTGATTATTTATTTTTAGGGATAAAACAACAATCGTCTTTTGATAAAACTATTGAAAGATTAGAAAAGGTTAATGAAATGATGGGTATTTAGAAATAAAATAATTATTATTTTATTTTATTTATATGTATATATAATAAATATTTATATATAATAAATGTCAATTAAAATCATAACAACTGAATTAGATAATACTACAACTGAAATAGATAATATTACAACTGAAATAGATAATACTACATCTGAAATATATAATATTACAACTGAAATAGATAATATTATACCTAACCGTGTATTTATAGTTCCTTATAGAAATAGAGAAGAACATAAAAATAAATTTTCAAAAAATATGAAATTATTATTAGAAGATATTAAAGAACCATATGAGATTTATTTTGCACATCAATGCGATAATCGTCCATTTAATAGAGGAGCTATAAAAAATTTGGGGTTTATCGCAATGCGTGATAAATATCCAAATCATTATAAAAATATTACATTTATATTCAATGATGTAGATACGTGGCCTTCAAAAAAAGGATTAATTGATTATACGACAAGAAACGGAGTAGTCAAACATTATTTTGGATTTAGATTTGCATTAGGTGGTATTTTTGCCATAAAAGGAGAAGATTTTGAAAAAATAAAAGGGTTTCCTAATTTTTGGGGTTGGGGATTAGAAGATAATACACTAAATAACCGTTGTATTGAAAATGGAATAACTATTGATAGGAGTATATTTTATGAATTTAATGATAAACGAATAATAAATGTGCATGTATCTCCTATACGTACACAATCACAGTATGACATTATTGTATATAATTCAAAAAAACATGATTCCTTAGAAGATTTAAAAAATATAAAAATGGAACTAAATAATGAATTTATTAATATAACCGGATTTGATTGTAAAATGAAACCAGAAAATCAAAGGTATGCTCCATTAGATGTTAAAAAAAGTAATGGAAAAATACCTAATATACTTAATAAACAAAGAATTTATCCAAAATTTATTTCTACCAAAAGATAATTAGAGTAAACAAAAAATAATTTTATAAATAAATATATATAATATAAATATGAACACTGAAAATATTATTACAAATACACCTAGTTTAAATTATAGTTCATCGAAACAACTCGCATGGTCTAGTCTTTTTCGGTATTTATTAATTTTTTTGATTTTATCATTTTTAGGAATTAATTTATTCACATATTTAGGTAATATTACCGAATACATTTTTGATATAATAAAACCTATAGTGAACTTTTTTGGTTATACTATTGCTGAAACTACAAAAACAACTATTAATTTAAGTGCAACTGGTAGCAAAGGATTAATTGACGCTGCTGCTGGAAGTGCTACAGTTGGTATTGATTTATTAGAAAAAGGATTAGGTAGAAAACAAATCCGAAATAATATAGATAATAATCAAAAAATGATTATGGATAATATTTTATCTCGTGCGAATATATCCAACCCAGTTCCCGATGATGCTGGTAGTTTAATTCAGTCTACTCAAAATAAAAGTAAATCAGGATATTGTTATATTGGCGAAGATCGAGGATTTAGAAGTTGTATTCAAGTAGGCGAAGGTGATATATGTATGTCTGGTGATATTTTCCCCACACAAGAAATATGTGTTAATCCGAGTTTAAGAAATTAAATTAAATTAAATTAAATTAAATTAAATTAAATTAAACTACACTGATAAATAAAATTTTTACACCTTTTTACATTTCAAACGCCGATTTATTTAAAAACAATATAAAGATATAATTATATAATTTATAAAATGGATGTTGCTAATATTGAAATAATAAAACTATATGTATCAAATATTAATGTAAGAAAAACATTAACAAGTGAAGAAGATGAAACTGGTATTACAGATTTAGCAAATGATATTAATACAAATGGATTAATTAATCCTATTACTGTAAGATTAAATAATAATAAATATGAAATTATTGCCGGACAACGAAGATACTTAGCAATGAAACAACTAAATAAAACTTATATTCCGTGTAATATTTTAAATATAGATACACAAAAAGCGGAAGAAATAAGTTTAGTAGAAAACGTTCAACGAAACCAAATGACTACTTGTGATAAAGTACGTTCTTATTCTAAATTATATGATGTTTATAATGGAGATATAGATAAAGTAATATCAAAAATACATATTTCAAAACAAACTATTCAAAAATATTTAAAAATGAAAAAATTACCAGAAAAAGTATTGAATTTATTGGATACAAATGGTGAAAATAAAATTTCAATTGATGTAGCAATTGAATTAACAAAATTGTCAAATAATATTGATATATTAGAAGTATTAAACAAATTATCTACATTAACAAACGGACAAAAAACAGATACTATAAAACAATTTATACAACAAGGTAATAATGATATTGATGATTTTGATGAAATAAAAGATAATGTAGTTCTTCATTATAATAATATTTCGTTGGCACCATCATTTCCTTATGTATTTGAAGAATTAACAAACAAACGCATTCGTATACCAGATAATATGTTTGATGAAATTATAAATTTAATAAAGATTAAAACAGATGGAAATATATGTTATTGTTAAATTTTATTTATTAAGTATTTTCAGCATTTTATGTAGTCCAACTATTTTATTATCTATATAACATATTTCAACTTGCTCTCTAAAATTAGGTGCCTTATGAATATGACATGTAGGTCTTAAAGAATTAAGAAATTTAATTAATTCCATAAATTGTTCTTTTTTATCATCATTATTATTAATTTTGGTTTCCGCCCATTTATTAACTTTTGTGTCAATCGCATTCTTAATTTCTTTAATTAATTTTTGTTTAATATTTTCACGAGTAATATTATCATTATCGCCTTTTTCCCATTGTAGGTCTCGTTCTAATACTTCAATTGAATATAAGCCACAATTATTTCTATCAACCAGTTTAATTTTATATAAGTCATCATCTTTAAAATTTTCTGGATATCGTGGTTTTCCCAACACTAATGATATATCGTCACTAACTACTATTGTAGGAATAACTGTATTATCTCCAAAATAATTTGTATTTATAATTTTACAATGAAATGTATTGCCATATTTTGTTTTTGCTATATTAATATTATTTTGATGACGTAATGTGCCCTCAATTAATAATGGGTATTCTTGTTTTTCAAGTTCAAATGTATTCATTTTGTCTAATTATAATAGATAGATTGTGTTTATATTTACTTCAATTTTTTATAAATATAAAATATTATATATGCCTACTCGTAAAAGTAATGATTATAAAATTACTGCTGTAAATTATTATTTAGTTGAAGATAAAACGCAAGAAGATGTTTGTAAAATTTTCAAGTGTAATCCAAGAAGTTTAATGCGTTGGGTTGAAAGATATAAAAAAGATGGTAATGTAAATATTCATTATAGAAAACCGATTGCTTATAAAGTGAAAAAGGAATATGTTGAATTGTTATTACAAGAACTTAAAAATAATAAAACCATTACGCTACAAGAATTATTACAAAAACTTAAAGATAAATATAAAGGTGTTGATTTAACAACTACACAAATTTTTAGAGTAATAAAAGACAATAATATAACTTTAAAAATCACAAGAATACGACACGAACCAGTTAAACGATTTGGTAAGGATATTGATATAAACGCAAACATCAAGAAATTTTATGAAGAAATAAAAAAGCATAAAATAGAAGATATTATTTGTATTGATGAAACAAGTATAAAATCATTACAAAAAAGAAATCACTGCTATAGTAGTAAGGGTAAACGTTGTGTTATAAAAACACAATCACAAGAAGTATTCAAGAAATATACAGGGATATTTGCTATTTCTGTAAATGGTGTTGAATGTTGGGATTTATATGAAAAAAGTGGAATAAATACAGATAGGTTAATTGAATTTTTAGAAAAGTTTATTACAGGAAAATATAAGAATAAATTAATTATTTTGGATAATGCGAGTAGTCATAGAAATC
>Ga0335398_10003438_pt1 | contig 23175 bp, 24 predicted proteins | sample BON03_FD_205742 | JGI IMG/M metagenome (GOLD analysis project Ga0335398, IMG submission 205742) | Freshwater microbial communities from Lake Bonney liftoff mats and glacier meltwater in Antarctica - BON-03 (spades assembly) (version 2) | ecosystem: Environmental > Aquatic > Freshwater > Ice >... | reverse complement strand
TCGTAGTTGACGTGGTGCTCGTAGGCGTGGGCGCCGCGGTGTGCCCACGCGTAAACGACGCCGGGCGGGCCGCCGTAGAGGTCCCAGCTTATGATGACGCGGCGGCTGATGTAGCCCTTGAGGTCGGTGGCGGGCTCCTCGTTGCTCGAGTTGCTGCTGTGCTCCTCGAGCCTGGCCGCGTCGACGCTCCCCCGGCTTGGCGAGTCGTCCTCGTCGGCGCCGCCGTAGCCCGGCGCGTCAGACGCAAGGCCAGGCTGAACCTTGATGTTCTCGATCGCCTCGCCCTCAGCGCCGGCGGCATCAGACGCGAGGCCAGGCTGAACCTCGATGTTCTCGATCGCCTCACCCTCGGCGCCGGCGACGTCGTCCTCGGTGTTGATCTCGCAAAGCGAGGAGACGTCGGCGGGCGCGGCGGTGGTAGTGTTAGACTGCATGTCGTCAGCAAAGAGAATCTCGTTCGACGAGATCTCATACCCTCCTCAGGCGACACGCTTGACGCCCGGGAAGCAGTCGGCAACAGACTTGACCGAGTCGGTCACGATAATGGCGCCTGCCGAGAGCGCGCCAGGGGCCGCGCCGCCAGGTGGGCGGCCCGTGCTCTCCAGCTTGCGTGCGTCTGCCGAGGTCGCGCCCGCGGCTGCGCCGCCAGGCGGGCCGGGCCGCGCCTGCTCTCCAGCTTGCCTGCCGAGAGCGCGCCAGCGGCCGTGCCGCCGGGCGGGCCGCGCCTGCTCTCCAGCTTGCCTGCCAAGAGCGCGCCAGCGGCCGTGTCGCCGGGCGGGCGGCCCGTGGTGAGAGAGAAGCTGTCGGGCTTCTGATCCTGGTTGGCCTTGTCCGATACGTAGTTGGGCTCCTCTGCTCTGGTCCCATCGGCCCCGGGCCTGGCGAGTCGTAGCTGTTGGACGCGAAGCCTTACTCCAGTGTGTCGCCAGCAAAGATGATCTCGTCAGACGAGATTTTGTACACCCCCCCCGGCGACATGCTGGATGCCGGGAAAGCACAAGATGAGGAATGTAACTACGCCGGCGCTGGTGGTGATGCCCAGGCGGCTGGCAGCAGCAACGCGCGGCGGCTCGAAGCCATCGCCGCGAAAGGCCTGATTGGTGTAGACACGCCGAGCTCGGGTGCGGCGCCTGGGCCCGCCAAATAGGCTTCTGAGTCGTACAGCCAATTGAGGTCGTGGCTGATGAAGACACGAGGCACAGCAAATCCTGGCACTACGCGCGCAGTGGTGTCCGCGGTGGCGCGTGCGGCCGCGAGGTAGGCGAGGTAGGTGAGAAGGAACGCAATGATGACGGGCTGCACGTGCCAGACCACCGCGTTGAGGGCCCAGCGCACCGCTGCGACAAAGCCGTTGGCGCCGTCGCGGCACGGCTGGATGTGCGCGAGGGTGGCTCTGGCGCCGGTGGTAACCGTGTCGGCCGCTGCGAGTTTGCGCACTGCGCCTACGCCCGCCGGTGCGAGCGCGGCGGAGCCGCCTGCCGTCTCCTCGACGATGGGCACGAGCGCCTGCGGCGCGTCCTCAAGCCATCCCGCGCGGCCGGTCGCGTCTAACAGGTTGACATCGAACGAGTCGAGGTCGCTGTCCTGCCAGGAAGTGAGGTCGACGCTCGCCTCGGCGGCGGCCTCGAATGCGCCGTCGCTTGACGAGTCGCTGCCGGCGTACAGGATTTTGGCCGCGATGGCGAGCCACTTCGGCTCGGTGCTCTCTGCCCAAGGCCCAATTGGCGCACGGGGCCTGGGAGCATTGGCGAGCTTAGCGGGCGTGTTGCCCGCTGGAAGGGGCATGCCGAGCTCGCGCCTTGTCGTGGGCAGCGCCTCGGTGCTAGTCTCGGGCGGCGCGTCGCTGAAGCCGGAAGCGATACCGGCCTCCGTGCCGGCCGTGACAGAGGCGTTGCCCTCCAGCCCTTTGGGCTCCGCGTGCGCGCGCTGCTCCGGCTCGTTGGCGAAGGCGTGTGGCAATGACTCGTCCTGCCCGACGACCGTCTAGGCGGCCGTGGCGTAGTTGTTACCATCGAGCCCGTCGGGATCCCCGTGCGCGCGCTGATCCGGCTCGTTGGTGGGGCCCTGCAGCAACTCGTCCGCCCTGCCGCTCGGCTCGGCGGCCGTGGCGTAGGCGTTGCCGTCGAGCCTGTTGAACTCCCCGAGTGCGCACTGCTCTAGCTCGTCGTCGTCGGCGTGCTGCTCCGGCTCGACCGGCTCGCCGCCCGTCGCGACGGCGGCGGCGACGGCGACGAGGCTGGCGGGCATCTCGCCCTCCGGATGGAGCACATGGGTGGCCGCAACGGCGGTGGCGATGGCGACTAGGCTGATGGGTGTCTCGCCCCCCGGAAGGAGCACATGGGTGGCAACGAGCGTGGCAAAAGAGAGACGGTTGGGCTCCAGCGCGTTGCCAAAGGGAATCTTGTCAGAGGAGATTTCGTAACCCCCTCCCGGCAACATGCTGGGGCCCGTCTCGGGCGGCGCATCGTCCCACCGGTGTCTCCTCTTGGCACTGCCATCGAGCCCGTCAAGCGCCTCGTGCGCGCGCCGCTCCTGCTCCTTGACGGCGGCGTGCTGCTCCGGTTTGCCGGGCGAGCCACCGTCGCCGAGCCTGTGGAGCGCCTCGAGCGTGCGCCGCTCCTGCTCCTCAATGGCGGCGTGCTGCTCCGGCTTGATCGGCTCGCCGCCCATCGCAACGGCGGCGGCGATGGCGACGGGCTGCTCCACCTCGATCATGGTGGCGGGCTCCGCGCCCGCCACCCCTTTCTCCTCGGCGGAAGCCGCAATCGAGCAAGCGAGAAATGCAAACGTGGTGAGCGCGAGCCTAAGAGCAAGCTCGTAGCGAGCGGAGCCACTCATGAGCTGATCGAGAGTATGCGCAATCAGCGCCGCGCGCGCCGTGGCGCTTGTTTCCCCCATGGCGCCCGACATCACGATGTAGGCGAGGAGAAGCATTATGATGACGAACTGCGTGTGCCCGACGGCCATGTTGAAGGCCCAGTTGCCACCGCAACCAGGCCGCCAGCGCACTTGTTGAAGGTCCAGCGCAGACCGTCGATGACGCCGTCGGCGCCCTCACGGTACATCTGCATGCACGCGTGGATGGGCACGGCACCAGTGACAACCGCGAGTCGCTGGGAGTGGGCCTGTGAGTAGGCAACGAGCGCGGCGAGCGCCGCGAACGCGAGCGCCGTCACGAAGATGAAAGAGCCGGGTGCGAGGCCGCACCGCGCTTCGGCGCTTTAAATCGAGCAGGCATCTGGCCCATCTGCGCAGTTGAATAGCGTGCCCCCGCGCCTCAGCCACAGCTTTCTTTTCACTGACCCGCCCCGCCTGCGTTTCTTTGCAGGCTCAGGCCATTTTGGAGGCATTTTTGGCATAAAGCCTCCCCGCGGCATCTAATCTACCAGCTGGCCCTGTGGCCCGTGGACCTGCCTCGGGCTGCGCACGCGTGCTGACTCCCAGCGTTAAGCTGCGCCAGCTCTCTGGCAGCACGCGTGGCTGTTTGTTAACCCAGCGCGCCTGCGTTTCCGTGCAGGCTCAGGCCATTTTGGAGGCATTTTTGGCATAAAGCCTCCCCGCGGTATCTAATCTAGTGACTGGCCCTGTGGCCCGTGGACCAATCTCGTGGTTTGCACGCGTGCTGACTTCCAGTTTAATAGCGTGCCCCCGCGCCTCAGCCGCAGCGCTCTCTCCACTGACCCGCCCCGCCTGCGTTTCTTTGCAGGCTCAGGCCATTTTGGAGGCATTTTCGGCATAAAGCCTCCCCGCGGTATCTAATCTAGTGACTGGCCCTGTTGGAGGGTGGGAGGGACCCCCATGTGTGCTGGTGCCCTCGCGGTGTGGTGCCCCCCTGCTGCCCCCCGCGGTGTTGTGTGCCCCCCTGTGGTGGGCGCGTGCCCCGTGTGCTGCCCCCCCCTGCGGTGGGCTCTTGCCCCGTGTGCTGGTGCCCCCCCGCAGTGTTGTGGCCCCGACCGAGACCATTGCTATGACCGCCTAGAGGCTACTGCGCCACATTGCATTCATTCGCTCGCTCCATAGAGACACCAGGGGAGCGGCCACCCACACGCCTACGGGTCCTGTGTCGGGAGGGCTGGGACGGTGCACGCCGTCATCCACAGCCCGCAGCAGGCGTTCAGTCAGCAGAGCAGTGGTGCAGCAGCCAGTTGCGGCCGCAGCCACAGCTCCGCTACCAACATCGTAGCGGCACCGGTCATGCTGCCTTGAGCAGCTGGCCGGTGGCCGATCAGAACCACCGATCCAGAGACTTCCAACAGAATCAACAGCTAGCCGCATGGCAGACGAACAGTCAGCCACAGCAACGCAACGGCTACATGGCCTCATGGCAGACGGACAGTCAGCCACAACAACGCAACGGCTACACAGACTCCAACCAGCGTTTCAGCGGCGGCCGGGCCAACAAAGGCCACTGGCCGCGCGCCGAGGACGAGCACGAACGCGCAGCCCAGCGCTGGCGTGAAGAGTGCTGGCGCGCCCACTACGGCTACGCGTGCGACGGCTACCAGAACTTCAATGGCGGCCAGGCCGACGAAGACCACTGGCAGCGCGCAGTGGCCAAGAACGAACTCGCGGCCCAGCGCTGGAAAGACGCTCACGCGGCCGAAGAACGCGCTCACGCGGCCGAAGCACGCCGCGTCGCCGATGCTCAACGCGCTCATGAAGACGCTCGCGCGGCCGAAGAACGCGCTCACGTGGCCGAAGCACGCCGTGTCGCCGATGCTCAACGCGCTCATGAAGACGCTCGTGCGGTTGAAGAACGCGCTCTCGCGGCGGCCAAAGTGCGCCGCTTCGCCGACAAACGACGTGCTCATGAAGATGCCTGCGCACAAGATGCTCCTGCGGCTGCACAACGCGCTTGCGCGGCCCGCGACACTCGGCACGCTCGCCACGCTTGATGAGCGTGCTCGGGTTAACCCTTAATTGTCACGGCCACCGGAGAGCTAGGCGCCGAGCTGGAGCAGCGCGTCGCCATCGCCGCCAACGAGTCGGAGCAGCGCGTCGCCATCACCATCGCCGATGAGCCGGAGCAGCGCGCGCGCGAGTTAATCGAGTCGGAGCAGCACGTGCCGGGCGGCGAGCAGGCCGAGTCCCAGCAGCGCGTCGCCATTGCCGCCGCCGGAGCAGCACGCGCGCGAGCCAATCCAGCCGGAGCAGCACGCGCCGGGCAAGCCGGCGCCATTCGAACCGGAGCAGCACGCCGCCGCCAATGAGCCGGAGCAGCGCGCCGCCATCACCATTGCCGCCGAGCCGGGCAGCGCGCTGGTCGAGCCGGAGCAGCACGCCGCCGCCGATGAGCCGCCGCCGCCTCTGGCCCCGCAGCCGGGGGAGCTCTCGGAGCGCGAGGTGGACTACACCGTCGCTGCGCAGCCGGGGGAGGTCCTGGGGCTGGGCCAGCCCGCCGTCTCCGCCGCCGCGGATCCAGATCCGGAGGGTCCGGGACTCAGCAGCGCGCCGTTTGAGATGGCCATCAACGCGCCAACTTCGAGGAGCTCGCGCACGCGCTTGCGCCGCCTCGCGCGTGCACGTGCGTCCGCACGCGCGGCTGCAGCTGATGCCGTCGCCAGCCGTGCTGACACGAACGCCGCGGCACCTCGCGTTGCGCGTGCACCGAACGTGCGCGCCGCCGCCCAGCGCCGCCCGCGCCCACGCGGCCGGGGCAGCGATGCAGCCGCCATCAGGAACGCTCCTAAATCCAGCGGCGCGCCACCCGGGACGGGCGGCGACGCGCCGCCCACCCGGCGCACGCGCTCGCGCCGTGCCGCGCATGCATTCGCACGCGCCGCCGCAGCTGCCGCCCTCGCCAGCGGTGCCGACACGGACATCTCGGCGACTCGCGTCGCGCGTGATGCCTCGCGTGTTGCTGCGGCCGCCTCGGCGCCCCACGCTGCGCGCGCTTCGAGCGCGCCCGCTGCCGCTTCGTGTGGCCCGCGCGGCCGGAACGGCGGCGTCGCTGAGGCCGCGACCGCGCGTGCCTCGGCACGCACCGCCGCTTCGCGTGGCCAGAGCGGTGCCATCGCCGCCACCGCCGCCGACCTCGCCGCCGCCCACGCCACCGCAGCCTACACCAACGCTGCTCACGCCGCCGCCTGCGACGCCGCCGCCCACGCCACCGCAACCTACGCCGACGCTGTTCACGCCGCCGCCTGCTACGCCACCGCCCACGCCGCCGCCGCCCGCGCAGCCGTCCTTGCTGCCGCCCGCCACGCCGTCGCCGCCCACGCCGCCGCCGCACGCCGACGCAACACGGCATTCTCGGCGCCCCGTACCGCGCGCGGCTCGCCTGGCCAAAGCAGCGCTGCCGTCGCCGTCGCGGCCCCAGGCGACAAGGCCGCCTCGGCGCCCCGTACCGCGCGCGGCTCGCGTGGCCAGAGCAGCGCTGCCGCGTCCCCAGGCGACAAGGCCGCCTCGGCGCCCCGTACCGCGCGCGGCTCGCGTGGCCGGAACAGCGCTGCCGCGGCCCAAGGCGACAAGGCCACCTCGGCGCCCTACGCCGCGCGCGCCTCGGGCGTACGCGCCAAACGCAGCGGCCGGCACGCCAACCAGTCCCCGGTCGAGTGCATCGTAAAGGGCGCCTCGGCCGTGCGCCCTCGCCGCTGTCAACGAGCTGGAGCAGAGTGCGCTCGCCACGCCCTTGGAGCTCGAGCTGGGGGAGCCCTCGGAGCGCGAGCTGGAGACGGGGGAGCGCGAGCCCGAGCCGGGGGAGTGCGAGCCCGAGCCGGGGGAGCGCGAGCCCGAGCCGGGGGAGCGCGAGACCGAGCAGGGGGAGACCTCGGCGTGCGCTGACTCTAATGGCGATGAGCCACGGCTAGATGAGCGCGCGGTGCTGTTAATAATAAATAAACGGAGCACGCTAGTGAGAAAACGCGAGGTCTCCCCTCACAAAAACACAACCGCTACTCCAAAGGAATATCTCAGGTGTATCTCAATATTATCAACTCGGATGTGCAACAAAGGCTGGAGCAGCATCCATTCGATAGTAATTCTCTTCTCGACCGATGAAAGGGTCCTCATTCGGTTCGAATACGTCTCGGGTGTGCGTGCAGGTTATCACCGCCGCATCCGATTTGTTATTTACGGTTCAATAAGTACGGGAACCCAATAGGAGCTTTAGCCCCGATAGATATCGACGAGCTCGAGCAACAGGACAGGCGCAGTTTCTGCTGGTTTCTTTCCACCGCCAGTCTTTGCACCGCGTCCCTCACTTGCTGCAAGAGAGGACTCGCGGTGAGGGGAGTGTTGGCGGGTGATGTTGAGGGTGGCGTGGCGCACTTTACCAGTTGCGCCACCTTTCCTCAAAGCGCTTTGAGGAAAGGTGGCGCAACTGGTAAAGTGCGTCACGCCACCCTCAACAAAAACATCGGCTTTCTGGAAGGCGCTCACCCGATTGCCGCAGAGTTAACCACTTGAGGCCTACCGGGAGTCGAACCCCAGATAGTCGCTGTTTTGTTGAGGGTGGCGTGACGCACTTTACCAGTTGCGCCACCTTTTCTCAAAGCGCTTAGAGGAAAAGTGGCACAACTGGTACAGTACGACACCTGAGGGACCCCCCTGTGTGCTGGTGCCCCGCGCGGTGTGGTGCCCCCCTGCGGGACCCCCGCAGTGTTGTGTGCCCCCCTGTGGTGGGCGCGTGCCCCGTGTGCTGCCCCCCCCTGCGGTGGGCTCTTGCCCCGTGTGCTGGTGCCCCCCCGCGGTGTTGTGGCCCCGACCGAGACCATTGCCATGACCGCCTAGAGGCCACTGCGCCACATCGCATTCATTCGCTCGCTCCATGGAGACACCAGGGAAGCGGCTACCCACACGCCTACGGGTCGTGTGTCAGGAGGGCTGGGTCGGTGCACGCCGTCATCCATAGCCCGCAGCAGGCATTCAGTCAGCAGAGCAGTGGTGCAGCAGCCAGTCGCAGCCGCAGCCACAGCTCCGCTACCGACAGGCCCTGTGGTCCGTGGACCTGTCTCGTGGTTCGCACGCGTGCTGACTTCCAGTTTAATAGCGTGCCCCCGCGCCTTAGGCGCAGCGTTCTTTCCACTGACCCACCCCGCCTGCGTTTCTGTGCAGGCTCAGGCCATTTTGGAGGCATTTTTGGCATAAAGCATAAAGCCTCCCCGCGGTATCTTATCTAGTGACTGGCCCTGTGGCCCGTGGACCTATCTCGTGGTTCGCACGCGTGCTCACTCCCAGTTTGATAGCGTGCCCCCGCGCCTCAGCCGCAAGGCTCTTTCCACTGACCTGCCCCGCCTGCATTTCTGTGCAGGCTCAGGCCATTTTGGAGGCATTTTCGGCATAAAGCCTCCCCGCGGTATCTAATCTACCGGCTGGCCCTGTGGCCCGTGGACCTGTCTCGTGGTTCGCACGCGTGCTGACTTCCAGTTTAATAGCGTGCCCCCGCGCCTCAGCCGCAGCATTCTTTCCACTGATCCGCCCCGCCTGCATTTCTGTGCAGGCTCAGGCCATTCGTGGAGGCAGTTTCGGCATAAAGCCTCCCCGCGGTATCTAATCTAGTGACTGGCCCTGTGGCCCGTGGACCTATCTCGTGGTTCACGGGTTAACCCAGGAGGAGGAGGGAGGGGGGGAGGAGGAGGGGGAGAAGGAGGAGGAAGAGCCCATGGACGACGCGTGACGTGCCGGTGCGTGTGCATGCGCTGCCGAGCCGCAGTAGCGGCAGACTTCAGAGTAGCAGTACTGAGGATATTTTTGAAGATAAGAGCCTGCTGTTCTTGGCGGATGTCCCTCGTGTGTGCGATGTGTGCACTGTGTGCGGCTTGCATCGGGGTGATACGTGCACATAGCGTCCCTGAAGGGGCATATATGTCTTTTTTATGAGAAAATACCGCTGGGGGCCCCCCTAGAAATGTACGGGGCAGAAACGTTCGCCTGTATAGCCATAAGGGACCAAAATCGACCGGAGGGGCCCGGTTTTTTTGCCTGCTCCCGTCCCACAGCACCCAAAGGGAGCTTAGTTTGCCCTCAGATCACCCGTTGCAACCACTCACCAAATCCCCCCTCCAGCGTCCGAGCGAGCTATGCTCTGGGCCTATGACTTTGTAGGCTCATATAAAAGCTTATGACGAGAGGAGCTTAACTCCGAAGGTATAAGCTGAAATACCAAAATTTCTATAATAAAAAAAATTCAAACATGGTTGTCGGATCGCTCTTGCGGGGCCTCCAGACGGGCTCCGGGGCCATGCCATCCACAGTAGTTTTGCATCAAGGACTCAGAGATACAACTTATACCAGCGGCTATGGCTTCCTTGTGAGCATTGCTAGGGACCCTCCAAAGCTCAAAGTCTGACTATGAGCCAATCGTGAGAAGGAACAGGTGTATGGACCCCTGCTCCGGCCGCCGGTTGATTGGGGAAATGGCTGTGAACAGCCATTCACAGCTAGTTTCCCTTAACCAAACCGCTGGGTTAACCCGCGGAGCCGACCACCCGTGTTGGGCCGCTGGGTATGCGGGTACCCCGTGGGAACCAAGCCTTGACTTCCGCAGAAGACCTGAGCCCCAAGAGACATCGTTCATGATGGTTGAGCTTGTTTCAAGCACCGTGCGTACAGAAGTCTTCCCAATTCTCGCTTTTTCGCGCTCACCTTTCAAAAAAAATGCTGCTGTCCATCGTCATGGCCGCGGCGGTTAAACCCTAGCTTGCTCAGACGCTGGAGGGGGGGTTTGGTGAGTGGTTGCAACGGGTGATCTGAGGGCAAACTAAGCTCCCTTTGGGTGCTGTGAGACGGGAGCAGGCAAACAAACCGGGCCCCTCCGGTCAATTTTGGTTCCCTATGGCTATACAGGCGAGCATTTCTGCCCCGTATATTTCTAGGGGGGTCCCTAGCGGTATTTTCTCATTAAAAAGACATATATGCCCCCTCTGAGACGCTATGTGCACGTATCACCCCGATGCAAGCCGCACGCAGTGCACACACCGCACACACGAGGGACATCCGCCAAAAACAGCAGGCTCTTATCTCCAGAAATATCCTCAATACTGCTACACTGAAGTCTGCTGCTGCTGCCGGTCGGCAGCGCATGCACGCGCGCCGGCGCGTCTCGCGTCGTCCATGGGCTCTTGCTCCTTCACCCCCCCTCCTCCTCCTCCCCTCCCTCCTCCTCCTGGGTTAATCCGCGAACCACGAGATAGGTCCACAGGCCACAGGGCCAGTCACTAGATCAAATACCGCGGAGAGGCTTTATGCCAAAAATGCCTCCAAAATGGCCTGAGCCTGCACAGAAACGCAGGCGGGGCGGGTCAGTGGAAGGAACGCTGCGGCTGAGGCGCGGGGGCACGCTAATAAACTGGAAGTCAGCACGCGTGCAAACCACGAGATAGGTCCACGGGCCACAGGGCCAGCCGGTAGATTACATACCGCGGGGAGGCTTTATGCCAAAAATGCCTCCAAAATGGCCTGAGCCTGCACAGAAACGCAAGCGGGGCGGGTCAGTGGAAGGAACGCTGCGGCTGAGGCGCGGGGGCACGCTATTAAACTGGAAGTCAGCACGCGTGCGAACCACGAGATAGGTCCACGGGCCACAGGGCCAGTCACTAGATCAAATACCGCGGGGAGGCTTTATGCCAAAAATGCCTCCAAAATGGCCTAAGCCTGCACAGAAACGCAGGCGGGGCGGGTCAGTGGAAAGAGCGCTGCGGCTGAGGCGCGAGGACACGCTATCTAACTGGAAGTCAGCACGCGTGCAGACCACGAGATAGGTCAACAGTCCACAGGGCCAGTCACTAGATAAGATACCACGGGGAGGCTTTATGCCAAAAATGCCTCCAAAATGGCCTGAGCCTGCACAGAAACGCGGGCGGAGCGGGTCAGTGGAAGGAACGCTGCGGCTGAGGCGCGGGGGCACGCTATCAAACTGGAAGGCAGCACGCGTGTGAACCACGAGATAGGTCCACGGGCCACAGGGCCAGTCACTAGATAAGATACCGCGGGGAGGCTTTATGCCAAAAATGCCTCCAAAATGGCCTGAGCCTGCACAGAAACGAAGACGGGGCGCGTCAGTGGAAGGAACACTGCGGCTGAGGCGCAGGGGCACGCTATTTAACTGGAAGTCAGCACGCGTGCGAACCACGAGATAGGTCTACGGGCCAATGGGCCAGTCACTAGATAAGATACCGCGGGGAGGCTTTATGCCAAAAATGCCTCCAAAATGGCCTAAGCCTGCACAGAAACGCAGGCGGGGCGGATCAGTGGAAAGAGCGCTGCGGCTGAGGCGCGGGGGCACGCTATTAAACTGGAAGTCAGCACGCGTGCGAACCACGAGATAGGTTCACGGGCCACAGGGCCAGTCACTAGATTAGATGCCGCGGGGAGGCTTTATGCCAAAAAAAGCCTCCAAAATGGCCTAAGCCTGCACAGAAACGCAGGCGGGGCGGGTCAGTGGAAAGAGCGCTGCGGCTGAGGCGCGGGGGCACGCTGTTAAACTGGAAATTAGCACGCGTGCGAACCACGAGATTGGTCCATGGGACACAGGGCCAGTCACTATTTTTTTAGATACCGCGGGGAGGCTTTATGCCGAAAATGCCTCCAAAATGGCCTGAGCCTGCACAGAAATGCAGGCGTGCTGGGTCAACAAACAGCCGTGCGTGCTGCCGGAGAGCTGGCGCAGCTTAAGGCTGGGAGTCAGCACGCGTGCGCAGCCCGAGGCAGGTCCACGGGCCACAGGGCCAGCCGGTAGATTAGATGCCGCGGGGAGGCTTTATGCCGGAAATGCCCTTAAAATGGCCTGAGCCTGCACAGAAGTGCAGGCTGGGCGGGTCAGTTGAAAGAAAGCTGTGGCTGAGGCGCGGGTACACGCTATTAAACTGGGAGTCAGCACGCGTGCGAACCCCGAGATAGGTCCACGTGCCACAGGGCCAGTCACTAGATAAGATACCGCGGGGAGGCTTAATGCCGAAAATGCCTCCAAAATGGCCTGAGCCTGCACAGAAACAGGGTTAACCCGAGATCGCGCACGCGCATGGTCATCGGGTCCATGTCCGCCTCGGCATCGCGCCGCGACGCGCGGGGAGGCTTAATGCCGAAAATGCCTCCAAAATGGCCTGAGCCAGCAAACAGACGAGGCGCACGGAAGGATGCGCGTCGTGTCGTGGAACACAAGCGTGCTTGGCAGCGGTAGAGCAGCCGATGCGAAACTGGCTGCACTAGAGGCCCTCATGGTTGGCCACGACGCCGATGTCGTCTTTCTTCAAGAGATCGCAGGACGCGCAAAGTCCTCTGGGTGCATTTCGTTGCGTATGTAGGGTGCGAGGTTGCGTGGCTTGCTTTTGACACATTCCTGGTTGTGGCCCGCGCAGGTGGCCCGACCGTACGACACGCGCCCACTCTTTGCCGCGAGGAGTGCGGGGCGGCGGCCGTAGTCGCGGAGGGCGCGTGGGACGAGCTGCAGATCAAGATGATGGCGCAGGAGCACGAGGTGCGCCGCCCGCCCAAACGCGAAAGCAGAGCCCCTCCTCCCCTCTGCTCACCCCTGCGTCCCACCCCTCCCACGCAGGCGAAGACGCGCGCGCTTCGCGCCGAGTACGGCTCCAAGGGACGCGAGACGACGAAAACGCACAAGGCGGCCGAGACCGAGTGGCAGCACAAGGTCAACCGCGAGAAGAACGCGGGCGTGTTCAAGCTGCAAGCTGGTACACAAGAGCTGCGCGGCGCAGCAGCAGGATGCGGCGTCGCGGCGCGATGCCAAGGCAGACATGGACCCGATGGCCATGCGCGTGCGCAATCTCGGGTTAACCCTCTTTTTGTGCACAGGTAGCTTGTTTAGGTTGGAGGAAAACGCAAACATGTTCTTTACCGTTACCAGACTAGCAGTTTGTAACACGACCTCGTGGTTCAAACGTGTGCCATAGAACATATCCGAAGCGTCAACAATTGGGGCCGTGATATGCACTCTGTTATTCAGGGCTCTCGCAGATCGGAACATGGCTTTCCCGTTGCTAAGCTGGTCGGCAATCAACACCACTTCTCGGTTAAAAGCGGTCATATAAAGAAAATCAGAAGCTGACGTCACCTGCGTCCATTGCGGCGAATTGATTGGCTGATTGAAAGATAGGGCCTCATAGAAGAGTTGATCCAGGCTAATCGGAGAACGGCGAGTCCAAAAGAAATCCATGTTACTATTGAAATTGCTAGACGAAAACATTCCTATCAAACTGGTCGCGGCACTCATTGTGAACGACAAATCCAGTGGCAACCCCTTGAAACCCGTAAATGCTCGATCTAAATTTTGAACATTGCCAAGGCGAACACATGGGCCTTGAATCTCTCCTAAATTCTTGCCTCTGAGAAAGTCGACCGTTGGCTGGTGGCAGATCTCATAATGTTCAAGCCAGTTGTACCTCGGCTGCAGCTGCACCCCCCAGCACGTCTGAACAGTGGCAGTCAACCCGGCGACCAGTAGGTTCCACATCCCAGGCAGTATGCGTTGTCTCCACGCTGCGTGGATGCGACACGCCACAGTGCCAGGTTCTACCTGTGCGGCGAGCGCGGTGCTCCGAAACATATTATGGGAGATCCACATGGCACTCACATTCCAGTCACTCACGTCCTGTGAGAAACCGGTGGCGTTGTCGAATATGCCATCGGCGAGCACAAGGAACGGCGCATGCAGCTCGACGCGCGCCCCATCCGCAAACGACGCGTTCGCAAACAGCTCCCCGGCGTCAACGGCGAACGGCGCGACCACGTGCAGTGTTCCCTGGATGACCGCGCCACGAAGCAAGCCGCGCAGCGATCGCGATGCGGAGACGTCGACGCAGTCGTCCCCGACGCGCAGGACCCCACGGGGGAGGCCTCCCTCAAGCACGGCGCGCGTCACCGCGCCACATAGGAGTGCCGATGGCGACGCGTCGGCCAGCGCGACCGAGGCGAGGTGCAGCAGGTGTAACAGGGGGCGCATGGTGCGTTATTCCACCCACTATTTTTTTTGAACGTATTTTCTGCACCCCGCCCGCGCCCGCGCAGGCCCCGCCCGCGCCGGCGCGCGCTCCGCCCGCGTCGGCGCAGCCTCTGCGCAGCCCCCCCCCGTGTCACTGCAGCGTCGGCGTAGGCCCCGCCAGCCTCGGCGCAGCCTCTGCGCAGGCCCCACCGGCCTTGGCGCAGCGTCGGCGCAGGCCCCGCCCGCGTCAGCGCAGCCTCTGCGCACGCCCCACCGGCCTCGGCGCAGCATCGGCGCAGGCCCCGCCCGCGTCAGCGCAGCCTCTGCGCAGGCCCCGCCTGCGTCAGCGCAGCCTCTGCGCAGGCCCCGCCAACGTCATTGCAGCCTCTGCGCAGGCCCCGACAACGTCATTGCAGCCTCTGCGCAGGCCCCGCCAGCCTCGGCGCAGCGTCGGCGCAGGCCCCGCCCGCGTCAGCGCAGCCTCTGCGCAGGCCCCGCCCGCGTCAGCACAGCCTCTGCGCAGGCCCCGCCAACGTCATTGCAGCCTCTGCGCAGGCCCCGCCAGCCCCGTTGCAGCCTCTGCACAAGCCCCGCCAGCCCCGTTGCAGCCTCTGCGCAGGCCCCGCCAGCCCTGTTGCAGCCTCTGCGCAGGCCCCGCCAGCCTCGTTGCAGCCTCTGCGCAGGCCCCGCCAGCCTCGTTGCAGCCTCTGCGCAGGCCCCGCCAGCCCCGTTGCAGCCTCTGCGCAGGCCCCGCCAGCCTCGTTGCAGCCTCTGCGCAGGCCCCGCCAGCCTCGTTGCAGCCTCTGCACAGGCCCCGCCAACGTCATTGCAGCCTCTGCGCGGGCCCTGCCCGCCTCGTTGCAGCCTTTGCGCAGGCCCCGCCAGCCTCGTTGCAGCCTCTGCGCAGGCCCCGCCAGCCTCGTTGCAGCCTCTGCGCAGGCCCCGTCAGCGTCGGCGCAAACCCCGCCCGCCTCGGCGCAGCGTCGGCACAGGCCCCGCTAGCCTCGCCGCAGGCCCCGCCAACGTCGGCGCAGCGTCGGCGCCAGCCTCGGCGCAGGCCCCTGACAGCGCCGGCGCAGGCCGTGCCAGCCTCGGCACGGGCCTCCGTCAGCCTCGGCGCAGGCCCCCGCCAGCCTCGGCGTAGGCCCCCGCCAGCGCCGGCGCAGGCCCCCGACCGCCTCGGCGCAGGCCCCCGCCAGCCTCGGCGCATGCCCCGCCAGCGCCGGCCCCCGCCAGCGCCGGCCCCCGCCAGCGCCGGCCCCCGCCAGCGCCGGCCCCCGCCAGCGCCGGCGCAGGCCCCGCCAGCCTCTGCGCATGCCCCGCCAGCCTCGGCGCAGGCCCCGCCAGCGCCGGCCCCCGCCAGCGTCGGCGCAGGCCCCGCCAGCCTCGGCGTAGGCCCCGCCAGCCTCGGCGTAGGCCCCGCCAGCCTCGGCGCAGGCCCCGCCAGCCTCGGCGCCAGGCCCCGCCAGCGTCGGCGCAGGCCCCGCCGGTTTTAACCCGAGCTCTGAGAACGTGTTTGCTCGGAGCCCGTTCTCCGGTCCACTTCGCGAACATCGGCACGGGGGCGCCACGGTGGGGCTTCGAGCAGTGGCCCGGCCCCGGGCCGACGGTGCCACGTGTCGGCCGTGGCGTTGAAGCGGCTGAAGCGGAAGTGCGTCGCGTAGGGCTCGTGGACGCGATGGTCAGCGGCGGTCCCCTCAATGGCGCCCTCTGCCATGGCAGTCGTGACGACCTCGGCCGCGCTGTAGTCGTCGAGGCGACCGTGGCGCGCTCGCCCGTCGCCGTCAAAGGACTGGCCGACAAGTCCATGGGGCCAGGCGGGGAGGTCGGCATCGTCGCGCAGCGGCCCCAGGGACAGGTCGAGGCGGTGCAACGGGCCATCGATGCGGTCGTAGACGGGCCGCGCAAAGACCTCGACGGCCCACTCGGGGAGTCGGATCACCGCCGAGGAGTAGTTGGTGCGCACAGTCGACCCCCTGCATGTGGTTTGCCGATTGGGGCGGAGGGTGAAGCGCACCCACCCGCACGTGCCGTTGACGACACTCCACCCCCAGTTGCCGGGGCCTACTTCAGATGCCCAGTAGGACACGTTGAGCCAGGTGCGCGTCGGCCGGTCTAGGGCGGCCACGTGCACCTCGGTGACAAAGGTGCCGTGCACGAGGCTCGCCCCGAGCCGAAACATGCTGTTGGACGTGCGCGCATTGATGCTGACGTCGCGCGCGCTGAGAAAGTTGAAGAGGCAGCTGTCGCAGCCGCGAAAGTCGGCGCACCCGCTGTGGGCGAATGCGAGGTGCGGGTCCTGGCGCACCGACGCGCCGCCGGGGAGCGACAGGGGCGGTGGGGGCGGCGGCGGCGAGGGGGGCGCGGGTGGCGTGGGTGGCGACGGGGGCCAAGAAGGTGGCGAGGGCGGTGAAGAGGGTGGCGGAGGCGGCGGGGAGGGCGGCGGGCGCGGCGGGAACTGGTTGCGGATCACGGCGGTGGTCTTGATCTGCGCCACGTCCGCGGCCGCCTCGATGACATCGACGATACGCTCGCGCAGCTCGAGCGCCAACTCGTCGAGCGTCTGACTGGGCATGAGGGTGGCCGTGGCGGTGACCCGGAGGAAGATGTCGTAGGCGTAGGTGTAGTTGAAGATGTGCCCGGCGCCCGCCGCCTCGAGCGCCACAAGGTCGCCGGTGTCGAACAGCGACGCGTTGCGCAGGGAGGCGGCGTCGGGCGCGAGGTAGACCTGCAGGTGCACTTCCGTGGCCGCATCCGCTTCGGCTTGGAGCGCCCCGAGGGCGCACTGCTCGCCTTGGGCGCGGCACGCCTCGAGGAAGACGGTGCCGTTGAGCCGTTGGCCACGTGCCACGTCGACTAGGTAGATCTTCCCCAGCGTGCCGTTCAAGGTCGCGTAGAGCTCGGGGGCGGACACGGTCTGCAAGTGGGCGGCGAGGAGGCGGCGTTGCTGCGCATCGCTCGGCCCGAGCGTGTCGACCGTCCCCACGGTCGTGACCCCAAGGGAGGCGAAGGTGCTGTACGCTACGGGGGGTGCTGTACGCTACGGGGGGTGCTCGGGTTAACCCCGACGTGCACCACGGGCCGCCCCAGGCTCTGCCTCTCAACCTGCTCATCTCCGCACGCCCGCTGGGTGGCAAAAGACCGACGCGCTCATGGACACTTGACCGATTCATAGTTTCTAATAACGGTACGGGGGTTTCAAACCCGAGTGCCGTACGTTTCCAATACGTTGGAATAGGTTACTGACAGGCCGTTAGCTTTGCGCAGGTTCAACCCGAGGGTCGACCGCGTGTCACGTGCTCATCTCATCTCACTGGAGTACGACTACCCCCCACGTGGTGCATCTCAAACATCGGATTGGCCGAGATCTGCGTTTTTTTAACCACGTTCGCCCCCGCGTGGTCCACCACTGGTTGAGTAAATGATCCCCCCGCCGCTTGCTGCAGCTGACGTGCCATCTTTTGCACCGTGTTAACTTGAGAGTGGGGCGGGTTTGGCGCGACGGAGGTCGTTGGCGTGGCGGCTTGCGACACGTACGCCTCTGGCTCGGGTGCAGCTGGCGGTTCGGCTTCGGTAAACGGCACATACGGGGGCGCGGGTGGCGGTTGCGAGGGTGACGGCGGTGCGGGTGTGAACGGCACGTACCCCTCTGACCCAGACGCGTCGTCCTCTGACCCAGCCGGGTCAAGGTTAACCCGACGTACACGCGAGTGCAGCCAGGGACGCCTGTGACGCTTTGCAATTGAGAGCCCCAGGGCGCCCACGTGGTGCGGGCGGTCGGCGGCTGGCGGGTCGGCTTTGGTGTCCGGCACGTACCCCTCCCGCCTCCCCCCTTGCCCCCACCCCCCTCCTCGGCTCCGTTCGCCCCACTTGGAGCCACTACCATGGGCGGCAACTGCAGCGACCGCTGCCGCAGTGGACGCGGTCAATGCGGCCAATGCAGTGACAGGTGCCACCGTGGACCCGGCGGCCGAGGCGGCGACAGCAGCCGCAGTGGACGCAGTCAATGCGGCCAATGCAGTGACATGTGCCACCGTGGACCCGGCGGCCGATGCGGCGACAGCGGCCGCAGTGGACGCGGCGGCCGAGGTGGCGACAGCGGCCGCACTTGACGCGGCGGTTGAGGCGGCGACAGCGTACGCAATGGACGCGGCGGTTGAGGATGCGACGGAGGCCTCAGCGGACGCGACGGCGGAGGAGGCGACGGAGGCCGCAATGGACGCGGCGACCGAAGCCACGGGCAGCCGCGGTTCTGAGTCAAGTCAACTCTCTCATGGATACCACGCTCTCATCGTCGCAGTCGGCACTGGCATTGGACGGCGAGCCCACCTTGCTGCAAGGCGCACGGTACAGCGCGGTCCGACTGGTTGGCAAGGGCACCTACGGGCGGGTGTACTTCATCACCGACAATGGGACCCAGCTCGCCGTAAAGGTATTTGCCTCCGATGCCAATGGCGTACGCGCGGACTGCCTGCGTGAGATCGGCTACCTGCAGCAGTGCCAGCACTAGAATATCATCCAAACGTACCGCCCCGTGATCCACGAGTCGCTGGTGTACCTCTTCATGGAGGCCATGGAGCACGACCTTGGAGCGTTCTGTCGGATGGACGCGGCCCCGACCCCGGCGTCACGCCGCCGCCTTGCCGTTGGCATCGCCCGTGGCCTTGCCCATCTCCAGGAGCGGTCTATCATGCACCGCGACCTCAAGTCGGCCAATATCCTCGTGGAACGGGGAGAGGCCACGCTCGCGGACTTTGGGCTAGCGCGCAGGTGGACCGCGGGACGCGCGTACACGCTCCTCGTGTGCACGCTGTGGTACAGGGCCCCCGAGCTACTCCTCGAGGACGAGAAGTACACGCCGGCCGTTGACATGTGGTCCTTCGGACTCATCCTACTCGAGCTCACCGCGGGTCGCGCCTGCCTCCCGGGCGCCTCCGACGATGCTCAACTGGCGTTGGTCGTGCGAGTCTTCGGTTGCCCAACAAAAGCGACGTGGCCAGGCGTGGAGCGGTTGCCCGGCTACCCGGGCGTCGAGCGCGCGGGGGTCGCCGCCACGTCGGAATGCGCGGCGAGGATCGTCACGGCCGCTGGCCTTGTCGACGGCGAGGCCGCCGCGGCATGCGGTGCCTTGTGCTACTCTCCGGCGAGGCGCCCTGGGACGAGTTCACCTGCGATGCAGCAATAATGGGCGGTCACTTTGGTACCCTCACGTGGGCCCGGATTGCGGGATGCGGATGGAGCATACATTCCTTCGAGCTGGCGTGCGTGGGAGGCTACTTTGACATTGCGAACTGGCTGCACACTCACTAATGCCCCGCGGCAGAGGACACGTGCGCGCTGATCGCGATCCACGGAACCTTCGCTGGCCTGGAGTACGCGCGCCTCTTGGGCTACCCCTGGGGCAAGAACTTCTATCAAGGCGTCGCGCAGCACGGCAAGCCTCGAGATGTTGCAATGGGCGCACGGCCAGCCGCAGCCGCCCCTCGTCAGCATCGGTGCATGCATAGGCGCCGCTCGCGCTGGGAAGCTGGACATGCTGAAGTGGATGCGCGGGCTGGACCTTCCATTCCCATGGGGGCCAGAGGTGTGCCTCGCAACTGTGCATTGCGCACAGATCGAGGGCTTCCGTTGCCTCAAGTGGCTGCGCGAGCAGCGTCCTCCCTGCACCTGGGACTCGGCGCTCTCGCTGCAGATGCTGCGCAACGAGCTCGCCCAACCGGGCTCAACCCTCAAAAACATATCCCGTCACCCCGACGAGGTCGAACCGTTCCTTGCCAACGTTATTGCCCTCGCAATAAAAGAGAGCGAACGGCACGGACTCACCCCCAATAGTTTGGGCGTGTGATGGGTGCGCGAGGGGGGAGTGACACCGGCAGTCGGAGATTCAGGGGGGGGGGGGGGGGGGGGGGGGGGGGGGGGGGGCGGGGGGGGGGGGGGGGGGGGGGGGGGGGGGGAGCGCCGGTCCTTCATATCAAAGTGGGTAGTTAATCGGAAAGCGGCTTTGTTTCACGCGCAGCGCTTGTGTACTAACGGTCTGTCCGTAAAATGGTCCAACGTATTGGAAACGTACGGCACTCGGTTTTGAATCCCCGTACCGTTATTAAAAACTATGAATCGGTCAACCGCGCAGCCAACGCAAAGCCACCGCGCAGCCATCGCGCAGCCACCGTGAATCGAACGCGAAGAAGCGCATGCAAGCCCACGCACAGGCGACGCAAGCCCACGCACAGGCGACGCAAGCCCACGCAGGCGATGCGTCAGCTGCGCGGCCCACGCAAGCTAGGCGTCCGCGCGGCGGGTGCGCAAGCCCCAACGATGCGGTTGCGCGGAGGGGCGGGAGGCGGTCGGGGGCTGCGCGGAGGGGCGCGAGGCTGGCAGGGGGGTGCGCGGAGGGGCGCGAGGCTGGCGCTGGCCGCGCGGAGGGGCTGCGCAGAGGGGGCGCGAGGCTGGCGCTGGCCGCGCGGAGGGGCGACGCGGAGGGGGCGCGAGGCTGGCGCTGGCCGCGCGGAGGGGCAGCGCAGAGGGGGCGCGAGGCTGGCGCTGGCCGCGCGGAGGGGCGGCGCAGAGGGGCGCAAGGCTGGCGCTGGCCGCGCGGAGGGGCGGCGCGGAGGGGTGCGAGGCTGGCGCTGGCCGCGCGGAGGGGCGGCGCGGAGGGGCGCGAGGCTGGCGCTGGCCGCGCGGAGGGGCGGCGCGGAGGGGTGCGAGGCTGGCGCTGGCCGCGCGGAGGGGCGGCGCGGAGGGGCGTGAGGCTGGCGCTAGCCGCGCGGAGGGGCGGCGCGTAGGGGGCGCGAGGCTGGCGCTGGCCGCGCGGAGGGGCGGCGCGGAGGGGGCGCAAGGCTGGCGCTGGCCGCGCGGAGGGGCGGCGCGGAGGGGGCGCCAGGCTGGCGCTTGCCGCGCGGAGGGGCGGCGCAGAGGGGCCTGCATCCGCTCCGCGCGCAGGAAGCGCGGCGCCGTCTCCCCGCCCGCCAGCGTCGGCACGTTGCAATGCGAGGTGAGCACGGCGTGCGCCGCGTCGGGCGCCGCGGCGTGCAGCGCGACCAGCGTCTCGTCCCACCGCGGCGCGAGGCGGGCGTGCGCCGGGAGCAGCAGCACGTACCGCTCGTCGCGGTACAGGCCTGCCGCCACGGTGGCGCGCGCGTGCGCCTCGCCGAGCCACTCGCCCGTGCCGCGCGTGATCCGCACGCTGTTCTGCAGGCCCGTCGCGCATTGCATGCGCGAGCCCCCGTCGAAGATCCCGAGGAACACCCGCGACGGAGCTGCGGCGGCGCGGAAGAAGCCCTCCGCGTTGATGCGGGCGCTCGACCCCGTAGAGCAGCAGTGGCATCTTGGCCTTGAGGCGCATCGTGATGATCTGCCGTTCCATGGACTTTACGAAGGATGCAATGTACTTTGCCGTAAAGCACTCGTCATAGAGCACGCGCATCTCGCCCACGCTCGGCAGCTCTGCCGTGCTCTCCTCGGTCCGGATAATGCACGCGCCGTCGCCCCGAGCCTCCGTCACCGAGTGGAACTTGTGGGTCTGCCGCGCATTGCCGTCGGTGATGATGCTGAAGACCCGGTACGTGTAGGGGGTGTCCTCGACGGGCTCCTCGAGGCGAAAGCGCACCTCTTGCCCCGCGAGGGCGATTGTATTGTTCACAATGCCGCGGAGCGTGTTGAGGTCAATCTCGACGGTGTACTCGTAGTTGATGTTGGCCATCTCGGCCGGGGACTCGTCCGGCACGAGCGTGGGGAGGCTGAATGTCGTCACGTAGTTGTTGGAGAAGCTGTCGTACGCCGAGATGAAAATGTCGGACGACTTCACGTCGCTCTTGAGGTCAATCGCGTACTCGGGCCGTACGGACTTGATGCACGTGTTGAGCGTGGCGGTGTCGATGCAGAAGCAGGCGTCCCTGCCCGCGTGCGTCACCTTGCAGCTCAGCCTGGCTACGATGTAGCACACCAGCTTGGGGTCGATCGTCTGGATCTCGATCCCCTCGAACTCCGCCCGCTTGACCACCTTGATGTCAACGCGGTGCAGGACGCTCTGAAGCACGTCCACGAGCAGGCGGAGTGGCTGGGCCTGGTCAAATGTCAGCGCGAACTGGTTGCTGTCGTCAAGGGCGACGGGCCGGTCGGCCGGCGCCATGCTCGCGACCGGGTCGTTGTCGCCCCGGGGGCGCTTGCCCGGGGGGGCGTCGTTGCCGGAGGGGGTGAGGCGGGTTACCCAAGCAGGCACATGGCGCAGCCCGAAGCGCGGGCTTCCTCGGGTTAACCTGAACCATGATCGATGTCGTTGTCCTTGAGTAGAGATGCGAAAAAAGAGGCGAGTAACGAGGCGAGCAGAGAGGCGAGCAGAGAGGCGAGAAGAGAGGCGAGCAGAGAGGCGAGTAGAGACGAAGGAGAACGCCACCGATAATGGTGTGGCGGAGGCTCTGCGCTAACAGTCTGTCCGTACACTATTCCAACGAATTGGAAAAATACGTCAGTCGGGGTTGCTCAAAAAAAGAGCGACGCGCCGTTTGTTTCAATCTTGGTATTGTGTTATTCATGTTCCCATTTTCCGCCAAACAACGGGCAACGGCGACGCCGAGTGGCGGCCACACCACTGGTGCTCCGTGAGTCCAGGTGCAAAGCACTACGCAGGCCAGTGGCCCCTACCACCATCGCCACGCGCCCATTTGGACCATGATCGGTGTCGTTGTCCTTTCTGCGGGTGACCGGGCTCACCATGCCGCCGGCTGCCCCGGGCACACCGGCCTGCTCAGTGGCGCTGTTGAGGAGGGTGCAGAACGCCTCTCCTTCGACAACACAGCCGCTCTCCAAGAGCCGTTTGCCCAATGCCTTGAGTTGCCAGGAGCCGAAGCGAGCCCACTTCCTGGTGATGGACGCGACGACGCTCCACCGGCCTGGCGGGTCGGTGGACGGACGTACCCGGATGCTGTTCTTGTGGTCTTGGGCCGGGAGGGGGACGGGCTCGAGCACCCAGGCGTTGAGAAAGTCGCCCCCGTGGCAGAGCAACACCCGGGTCGCTTCCACCAAGGTCTGGAGTGTGACGCCCGTTTGAGGCGTCTTGTAGATGGCCCTCGCGAGCTGCGTAAAGACGGTGGCCTGCGCCTTGGCCGCGAAGTGGCCCAGATGGACGGCAATGGCGCACTGCAACTCGAGGGGTTTCCCACTTGCACCTTCGAGGTGGTAGGGCGGTCGCTCACCACTGAAAGGGGTCCAAAACAGCGTGCTATAAAAAAACTCGTTCTGAGCGGCTCGGGCTGAAAACAAAACTCTAAATTCGCACTTGCGCTCGGCGTAAAATGCCCGCC
>Ga0335398_10003436_pt1 | contig 23186 bp, 14 predicted proteins | sample BON03_FD_205742 | JGI IMG/M metagenome (GOLD analysis project Ga0335398, IMG submission 205742) | Freshwater microbial communities from Lake Bonney liftoff mats and glacier meltwater in Antarctica - BON-03 (spades assembly) (version 2) | ecosystem: Environmental > Aquatic > Freshwater > Ice >... | reverse complement strand
GTTTGCTCTTAGGCAATCTAGATATCTCGATCGCCCAAATTAACAAAGACGATTTCTATAGCTGTGAAGGAATAATTATTAATAAAAATGTTGATTCATCTACTTCCCTATATTAAGTGTAAGAGGATGTTTGGAAAGTATAGCTTGTTACTTCGATCTGGCTATTCTATATTTAATTAGTACCCTTGAAAGCTAAAATGTTGATTCGATCCGTACTGTAGACGTATAATTTTGGGCGATAAATTTAGCAATCTCCGTATTTCCAAACATCCTCTACGCTAGCTGCGCAGCTAGCTTAAACTAATCTAGTGGTAATCTCAGATAAAAAGGAAGGGGCTTTAAAGCCCTTTCCTACGATTTAATTAACTTATATACCGTGTTTGAACTAGCATAGTTGATTAGTAATTAAACTTTTCAACAGTGAAACTTTGGATTTGGCCTTCTTCAACCTCTGCGTTAACTAGCAATTCATTTTGCAAGTACGCATCAAACATCCGACCTGTTAAGGTCTCAGTTAAGATTGCTTTATTAAGATCAAGCAGTCCGATTAAGCGAAGCTGTTCACCCTCGTCTTCGCTTTCACTTAGCTCGACTGTTAGCCAGTAGACTAGGTTCTGATGATTCATCAACGAACGGAAGTTCGTTTCGTTTTCATCAGAGTCAAGCGCTTCGGTTGAAGTTAGCTTGGCTTGTGAGATGTCCAATACAGTTTGAATTACCGTAAAGATCAACTTTAGTTCAGTTGAGATCTCATCGGCTTCCAAAGGATTACGCGCATACTCTGCACACACACCCATTAACAAGAAGCAGTCGCGGAACTTACCAAGATCCGCAAATTGGAAGCCGAGCTGCTGCATGGCCTCCTGTACTTGTTGCGTAGGCAAGTGAGAAAATGCACGGTAGCCGTCGCATTCAGGCTGTACATGCTTGAAGTCAGAGATTTCAGGCGTAGCTAAGCCAAGAGCGATCTTACTAGGAGTAAGCGCATCCACATCAATCTGCGCGTTAAGCGCACGTAACAGATAACCAATAGTTACCTTAGCCATTGACTCATCGTAACCGCCGAGAGAGATCTCGTACAGCTGCAATAAGCGTTGGATTACTAAAGCGGAGTCTTTCCGCTTTAGTAACCAGTCCATAGAGTTTAACCAAGCGGGAGCAGAGCCCCCATTTAAGTCAAGTAAGCGATCGTTCACTTGCGGCACGATCTCTGCAAGTAACAGACTTAGCATTGCAACACGATAAGTCAAACCTACCGTAATCACTTGAACTGAACAAGCTGCTAATTGGAAGTCAGCAAACTCTTCTATAGTCATGACGTTCTTTTCCCAACTGATACCGGCTTTCTTAGATGCCTTTGCCCAGCCTGGGATTTGGAAGTGGTCGGTAACGTATTGATCTGGGGTTTCAGTATTTAACCAAAACTCCCAATTGCGGAAATCGTACCCTAAAGTCGCAGCTAACATTGCCGCAACTGAATCAAAGTTAGTAACAGGTAAGCCTGCAGCTACTTCGGCTGAGTAGTTTCCAACCTCAATGGCATCTCCGTCAAGGTCTCCAAAGTTAACATACATGGAGATAGCACCCATGTACGCTAAATTAGCGCAGAACAACACGCCGTACTTCTTCCGGTAGAAAGAGACATCCGCATTTGATAATGCGCGGATCTTACCAATCCAAGATTGGAGCATCGGCATACGACGGAACCCAACGTGAGTCAGCTCAGCAATATCGTTAAGCTTATAAACGCTTTTGAAGTGTGCTGCTGTCTTAGCTGTGATCCACAACTCGTCATCAGCGATTAAACTGCTAGCAGCAGCCTTGATGTAAACCGAAGACTCGCCTCGTAACGTAGCTTTCATGTGCGTTTTACCTTGGTAATACGCATTAAGCATCCGCTCAATGCTGTCAGCTAGCATCAACATATCTTCAGAGTAAGGATCTTTACCAAAGACGACCCAATATTTCATCCATGCAGTCAGCGTTTTAACAGCCGTGTCGCCTTTGTGGCGTAAACTTCCGCCGTTCCACTTAAGTAAAGTCCCTAAATGTACGACAATTGATGGTCGGGCACCCTTAGCACTTAACGGAAGACGGAAAGTGTGCTGCATTGCACACTTAGATAACGTATCCATAAACCGGAGATCGTTTAAATAGATCTCCGGTTGACACAGTAGCTCTAGCTCTTCTGGTGTAAACAAAGCGGCTATATTTTGATCTTGAGTCAAATCTACTTCAGCACTAGACTGAGTAGCTGACAGCAACCGTACTCCGCCAATGCAGGAGCGTAGTAAGCCGTCAAACTCCATGTTTTGCAACACAGAAGCCATATGCACTTCACAAGCATCATAGTTACCATCCAATGCTTGTGAAGTAGCGATGAAGGGCATTGGTTTACAAACCGATAACGCCTCAACAATAGTGCCTTCCTCTACTTCCACAGGGAACATTAAGTCAAGCCCAGCATGTGGTCCCCAACCGTAAGTACGATCGAGCATATGATACTCAACGCGGCCAGTGTCGTCTTGGCTTGACCAAGCACAAGACACACAATGTGTCGCTCCAATTTGACCAGGCGCATCTGTAACTATGTAAGCAGTCCCGATCGGAACTACTGGAGCATGATAGTCGTCTGCGTGTTCTCGAATTTCAACATCGAAGATTAGCTCGGCGGGCAAATGCACACCGTCTACGCCTACGATTATTTTAGCTTCGGCACTGCTGACGAAACGCCACTTGTCGCCTTTAACGGCGCTGTTAGGCTGAAGACCTGCATACGCAGCAGCTACAGCACGATCGCGAGTTTGCGACATGCGAATTTGAGGCAAGCCGGACACAGGAGTCCGCTCGTAGTGCCAGAAATTAGTCGAGAACCGCCGCTCAAAGTCAGCTACTAGTTCAGCGTAAACGCCAAAAGGAATAGTATCTTGCTGGATATACAGCCAGTCGCTGTTGTCTGGCTGTGGCTCTAATCCTAAGTACTCATCAACTTTGTGATTAGTAGAGATAAGTAACGCTTTCATTGCAGGGACTTGCGCCGCGTAGTAGGCGTAGTTAATGCCAGCTAGTTTCACAATTGCTGTGAAGTTGTCAGACCCTTTATAGCTGTCTCCATAAAGGAATATTTCGACCTTATCGGTCTTTTTGCCATTAAGTGACTGCTTACCATCAGGTTTGTACCCTAAATACTGCCACATTTTGACAGCTAAGACGTTAGCCTTAATCCCACAGGGAGACCGCAGCTTTAGCGTATCAACAACCTGATTCTCAACTTTAGCAAACGCGTAAAGTTGACGCTCCGATCCGATATCTACCTTGTGTTCAAAGGTAAATTCTTTAATGTAGCCCTGGGTGTTGGCGTAGATATAGCCTATGTCTATGGCTGTTCCGGCATGAGTACTTACCATTAAACGGCCAATCACAGTGTCGGGATTGACTGTTGTTTTAGGAGGGAACGTCCAGCCTACTAAACGAGAGCTGCCGTCAGCATCCATCACTTCGATCTCTGTTGCGCCTAAACCAGCAGCAACTTCAATCCAAGCGCTGACAATATCAGCGTTTAGAATAAACTTTAGCACCTGTTCGTTCTTAGTAAAGAACGCTTTGAGAAACCCGATTTGGGCTAAAGTCATCCCAGGCATGCTTAACATGCTGGGCGCAACAATCGTCGGTACTAACGCGGCTGTGTTGATTTGGGTTGGCGCAGTCCGATACCCAATTACTTGGTCCCGATTAGTCCGACAAGCTGAGCTGTACGTTGTCGTAACACGCTCGACAGCCTTAGACTGTTTTGAGCTAACAACAACGCAAATGCTGTCGATCGCTAGCGCCCAGAAAGCATCAGCCTTTTCTAATTGAGCAGCTTGGCGGCTAATGCCCGCAGCAAGGGCTGCTTTAGCTAGACTATCCTTGCGCCAAAGGGCCTCAACGATTTGACAGTCATCGTTGGGATCAAAGGACCCTAAGGTATCTTTAAACCCACCGCTGACCCACAGAGATTGAAGTAACCCTACAATGCGACGTTTACCATGTAGACGGTCTGTGTTGTAACGAACTAAGACTAGCTTGTCAGCTAGGAAGTTCTTTACAGCTCCAATTGGCATTGCTGTCAAACTATAAGTCAAAGCACAAGCTTTGATCATACCAAGCATATTAACTCGGTGAGACTTAAGCGATCCGCGCGCACTTAAGTCGTTATAGTAGCTTGTAACGCTTGCGTAGTTAGCCGCGAAATACGAGCCAGCAGCAGTAAGATGACCGTGCCGAGCCAGAGTTTTGCGAACTACAAGCAAGGGCATAGGCATAGCCACTGCACAAGTGTCGTACTTATTAGAAGTAAGGACTTCCCGGTTTGACCGTTGATTTAGGTCTCGTTCGTACTCAAAGTACTGCACAGGCATCTGTGTTGTCACAAACCGTGTGAAGTATGTGCCAAGCATGTCTGCCAAGCCAAAGCTACCCTTATGTTCACGGTTGAGCCATCCGAAGCCGTAAGCTTCAAAGGCGTACCAGAGAGCGTCTAAGCTTTCTAGCTTAACGATGTAACTCTCAGGCACAACGCCTTCAATTCCAGGCACAGTTGCTACGAAAGGTCGTAGCGAGTATAGCGCCTTCGATCCCGAAGCTTTGACATAAACTTCAGCTTTAAAGTCACCCACAGGGGCAGTGACTACAAACTTAGCACCGCCGCCAAGTACTAGGTCAAAACCGTGTTCGGTTTCAACGTAAGTTAGGGGGCGACTACCGCCGACATCACTGCGATAATTAGCAGCAACCGCAGCTTCGAGATGCTGAAACGCTGAGCGCACTAGGTCGTACGTTAAACCGCTAGCTGGCATTAACCAGTTAGTAGCGATCTCAACAAAGTGACAGAGGATCTCTGCCTTTCCACGGGTGCGGAACAGCTCGATCGCTTTAAATACCTCTGTAGGTACTACGACAGACAAGCCTTCGCAATGCGCAAAACGCAAGCAGCGATTAGCTAACTTAGCGTAGGTTTTGGCTTCGCGTTTGTTGAAGCCTTCATTACTAGGCGCGCGCCCAGTAAACTTAGCGTCTTTGTTTAAGCTGGGCTTAAGTAAAGACGCTAAGATCTCTTCGTACGTAAAGAGATTTTTGGTGCTGCCAGTGGGCACAAGCCCAGCCTTATAAGACTGATTGACTTTTGCGTCAACGCGTTGAAGATTTTCCCCGTTAAGGGAGTGTCCTCCAAGCAAGACAGCAAGATCTTTGCCGCCTCCTACCAAACTCCATACGCACTCAGGCACAATCGCCGGAGTTTTGAGAAGATCTTGAATATGTGAAGGAAGCACCACACCCCCGATAGAGTGCAAGTGTCGCATACCCACCACTACTTGGCGGATTGAATCTGCGAGAAGATGGCTCTCGTGAGGAATGCCAAACTTGCCTAGCTTAGAGATAACGCTATCTCCTTGCAAAGCTTCTCGTTCTGCCGCCGCCCAAATAGATTGAGGGGCAACTGGAGTCGCAATCTCTTCTAAAGGGGCTTGAGTAAAGATAGCCAGCGGCGTAGTAGGCTCAAAGCTCATTAACCCTCCCAGTTGGGTACTTTCTTCCTCAAAGTACTCTGGGTTTAAGAACAAGGTCATCTCCTCGTGCATGAACATTCAAGCTTCTCCTATTCTTGTACGTGTACGCGTAGCGGTTGCTACATCAAAAAAGCAAGGAGCTTACGCCCCCTCCAGGTGAGTATTTGGATCTTAGATTGAATCGTCATCGGCAATTGCATCCATTGGATGAATGGCGGCGTTTTGATTGATAATCTGATCCATTGTGGCGCGATAGACCTTGGTAGTTTTTGGACTAATGAATAGTCCGCTAGTTTGTGCAAGGAGTTTGGCCCCTTGAAAACCAACTAAATCGAAACCTAAACCAGAATCTTCTTTTGGTTTAGCGGCACCAACCTTACGACCGGTAAGCTTCTTAAAACCAACAATATTAGGTTTTAAGATTGCTTGGAAAGAGTCGAGGATTAAAGGAAGGGGCCTTAACCCCTTCCTTTAATCAAAACATTTAAGCTTCGTATCTAATAGTTAAAGTTTGAACGCTAACTTCTTCTTCTCCTTCAAGAGCGGAGAAGATAACACTATACAAATCCTCGACTGCCTCACGGCTATCGTAAAATACAAGACCTTGATCTTCCCCAGCGGGATAAATTGTGTTTAGCACAACAACTCGTGAAAGACCTAAGCCTTGCCACATTGGTTTAAAAGTCGCTAGCTTTCCAGCCCTACTTAAACTTTCACTTAAGTTAGTTGGAAAATTAAACCCAATTAGATCTCCGCTCGGTCGAACTTTAACAATGTAGTCCAGCCCGTAAACTCGGTCTACAATAAAGTCTGGGCTGTATTTGTCCCAACCCTTAAAGTTCTTAGTCTTGCTTCCTACGTTTATGGTTCGACCGGGCCGAACGCGATCGGCAAGTTGAATTAAGTTTTCAGGATCGAAATCCTTACTTTGATTTGAGAAACCGGCTAATTGAAAAATTGTATTCATAACCCCTTCGTTGAAAGTACCTTCACGTTTGTACGTTAACATATTGTTTATTCCAGGTAATTGAACATGTGGTAGTTACACACATAAAAAGGAAGGAGCCTAATCGCTCCCTCCTTTTATTAATTAAGCTTCATAGTTATTACACCCTTGGCCATAAGCTATTGGGTTAACTGCGCACGGTAACGCAGGCTGACCTGTGCGATAACGGCAAGCAGCGACATCGAAACGCCCGTCCTTGACGATCGGCTTCCCACTTTTCTTGGTAAGCTTGCTCGATAGCAAACCTTTCTTTCAGATCGGCGATGCGTTCAAGCTGCTGCTTCGTGACTTTTCAGCCACGAAGCAGCAGCAGCATTTGTAGAAGTAGTCCGTACCCGCAAGCAATCCGCAGCGGTGGTAGACCAGGAGCCAAAGTAAATCATTGAGATACACAAGCCCGAAGCTCAACGGTTTTCCGAATGGTATTCCAAAGTCAAGTGGCGCGGACACGTTCAATATAGCGAAGGCGATCGAGAGCATTATGCAATAGTCATGCTGGCGGAGGGTAAGATGCTGCTATGGAAGGAGGCGCGGGAGTTGCTCCAAGCATTTTTGTTCGACGACGACCTGGATGCGAGCGCGTAAGTTGAGCTAATCATCCAAGTTAAAAGTAGGCTACCTAGACATAGTTTTCTCATCAGTTGCCTCTTCTCCGATAATTTCTGCATCCTTCTGCAGCAGATTGCGCCTCAGGGCATTTTGACCAAAAGATCGATCGTCGTGAGACAATGTGCAAGCTCCGAATCAGAAATCTGAAAATGAGTCCGCCAATATTTCTGTTATTGCTGGGCTTGATTTTCCTCGCTCCTTCGTTCAGCTTTGCTGTACCGGAGGTAATCGCTATATCCTCATCCGGCGGGAAGATTGCCCCACCCCAGCTCCTAGAACATGATTTTCCGATCGTGCGGAGATAGCCCAGCGTGTTTCGTCACACGTCATTAAGTGTTCATTTGATGTGTAGCTACACTGGGAGATTTTCTCAACTGAGATTAGAGCGAACTAAAAGCCCGATCTATGTTTGTCATCGTCCGAAATAATTTAGTCGAGCTGTCTGGAAAAGGTTGAAAATCAAACCTCTGATAAAACCTTACTGCTGCATCATCAATCGTATCTACCACCACTGCAAAAGAGGCGGTAGCTTTACTAGCAGTGAGACTACGGTGCAAGGCATCCATAATTAACAGTTTCCCCCAGTCAGATCCTTTGTAGTCACTAGAGACTGCTAATCGCCCGATTAAAGTGACTCCCACAATAGGATATTTGGGTAATTTTTTGGTAATCTGTGCGGGTAGTTGTTCTAAATTGATGCCACTCATTGAGAGAGTATAGTAGCCAATTATGGTTTGGCGATCGCGATCGAAGATGACGTAGGGAATCGCGATATTTTTCTTTTTGTCTTGGGTAGCTACCAAATGCAAATATCGGTCTAATTGCTCGTTACCACAGCTAAAAGTTACTCGGTCGTGATGTGGTGCGAGTAGTTCGATACCAAAGTCGGTGGATTCAGGATTCGACACTAGCGATCGATTATTTACTATTTACCTGTGCGTACCATTTAGCATCAGAGATCGCCCGTTCGTTGGGCGTGGGTGGATTTAATAATGCTGCTGCGAATGCTTGACGATCTCGATCTGTTAAAGCAATTAGTTCGCTATTAAGGATTGTTTGTGTAGCCGCCTCAGCCAAAACTGAAATCATAAATTCTGTCAAATTCTGTCCGCGCAGATTGGCGGCTCTTTCTAGCAGTTGTTTTTGCTCGATCGTCACACGAGCCTCTAACCGAGCATTTTTTCCCAGCCGATTTGTTTTAACTATGTCTGTGTCTACTTCCATATACTGTGGTGCAGAAATTAGGTGGACTATGGCTATCATAGCTTAGTACGGCTGTAGAGCGTACTAAGCGATAGCCCAGCACGCCAAAACAGCAAAAGTATATTCCACCCCTGCTCCGCTGATGTTTGAGCCGTGGGCAGTGCCCACCCTACAAAACTGATTCGGGTACGATCGAGATGACTCAAGTTGGGGTTTTTTGGATTAATCCCTGAAAAGGGGGATTATGAAAAACGAAGTTTGACATTAGTACCCTAAAATCCTTGCTAGCTAAGATTCTTGGATAAACTCCGTCCCAAAAAGTAAACAATTTGAGACACGTCTGAATTATGTCTCCTTACATGTCTCAAAATACCATTCTCAGATCGTCCTAGAAGTAGTGATATCCTTTTCCTAGCAAAGCTTTCATCGATCGAATGCTGGTTGAAAAGGGAAATTCTCATTCAACTACAAATTCTAGAATCCCCCTTTTCGAGGGTTAATCCAAAGTGCGATTCGTTTAGCTGAAATCAGCCTTGAATAAAGGTTTGAAGGATAGTTAGCTTGGTTCCATTAGCCATGACAACTTGATGTTGATAGAGGTGAAAGCCCTCTCCTAGAGAGTGTTCTAGTGAAAGCATATCCCCTACGGTAGCGACTAGCCATCAATCCGTAAAGCGGGGATAAAAGCTCATAAACTGTCAGCCTAAGATGGTGGAGAGCAAGCAAGTACCCATGATGACGAACAGGAATCCCTTCCAAAAGACCGTTAAACCCACCCAGCGCAATCAGGCTGAATCGCTGGAGCCAAAAAGCAATAGTCAGAGGTTGAATAGTTTTGTAATATTCAACAACACTCCCAATTTTGACTCGGTTTATTAGGGACATCTAAAAGTACAACCAATCAACATCAGGAACGAAGTAATCTCAGATTAGCTCTCATTTGAGTAGGTGCTAACCGGATGCTAACTGAGACAGGATTCCAGAAAAAGCCAACGATAAAACGTAATGTTTTAGATATGCCCACTTCTGGACGATGATTCAAAAGGAAAAGCTACCAAGTAGAGTTAAATGTCTAAAACATATCCGGTTGAAAAACTGAATAATGTGGAATGGTCACAAATCAATTGGCGTAAAGTCGAGAGATATGTGTTTAAGCTCCAACAGCGGATTTTCCGAGCGTCTCGTGATGGCAAGATTAAATCAGTTCGCAAGTTACAGAGGACGTTAACACGTTCATATTATGCCCGTTTACTAGCTACCAGACAAATTACTCAGGATAATTCAGGTAAGAAAACTGCTGGAGTAGATGGGGTTAAATCCATCGCCCCAAAGCAACGGCTAATCTTAGCCCAAAATCTCAATCTGAAATCTAAACCATTACCAGCTCGAAGAATTCTAATTCCTAAGCCCAATGGTGAAAAACGTCCTTTATCTATCCCAGCAATGAAAGATAGAGCCTGTCAAGCATTAGTAAAACTGGTATTGGAGCCAGAATGGGAGGCAAAATTCGAGCCTAACTCGTTCGGATTTCGCCCAGGACGCTCATCTCATGATGCTGTCGAAGCAATATTTAATAGTATTAAATGCAAACAGAAGTTTGTACTAGATGCTGATATTAGCAAATGCTTTGACCGAATCAATCATGATTATCTGCTAAGTAAAATCAACACTTCACCGACTCTTCAACGGGCTATCAAATCCTGGTTAAAAGCTGGATGGATATTTGAAGGCAAACGAGAAAAATCGGACATTGGCACACCACAAGGTGGAGTTATATCGCCGCTCCTAGCCAATATAGCACTTCATGGAATGGAAAATAGGATGACGCAATTAGCGAATTCCTTAAAGGGGGATAAATCCAAGAATCGGACTAGCCTGACATTTATTAGGTATGCCGACGATTTTGTTTGCCTCCATCCAGATCGAGAAGTAATCGATAAAGCCAAATCCATATTAATGGATTGGTTGAATGAAGTAGGGCTAGAACTTAGTGAATCAAAAACTCGTATTTCTAACACTGCTGACGGATTTAACTTTTTAGGGTTTAATATTCGCCAGCATCCAGTCGGAAAATATAATAGTGGTAAATCTACCAATGGAGAACCACTAGGTTATAAAACACTAATCAAACCATCTCAGGAAAAAGTCAAAAAACACTATGCGAAAATGGCTGATATCATTAGTCGCCACAACGCATCACCTCAAATGGTGCTAATTTCACAACTTAATCCGATTATACGTGGCTGGTCAAATTACTATTCTTCTGGAGTTAGTAAACAAACCTACTCTAAATTAGACTATCTAATTTGGCAACGTATTGAAAGATGGTGTCTACGTCGTCACCCCAATAAATCGGCTACCTGGGTTAATCACAAATACTTCAAGTCTGTCGGTGATAGAAATTGGGTATTTGGAGACAAGAACTGGACTCTTAGAACCCATTCTGAAACTCCGATCGTTAGACATATTAAGGTCAAGGGTGAGAAGTCACCTTATGATGGAGAACTCGGTTATTGGGCTGGTCGTTTGGGAAAACATCCTGAATTATCAACTAGAGTTTCAAAGCTCTTGAAAATCCAGAAAAACAAATGTAATCATTGCGGATTAACTTTTAGAGATGGTGATGTTTGGGAAGTTGACCATATTATCCCTAAATCATGGGGTGGAAATAATTGGTATAACAACCTTCAACTATTACATCGTCATTGTCATGACACGAAAACAGTTTCAGATGGAAGTCTGAACAATAAGACGTACCGATGATAAAGGTTGAATCATTGAGGAGCGCAGTGAGGTAAAAGTCTCATGCTGCGTTTTGAAGACGAGCGGCTCCCGCGAGGGAGTCGCTTAGTTCAACAAACCCCTACATGGGGCGAACGCAGACAACGGAAAAAATAGTACGTTAAGCCTGAAACTTAGTCCCTAAGCCAGCCCCGCTAGGGCAAAGCCACAGGCAAAAACCGTGGATACCACGCCAGACTCAGCAACACGCCGCGATTAAATAAGACTCCCAAACTGCCTGCCAAAATCCCCAATAGTAAGTACCAAGGAATCTCTGGTGCCGAAAAGCTATTATGGATGTGATTAACTAGATGTGCTTCAAAATTGAGATTCCAGCTTCGAGAACCACCGATCCGAGCGACGGCGGAGGTGACAAAAGAGGCTAATATTGCCGTACCCAGAGTAATTCCCGATAGATCTTGGAGCAATTCTTCGACGACAAATAAGACACCCGCGATCGGCACATTAAAGGCGGCGGCAACTCCAGCACCAGCACCAGCCGCAATCAGTTGGCGGCGATGTTCCGATCGTCGGTAGTGATAAATAGGCTGGAACTATGCGGGTGGCGTGCTATCGCCAGCCCCCAACCAGCTTACACTCTCGCCGAGCGCTCGCGCTGCCAATCCAGAGACTAACCCAATCAGACAAGCTTCGATCGCTGCTAGTCGTTTGGGGCGTAAGAATATTTGGGCGATTCGATTTTGAAGCATTCGTCCGTTGCGGGTTGTCATCGTTTAGGATCGATCGACTAAAAACTACTCCACAGTCAAATAATTTGACTCGTCGAGCGATCTAATAAACTAGAGCAAGGAGATCGTTGGCAATACTAATGACGATCTCCTTGCAGTTCTCTAACTCCACACAATTCGATTGCGATACCAGCCAGTGGAATAGATAAAAACACGCCTACTAATCCTGCAACCTTCGCACCTACGAGCAATGCAAAAAACATGACTACAGGATTCATATTAATCGACCCTTGCATAATTCTAGGCATGAGCAGGTTTTCTTGAACTTGCTGAAGCAGAATGCAACTTACCAAAGTAATCAACGCGAGAGTGATTCCTTGCTGTAAAATAATCAGCGACACTAAGCTAACTCCAAGCGTTGCTCCAATCCCTGGAATCAAGTCGAATATACTCACGATCGCTGCCAATCCTAACGGAGAAGGAACTCCTAACAGTAGGAAAACAATATAAATAGAAATACCAAAGAAAACACTCAGGATTAATCTTCCCCAAAAAAAGCCAATAAAGTTTTTCCGTACCACTGCTGTAACGCGATCGCGCATTCCCATCGGGAAAATTCGGAGGAGTAAATCCCACAATCTTTTGCCATCAAGCAGCATAAATACAGCAACAACTGCAATAATAATTAAGTCAAGTAAATTTCCGAAGATGTTTTGTAATATTGCCAACCCAAACGCGACGGTAGAAGGTACTTGAGTCCGCAGTTGAGTTTCAAGTTCGCTAAGATCGATATTGATATTCCACCGCTGGAAAAATACTCTCAGCCGAGCGAGAGATGCGATCGCGCTGTCCAACAACTGTGGTGCCTGCTCGACTAGTTGCTGTATCTGTGAAAAGATTGCAGTTCCGAGTGTAACTACAATCACAACTAAAATGAATAGACTGAGCAAAAAGATCGAAACTACTGCAAATCCGCGTGGTATAATACGAGCGGCCCACTGCACTGGAAAGCTCAGTAAAAATGCAAAAATTGCAGCAAAGATGAAAGTAATAATTACCGAGCTAAAGTAAGCTAAGACCTGAACGATTACCCATGCCAGTAAGAATAACAATACATAGCGAACTAGCCTTGTATTATTAAGATTATCCCAGATTGATTGATGTTTTGGCTCGCTCATATTTTATCATTTAAGACTAATTTTAATTAAAATCATAGATATCTTAAATAAATAAAATAATCATAGTATCATAAACCTATCAGAAAAAATGCTACTTTATATCTACCTAAAGATAGATATAAAGTAGCATTTTTATTATCTTCTTATACTGCCACTTTTGACAGATTTATTTCGATCTTTTTTGGGTTGTCCAACTTCTAATAGGACTTAAACAAGAATCAAGCCCAAATAAAGCCTAAATTGGCTTTATGAGCGGCAAAGACATCCGTGTTCTGAGTCAGCCAATTAAAGAACCGAAAAGACATAGCTGCCCGAAGCGCAGCCAAAGCATCAGCGAATGTTTCCAAAGATTTAGAAGCCCATCGCCGCTGGAAGGGGGAAACGCAGAATTCGGAGAATATTGCACGTTAAGCCCAGAACTCAATCTCTAAGCTACTTTCAGGTCATGGGTTCAACAACATGAAAAAGAGTCGAAATCTGTCAGATTGGGGCATACTCCAACTTGATGTCAACGAAAAGCCTTTAAAAGTGTCAATTTAGAATCCTTTCTATCGTTTACTGACATATTCTCTGACAGGTCATAGAGCCTTTCCTGACATTAGAGAGCGTTAGCGTGCAATATTCTCCGAATTCTGCGTTTCTCCCTCATTCAGCAAGGATTTCAGACTTTAGAGCAACGCCAGGGACTTATTCAGTAAGCCCTATCTAATATTAATAGATTTCTAAAGAATTTAATCAAAATATATAGATAGTATCGAATTAATTTACCTCTAAAGACATAGAAAAGATTGAACAGTTTGTGTTTTAATTAAAATAATTGATAAAGAGTGAATCTATTTTACTAACAATAACAAAACTTGTCAAAATACCTAATTCTAATCGTAATCAACAGGTGAGTTTTTTAGGCAGAGAAGAAATTATAAGAAACTTCAAATATAAAAATCGAATTTGAAAGTATCTGGTCGAGATACTACTAGCTCCAGTAATGCCTAGATTTGGCAAAATAGGTGTAGAAATAATAGTATTGCTCAATGAAGTAGAACTAGATACAATAGGAAATTAATTTGATAGTAATTGAACCTAAAATCGACAATTCGCTCATTCAAACAGATTCATCAACACAAGTTCCATCTGGAGCTGGGATATTGATGCTCAGAACTTATCGCGAAGTTCTACCAAGAGTTCGCAAATATTTAGAATTATGGCGGCAAGAAGCTGAAATAATTCCTAATTCAGAACTGCGTAAGCAAGCTTTGTTAAGTATCGAAAGTAAAGCATTTCACTGTGAAGGTGGTTCGATCTATGGATTACTCGCCCAAGACCAAATTGAGCCAACAATCCGCTTTATTGTTGCTTATCAAACAATTTGTGATTATTTAGATAATCTCTGCGATCGGAGTACTTCACTAGATCCAAGAGATTTCCATACTTTACATCAAGCCTGTATCCACGCCTTGACACCCGATGCTAACTGCATTAATTACTATCAGTTTCGTCAAGAACAAGATGATGGCGGCTATCTGATGAAACTAGTCCAAACTTGTCAAGAGGTGTTAAAGTACCTGCCGTCCTATCGAATCGTTGCTCCTTGCTTATATGAACTAGCAGATTATTATTGTGATTTACAAGTCCATAAACATGTGAAAGTTCAGGAGCGAGTTGCGCGCTTACAAGCATGGTTTAAAGAACATCGCGATCGACTTCCTGAAATGAGTTGGTATGAATTTTCAGCTTGTACTGGTTCGACTTTAGGAATTTTTTGTCTTGTCGCCTATGCTGGCAATCCAAATTGTTCTGAGGAACTAGCTACCAAAGTAAAAAATAGCTACTTCCCGTGGGTTCAAGGACTGCACATCTTACTTGACTATTTAATCGATCGACAAGAAGACAGCATCGGTGGCGATCTAAATTTCTGCAACTATTACAACAGCGAACAAGAAATAAGCCTACGGTTTATTTACTTTCTAAAAGAAGCAGATCGAGCTGTTGCTCAGTTACCTCATCGACACTTCCATCGCACAATTAATCGAGCTTTACTGGGCGTTTACCTCGCCGATCCAAAAGTCAAAGCCCAAAAGAATGTGAAGATTATTGCTAGAAAAATTCTGCTCTCTTGTGGTGTCACGGCATTCTTTTTTCTATACAATGGTCTAATTATGGCTCGAATTCGGTGCCGATAGAAAATGTTATTTGGCTATTTTAGCTTCTTTTCGATAGTTTTTATAAAAAACTCCAATGGACTTTTGTTAAATAAATATCACTCAATAATTACTATCTTTTTAGTCAAGGAATAATTCGTTGTTCGATAAATAGCGTTGCTAATTTGATGTATGATATGACGATCGAAGGCAAAATTGACGTAAAATAATAAACAGTGCATCAATGACGATCGAATGCCCTGAATGTAAGTCAACTCGTGTCAATAAGAATGGGCATAAAGCAGGGAAACAAAATCATATATGTGTTGATTATGGACGGCAATTCATAGATTGCTATGAAATACAACAAGGCTATACAGAAGAAATTAAAAAAGAGTGTTTGTCAATGTATGTAAATGTAGAAGTGTTGAATAATAAGAATAACTAGTTAAAAATGCCCCCTATTCAGATAGAGCGGAGGTAATTAAAAATAAAAAACTAGTTAGCATAATCTTAAATTTTCCAAAAGTAATCAATCAATTCTTGGGCGATTCAATTCCAGCATTGCAAGTGTTTTTTACTGCTTGCAAATCAATCATGATTAGGGTTATCCACTGAGGCTTTTTTTTACTTGTTCGCGCACTTGTCCATGTAACTCAGTCATAATTTTGGTTAAGATATCATCCTCGCACCACTACTTGTAATGCCAAAATACTGTTGAATAGGGCGGAAAAACTTTGGGTAAGTCACCCCAGTTGCAACCATTCTTGAGTTGATACAGTATCCCATTCAAAATTTGCCGCTTTGTCCATGCTAGTAGTCTTGTTTTCTTCTTCTGTGGCAATAATGGCTCAATCATTTCCCACTCTTTGGTCATGGAGGTGAACTCCATGTCTGTCACGTCACTTGAATATCCCATTTTCTCCCCCGATCTGGTTCAACCCAACTATCTATGCTGATCCTACTCGAACGGCTTGCCGTCGCAGACGGCAATCGCCAAAAAGGGGTCAACACAGAGAAGGGAAAATATAGCACCTTTAGCAATTTGCTATACACAAGTGAGGATCTTCAATCACTTCTCACAAATAATGGTTTATGAGAAAGACCGATCTCCCAACATGATGTAACGGAAAACCACGGCTTTCAGGTTCTCAAAAACCATTCTTGAAACATAATTCTAAGTGCCCCGACCAGTTCATGAGTTTCGAGAAGCCGATGGGTATCACAGATGACTTCTAAGGCAGTTTTTTATAAACGTTACAGAGACAGCGTTACAGCCTTAACGTGCTATATTTTCCTTTTTCTGTGTCTACCCCGTGTTGACTCCAAGCTTCGCAGACAATTTTGCGCCGACCGAACAAAGGATGCGATCGTCAAATCCCTACACAGAGAAACTTTGCGATGTATTTTGTTGTTTTACAAAAGAATATGCTGAAGGTAGGATTCAGTTTCAAGCAGAGGTTATGTGTATAAACCCTCCAAAAGGGGGAATAATTATATTTGTAGCTAAGGACTGTTAGCTCATAACTAATAATGACTAGAGATATCGATATGGGAACGTCCCAGCAGCGATAATCGAGTCGGATCTTTAGGAATGATTGCCAACTAGTTTAATTGAAGATAATTGATGCTAGTATCTATCTAATAAGTATTCCAAAGGATAAATGAAAGAGCCGTCAGATAAGATTATTGACAATTATATTGAACGCATTACTACATTTAGTCAAAACTTCCAAGGTATACCAACATCAGAAGAACTCGATAAAATTATTAGCGAACTGGGGATTACAGATGAGCAGATCTCTGTGATTCAAATAGAGTCGCAAGCATACTTTATTAGAGCAAAGAGTTATATGAAACTCAAACAATGGGATGATGCAATTGTAGAGTTACAGGAAGCTATTTCCTTAAATCCTTTTAGCTTAGAAATGATATGTTGTTTGTGTGAAGCCTATATGGGAAGATGGCAACTAAAACATAGGCGCGAAGACGCTATTAATATTCAGTCAACAGCTAGAAAATGCTTTCAAATTCAGCCAGATTGCGAAGTAACGATGAATCTATTATGTAGGTTTAATCGATTGAGAAAATGGCGCAAAAATAGTAAAATTTTTACGAGTATTATTATTAGTATCCCTATATGTATTGTACCGACTATTTTTATATATTACAAGCCATTACAATCAATTGTTTTATCTAATCCTTTTATAGCTTCATTAATTAGTCAAAATGCAGGATCCAAAATTCTAGCAAAGCATTTGCAAGAAAGTATGGAAGATATCAAAATTCAACAATCTGCTCTAAGAGAAGAAGTCAATTCTCTTAAAAACAAGCAACTTATAAATAATCGATCGAATAACTCACCGCCACCGAACTATTCACCACCAGTAAACTCACCGACCCCAGTAGCAGTAGATCGTCCACCAACCGATCGATTTATCAGTGACTATTACTCAAAAATCAAAAGCGGTCAGACAGTTAGCTCATGGGGCGACTTTACTAGTGATTATCAAAATAACTCGCGCGCCAATCCTGGTGGCTATAGTGGGGACTATCTCAAGTGGTGGGGTGGATTGGGTAGAAACACTGAAGTTGGTAGGATTGAAACGATCGATGCTAATGCCGATCGAGCGATAGTCCAGGCACATTGCCGATTCAGGCGCAAATCTTATATTGTGCGGTATTATCTAATCTTTGACGAGTCAAGCCAGTCTTGGAAAATTAACAGGATTGACAAAATCTAAGCGGATTTTCTCCAGGTCTTATTCACTACGTTTCGAGATCTAGATCCCCCTAAATCTCCCTTAAAAAGGGGACTTTGAATTCTTCTTAGCCACCTTTTTTAATAGAATTTAGGGGGATCTCCTAAGATCTCAGCTCAGTTATAGCGATTTCGGCTGTAAATCTTTACCGTTTGATTAAAATATAAGCCTTGGCATAATCAGGCATTTCCTTCACAGTGGACACATATTGAGTGTTATCGTCAAAGATACCAGCAAGAAAATCTAGTTGGTGTAAGTTGGGTAAGAAAGCACCGCCAGTATCGGCAACAATTCCCATTTGTAATTGCTGCTTACCGCCGATCGCTTGCTGCATTACGACCATTTTACCCAAACCAATATTCAAGATATCACCTGCAAAAGTCACACCCGGTCTAATCGATATTTTAGTCTCGATCGTCCGACCGTAACCTTTGATATTGGCTACTTTTTTAAAATACCAATACCGTTTTTGCTTAGTTGGTGCTAGTCCTTTAATATAAGCAGAGCCGTTATTTTTATCAACATTATAATACTCTGAAGTGCCATCGATGAAATTAATTAAAATCGTCCCTTGCATCAATGCCGACTCCAAGCCGCCACGACTGAGATAAGCCAGTAGCTGGACTTTGCCATGTTCTTTACCGCCTGGTTCGTAGATATTGGTTAAAGCATCCTGTTTGCTATATTTCAATCGCAGCCGATCCGAGTCAATCCCTGGTTTGAGTGCATAAATTCCCGTATCAAACTCGGCAGTACGAGTCCGCGATCCAGGATGCTTAAATACGGCATATTTAGTAATTCTCACGCGCTTTTCAGCCTTAATTACTGGATTAAATGCCGTCCACTCAATTACCCTAAAATGATCGTTAATAAATTTGGGATCTTCGAGCCGCAGCGGGTGACTTTGGGCGATATCGGATTGCAGCGTGTCGATCGAGAAGTCTAAAGTCTCTAACACTTTCGCAACTGTAACACCTTCAGATGCTAAAATTCCCACTCTCTGAATGTTAGGATCGAGCGTAGATTGGTTCTGAAAATATTCACGGGTACTAGCCAGAACAGCTAGTAAATCGATCGCATTAAATCGAACTTTTGTATTGGGTAGTTGACCTATTTTAAATATTTTTTTACTCTGAGCGGTAAACTGCGGCCGCTGAAATTCATCGATTACTTGATAGGTATCACTAGTACTGGGAATAGTTACTGTTGGATTTGTAGGTGCGGTGATAACTGATGGCGAACTACTCGGCACGACGATCGGTGCTATCGCTAGGGGAGCTGGAGTAAGAGTTTTATTAGTACATGCTGTTAGTGCGATCGCGCTAACAATTAGCACTCGCCTGAAATAATATTTTATATTTACCATTAATTCTCCTTTACTACCCTAGTTTTTTTGAGTTTATAATTGTTGTCATTAGCACTTTTACTAAAAATAAAGCGAAGCTTGCTAGAGAAAATATGTACTTTGTTTATATGATAATTTTCAGTTGATTCAATAGCTACTTCGTTCGTAGATAAAACTTCAAACGGGAGTACCCCAATCATGCGAGTGAAATTATTAAGCTGAATAAGAGCTGAAAAGTAGCTGGTGATAGTATTTATTGAATATGTAGTAGCTCTCGGTAGTTTTCATTCACCTCGATCTTAATAACTTTCTTTAACTTAAAGATCGGTTTTAAATTACTATTTATCCTGACACTACATGTCTATTTAGATATTCGCATCTCTGCTTTAATACGTTGCCCAGATTGTCAGTATTCCATTGTACTCCAGGTATTTTGATTCTGATGCTGATTCTTTTTATTATTGGCTCTACTACTCCAGGACTGATATCCCTCTTCTATCACTCTAGGTAAGCTAAAATGGAATAAAAAGGCTAGAGAGCAAGCAGGGCATGTGACACAGCTAAGAGTAGCAGTACCCACAATTAGTGTAATCGACCAATATCGTGGCCAGTATCAACAGATATTTCCAGAAGTTAGAAGCTAAGAGGCATTTAAGCGAATGCTCTGAGGAATTATCACACCATCACAGCGAAAGAGTTTAACAACAATTGGGGAAATTGTCGGGCTGCAAAATAATCCATTTTGCTCTAACTAGAGTGACAGAAGAGGGCTATGGCAAAGAAAATAGCATTTTAAGCGATTAAGTATATTATTTAGTCGCGCACGTTATTCTCGCCTAATTTAGCTTTTATCCTCTCCCGATTACGGTAAGATAACCTCATGAGGATGAATTTCCAGAGCAGCGTTACGGTCATCAATTGCTCCCTGTTTATCGCCTAATGCAGATCTTACATTCCCCCGCATTTCATAAGCCCAACCATTATTAGGATTAATTTTCAGAGCAGCGGTGTAGTCATTAATCGCTCCCTGGTTATCGCCTAATCCAGCTTTTATAATCCCCCGATCAATGTAAGCTTCAGCATAATTAGGATTAATTTTCAGAGCAGCGGTGTAGTCATCAATTGCTCTCTGTTTATCGCCTAATCCAGCTTTTATCATCCCCCGATTAATGTAAGCTTCAGCATAATTGGGATCAATTTTCAAAGCAGTATTATAGTCATCAACTTCCCCCTGTTTATCCTCTAACATTCGTTTTATAATCCCCCGACTATTGTAAGTCCAAGCATTATTAGGGTTAACTTTCAGAGCAATATCATTTAGAGCAGCCTTATGCTCACTAGTCGTTAGTTTACTACCAAATTCAGATTTTAACATTTCTAGATAATAGTAAGACTCGGCATGATTAGGATTAATTTTCAGAGTAGTATTAAAGTCATTAATTGCTCCCTGGTTATCGGCTAAATTATATTTTTCCATCCCTCGCTTGAAGTAAGTACTAGCATCATTAGGATTAATTTTCAGAGCAGCGCTATAGTCATCAATTGCTCCCTGTTTATCGATTAAGGCAGCTTTTGCAATCCCCCGATTAATGTAAGTCTTAGCATCATTAGGATTAATTTTTAGAGCAGCATTATACTCACTAATTACTCCCAGTCTATCTCTTATAACAGGTGGACTAGGTTGAATATAGTTGACAACCAAAACCATAAGAATACAACCAAAACCGAGCGTCCCAGTTAAAACGATCCTAATAATTCCCCACCGCTTACGTGGTACAGATTTAGGTAGAGAATTTGGAGCGATTGACGATGATACGTTTTTTGAATGAGTCGCATTTAAAGGCTTTAAAATTGGGGAGGGAGATGTTATCTGCTGATTTGTAATTGATGATGAATGAGAAATAGTAGCCTTGTGCTGAATTGAATTTAATGAAACATCTAAAAGTTTCATCAGATCGATCTCGGCGGGAGATGGAAATGGATCTCTACCCCCAAACTTCTGAGATAAATCGCACCAAGGACACTGTGATAAATGTCCAGCAAAAATATGATGTGGATTGACTGAACATGGTTGCATTTCCTGTTCAGCCCGATCGAGAGCTTGACCCCATTGTTGTGCCGTCGGTCTTGCACTTGGGTTTTGGTATCCAGTCTCGAAACACTGGATAAACAACTCCTGAATGCTCACGGGCAAAATTCCAAAACTGGGAGCCACTGGCACAGGTAAATATGGAACTACCTTTTTTCCATGCAAAAAATGCCCCGCTTCGATCCTATCCTTAGTTTCCGGTGCTTCATCTTGTCCCTGATACAGACCTGCAAACGGATGCTGTCCCTGCATCAAAAGCTGAAAAATTATCACTGCCAAACCGAAACAGTCATGCACTGCGGTTCGATCGACATCTTGAAAGGAAACTCCTTGTAATTCTGGAGGTGTATATTCTGGCTTTCCCACTCGACAGCGATAAAATTTATCAGCATCTGGAACTTGAAATGAATCGGTATCGACAAAGGTGACAATAGTATCGAGAGCCACTAAAATATTCGATTCATTAACATCCCCAATTGTATAGCCCTTGGTATGAAGAGCATCGACCGCAAATGCGATATTTCGAGCGGTTCGGATCAAGTAAAGATAATGAAACCACGGAAACTTTTTCCGGCGAGTTTTTGGATGATAGAAGTCAATTAGCTCGCGACATTTTGACAAGTTAAGATGTGGATTTTTGAGATCTTCATCTGTAGCTTTTTCCAAACGCGGCATAACATAGCCTTCGACCACTCCATTGACCGTCACCAGTTCGACAGCCCATGCAATCGATACTCGTCCTTGCAATCGCATTGAGTCATTGGGCGGGTTCACCAGCATTGCTTTTAGCTTCTGCTCGACTTCTGCGGTCATTTTACCTTGATGGTAAATCTTGGCGACAAGGGACGGATCGGCGGTAGTGAAGATTTGACCCTCTCCACCTTTAGCTATGAGCTGACCCAGTTGTGTTCTCTCCATATTGTGCTTAAGTGTGGCAGAGGTTAGCTAGTAATAAGGTGATGTCGTCATCGGTGCGACTGGTTACACGATCGGAAACGAGGAATGCAGTCAAACTCCGGTTCAGCTCATCCATGTCTGTTTCCTGAGAAATTGCTTGAAAGAGAGGGACAAAAAAAGGTGCATGAGGTATTCCTTCAGGCATCTTTAGGGCAATCAATTGCAGTCCATCTGAGAACATCGCCACTTGAGTAACCCGACCCTTCCAGAATTCGATCTGGATTGAATCTAAGGCAGTTGGGGACGTTAAAAAGGTGGTGAATTCTAAAAATTCTTCGACATTTGGATTTGTCAGACCCTTAACTTGTAGTTCAGTATCGCGAATCACTACCGCCCCATCACCAATCTGTGCCGTAACGATAAAATCTGGAGTCGCTACCGTCAGAATCAATGTTGTAGACAACTCTCGTTTATCCACAGTCATTTCATCAGCTTGCGTCTCCAGTACCTTTAGAGTTAGCTCATAGACATCATGGAAGAAATCGAGCCATTGCGCCTCGGTCTGCAAATTCCTGAGTCTTTCTTGACGATCCGCGATTGCTTCTACTGCGGTTTCGACTGCCAAACTAGATCCCACCTCAGACAAAGATGCCGAACCAGCACCGTCAGCAACGGCGGCGACAAAAGTTGTTTCCCCTAAAACTACCCAATGGTGAGCATCCTGACAAGGCTGAGTCCGCTTGATATGGCTCGTCCCTTGGACTGATGCCGCAGCGACTTTCCATTCGGTTGACATTAAACGATCCCCCAGCCTGGAGGCGCGAGCGCAACCTGCTCGTTAGGTCGTGATTGGGATACTCTGGACATACTCGCAGATAGCCACTCAAACATTTCTTGGAAGCTTAGTCCCTTGAGCATAATCGGCGCACGTAACGGGAAT
>Ga0335398_10003433_pt1 | contig 23201 bp, 10 predicted proteins | sample BON03_FD_205742 | JGI IMG/M metagenome (GOLD analysis project Ga0335398, IMG submission 205742) | Freshwater microbial communities from Lake Bonney liftoff mats and glacier meltwater in Antarctica - BON-03 (spades assembly) (version 2) | ecosystem: Environmental > Aquatic > Freshwater > Ice >... | reverse complement strand
CACGCAAATCACGAGCAGTAGAGCCGGTTCCGCACCGAATGCTCGGCCACGCACGCGTCGAGGAGCTCGGCGACGCGCGGGTGGCGCCGATCGTGGCGCCGATCGCGCGCCATGGCCCCGTCGCCGCCGCCGCCGCATTCCGCCCCGCCCCCTCCGTTCAAAGCAGCAGCGGCAATCGCGCCTCGCAGCGCCTCGCGCGCCCTGGACGAGCTCGCGCCCAGCATGGTCTCTGTGTTGCACACGGCGTGCACCTCGCACGACCGCAGCGCCTGGTCCAGGGCGGGCGGCGGCGGCGGTCGGGCCGGCGGCGCGTCGCTGTCGCCCGCCGTCGGCGCCCGCTGCTCCCCTTGCTGCTGCTCCTGCCGCTGCGCGGCTGGCCGCGGAACGCACACGAACCCGTGGCTCGCGCAGCAGCGCGCCCGGCTCGGGGACTAGACGCCCGGGCGGGCGCATGCTCTCCACCAGGCCGGTGCCGCCTAACACCCTCACGCGCACGGGTCGTCGATGCTGTTGTTGCCGCGGCCGTCGCTGCCGTCCCTTTTTATCGTGCAACAACAAACAACTGCCGCGGCCGCTCGCCCCTCTGCCGTCACTCGCGTTTCCCCCTCCTCGGCGAAGCCCCGCCCTCGCTCTCGCTCCTTCAAGACAAGCAGGAAACGACTCTCCTCGACACCCCCGCTTCCCTCTATTCATCAGACGCAGTTGTCCGTTGCAGTTGTTCCCCCTCCCCCCCTCTCTCGTTTTGCTCGCGCGCTCGCTCACCAACGCACCGGGGAGCACCGCCACGTCACGCCCCTCCGTCATTGGAAATCATCTTTGCGCTCCGTCAACCTCGCAAGATTCGTCGCCCTGTCCTGGCGAAGCCACCGCCCCGAGACACCAAGTGACGGCATTGACCGGACAGTACGGCTCCGGATTGGATTCGCTGGCAGCAGAGAGAAGACAGACGCGGGGAAAGAGAGGTGAGACCTCAGGTCTCTCTCGGTTCTGGAAACGCCACATCATCGCCGCGATGCAGCAGCAACCACCACCGCCGCCGCACCAGCGCGGCATCGAGACGGCGGCCACCATCGTTCTTCCGGAGACAGCAGCCCCATTAACTCTGGCGAAAGAGGCGGGACCGTCGTCGTCGCCACCGCCGCCGCCCGCTCGCGCGCCGCCCGCCGCCGCCCACAATGAGCAGCAAGCGCGCCGCCCAGCCGCCCAGCCGCGCCCCCCCGCCATGCACGACAGCCCGAGCTTCTTGCACCTCCTGTCGCGCATCGGCAGCATCAAGACGACCGCGCCCGCCATCGCCGCGGCGTCGTCGTCCCTCCCCTCGGGCGGCCTCGCCGACCGCAACGACCAAAACGCCGCCGCCGCCGCCGCCGCCGCGGCAGCATCGGCCGCGTCGCCGCTGTCGACGCCGCCGACGCCGCGCGCCCCCCTGCTCTCGGACGAGGAGGAGCGCGGTGTCGACCCCGACAATGACGACGAGGACGACGACGAGGACGACGATGACGACGACCTGGCAGTGGTCGCGCCGCTCGAGGCGCTGGACGACGGCGGCAACGTCGACGGCGGCGGCGGCCCGTTCGCGCCGCCGCCGCTGCCGCCGCTGCAATCGTTCGGCCGGCCGAGTGGCGGCGGCTCGTACCGCCAGCAGCAGCAGCGCGCCTACTGCCGCAGCGAGGACGGCGGCGGCGGCTCGGGGGGCGGCTGCAGGCGCCTCCGGCGCACGTCGGCCGCGCAGGCGTTTGACGAGGCGATGGCGGCGAGCTTTGGCACGGGCGCGGACGGCGACGGCGACGGCGGCGGCTGCATGGCGGCGGCGGGGGCAGCGGGGGCAGCGTCGGCGGCAGCAGCAGCAGCAGCAGCAGCAGCAGCAGCAGCAGCAGCAGCAGCAGCAGCGTCGACGGGGGCGTGGCGCCCCCGCGCGGCGAGCCTCGGCGGCGCGCCCATCGGCAGCGGCGGCGCCGCCGCATCCCAGGCCCCCGCGCCGTTTTCCTTTGCCGTGCGCGGCGGGGGCGGGGGGCCCGCGCCCGGCGCCGCGCCCCCCCCCGCCCGCCGGCCCCCGCCGCCGCCGCCCCCCGGGCTCGAGGCCCTCGCGCGCGACCCGCTCGTCGCGCTCGCGCCCCTGATCCCCCGCAGCCGCCGCCAGTCCCTCTCTGGCGGCGAGAAGGCGCCGCGCCAGCTCGCCTCGGCCGACGTCTCGGCCCTCGACCCGGCGAGCCTGGCCGCAGCCGCCGCCGCCGCCGCGGCCGCCGTCGCGGCCGCGTCTGCCGGCGCGGCCAGCGGAGGCCGAGGCGGCGGCCCCTCCTCCCACCCGCACCCCCCGACCCACCCCCACAACGGCCGGCCGGCGCCCGACCGCCCCTTTCGCGACGACCCGCGCGACCGGTCCGAGGGCGCGTCGGTGCTGGCCGGCGGCAGCCTGGGCTCGAGCCTGCGCGCGGCGTCGGGCGGGGACGGCGCGCCGGTGGCCGAGCTGGCGGCGGCGATGGCGGCGGCGGCGGCGGCCACGGTGACGGGAGGCGGGCGCGGGCCCGGCAGCGGCGGCGGCGTCGTCGTCGACGGCGGCGGCGCTTCCGCGGGCGGCGCTGCGAGCGGCGAGGCCGGCGGCGGGGCGGGCGGGGGCAGCGGGGCCGGCGGCTCGCGCGCGCTCACGCCGCCGCTGCCGCCGCTGCACGTGGGCCCGCGCGCCGCGCCGGGCGGCGGCGCGGGCGCGCGCCCTCCCTCGCCGCCCTCGTCGCTGGTTCCTGGTCTGGTGCAGCCCCCTCTCCCGGGCCTGCGCCTGCCGTCGCGCGTGGCGCGCCGTCCGCCGCCCGGGGCCGCGGGCGCCGGCGCAAATGGCAGCGGCGGCTCGGGTGGCGGCGGCGGCGACGGCGGCGGCGGCACGGGGCTCACTTACCTCGGCCGCCGGCGCTCGAGCACCAACAGCGGCGGCGCCACGTACGACGACGAGGACGACGAGTGCCTGAGCGAGAGCGGCTACTTCCGCGTGCGCGACTCGCTCGACCAGGTCGGCGGCGTCTTTGACGTGGCCGGCGCGGCGCTGGGCGGCGGCGGCGGCACGGCGGGCGGCGCCGGCGGGGCAAGAGGAGCGGGCGGAGGAGGGACCGGCGGCGGCGGCGGAAGCGTCGTTGCCGCCGCCGCACCCACCCCCTCAGCGGGCCCTCTCTCTCCGCCGGCGACCGCCACCACCACCCACAGCAACCACGTCGCCCAGCAGCAGCAGCAGCCGCAGCAGCAGCAGCAGCAGCAGCTCCCAGCGGCGGCGGCAGCGGCGGCGGCGGCGGCGGCGGCCGGGGGGCGCAACTTTCCGCTTGAGGCCGCGGCCGCCGCCGCCGTCGCCGCGGCCGCGCGTGCCTCGGCCGCCGCGGCGGCCGCCGCGGCCGTCGACGCGGCGGCCGCCGCCGACGAAGCCGTCGCCGTGCAGCAGCAGATCGAGGCCGCGGCCGAGGCGCACTACTCGGCAAATGCGGCGCACGTGGCGCAGGCGGCGGCGCAGGCGGCGGCGGCGGCGCAGGCAGCGGCCGCGGCGGCGCCCGAGACGCCCCAGGCCCAGCCCCAGGCCCAGGCCCAGGCTCAGGCCCCGCATCATCAGCAGCAGCAGCCGCAGCCGCAGCAGCAGCCGCAGCAGCCCCACAGCGCGCGCGCCATCCCCACCTCGCCCCGCATCATCGGCTTCAACGCGCCGCCGCCGCCGCCGCCCGCCGGCCCCCCGTCGTCGTCCGCGGCCACGCCGCGCGGCGCGCCCCAGCTCGCGCACCTGCGCTCGTCCTCGTGGCGCTCCGACACGGGCGTCGGCGGCCACAGCGCCAGCGGCGGCAACGGCAGCGGCGGCAGCGGCGGCAACGGCGGCGGCGGCGGCAACGGCGGCGGGAACAGCGCCCAAAACACGCCGCGGCCGCACCAGCAGCCGCCGTCGCCGGGCCTGCTGGCGGCGTCACTGCGCGGCACGTCGGCGTCGGCGGCGTCGCTGCACCAGCGCGGCGCAAGCGGCGGCGCGAGCGGCGGCGGCGGCGGCAGCGGCGGCGGCGGCGGGACGACGCCCTCGACCGCCACGGTCGCGGCCGTCGCCGCCGCCGCCGCCGCCGCGACCTCGGCCGTGGAGTGGCCCGGCGCGTCCTCCGGCGCCGTGCCGATCTCGCCCCGCAGGGACTACGGGCGTTAGGTGTGTTTGTTTTTCTTCTCTTCGGGGGCGCTTTTGGTGTTTTCGGCTGGCGTTCCGAGGCCGTCTCGGGCCTCACAGCGCCGCCCGCCCGCGTCGCAACGCCGGGGCGCCGGCACGCCGACGAGCGACGGCGGGGCCTGTGTCCCTTTATCCCTCGGCTCACAGCACCGGCGTCAACGGACGGACGGGCCCAGCCCGGGACGCAAAACTCAGCCGACCGCCTCTCTCTGCGCGCCGCCCAGCGTCCGACACCCGCACCCGCACCCCTGCCGCCCGCCGGTTTTGCGGACGTCGACACGCTCGTCCACTCCTGAGGCGCCATGCTTCGGCCGGACAGCCGCTCGACGTTCGCAAACAGCGGCAGGGAGCGGGCGGACGCTGGGCGGCGCGCGCAGAGAGGCAGCCGGCATGAGTGGCGCATGGCGGACCGGGCGCGCAGCAAGTTTGGCGAGGAAGCGGCGCTGGGCCTTGTCGTCGCTCACCCGGCGTCGATCGGTCGACACCCGTTCTTCTCCTATTTGTCGGCTTGTCCTCTGACTATCCACACTTGCTTGTCAAAGTTGAACTCTCCCACCGACGGACACAAACGCGGCCTCCTTTCCCCTCACGCGAGAATCTCTTGCGGGGCTGACGCGGGGCGTCTCTGCGTCTCCCGCGACTCCGAAGGGCTGATCCCTCTCTCTCTTTCCCTGGCTTTCGTCCTTCCCGCGGCACCGTCCTCAGCACGCAGGAGGGCAAGGGGTCGGCGTGATCGGGTGCCGCGACACGGTCGGAGACGTCTTTGGACGCGCGTTCCCTCGTGGCGCGAGCAGATCCGCATCGATGGTAAGGGGAGTCAAGGTCTCGACAGTTCTCCTGGAAACGCCAGGGACGACGACGCGGGCGGCAGCGAGTGTCCTTTGACACGGCACACACGTCGGGCAAGGACGCCAGCCCCCGGCGGTCGCCGCAAAAAGAGAAAAGGAGACTGGCAGCGCAAGTAGAAACAAAACGCGCGCGCACACGCGCGCGCCGCGCGATCGCCGGCGCTCACCCGCCCCCTACCCACGAAAAACAATCACCACCACCGCGGCGCACACAGAAATCCATCCTCGGCCTCGTGGCCGGCGCGCCCTGCCGCCTCGACGTCGAGTTCAAGGACCCGGCGGGCACGGGCGCGCGCCACAGCCGCACCGCCCTGGTCCGGCCCAACGGCCGCGCGGTGGTGCTGCCGCCCGGCGGCGCGCCGCGGCCCCCGTCGGCGGGCGCGGGCGGAGGCGGCGGCGGCGGCGGCGCCTCGTCCTCCTCCGCCTCCGCCTCGTCCGCCGGCGACCCTGAGGAGCTGCCCGTCTACAGCGACCGCGACACCGTGCGCGGCGAGGTCCGCGTCACCCCCTTGACCGTCCGGCGCGTCGAGCACTCCGGCATCAGCGTGCAGCTCCTGGGGCGGGTCGAGCTCGCCTCGGAGCGCGGAGGGCGGCACGAGTTTCTGGCGCTGTCGCGCGAGGTGGCCGCGCCCGGCGACGTCGCCTCGGCCGCCGCGCGCCCGCTGGCCTTTGAGTTCCGCGCGGCCGAGATGCGGTACGACTCGTACCGAGGGGCGCAGGCGCGGTGCCGCTACTTCCTGCGGCTCAAGATGCGCGGCAAGGGGGTGGGCGCGGTCGACGTCAAGCGCGACTTTCCCGTGTGGGTGCGAAACTATTACGACGACGAGGGCGAGGAAGGGAACGGCGTGGGGGGAGGAGGAGCGGCGGGCGCCGGCGCGCGCCCGCCCTCGGCCGGCAACGACGCCGCCGCCGCCGAGAACGCCGCTTCCAACGGCCCCGTCCGCACCGAGGTGGGGATCGAGGACTGCCTGCACATCGAGTTCGAGTACGACCGCGCCCGCTACCCCTTACGCGGCGTGGTGGTCGGGCGCGTGCACTTCCTGCTGGTGCGCATCCGCCTGAAGCACATGGAGCTCGAGGTCCGGCGCCGCGAGACGTGCGGCGGCGGCGCCGCCGCGCACAGCGAGTCCGAGACGGTGGCGAAATTCGAGGTGATGGACGGCGCGCCGGCGCGCGGCGAGACGGTGCCGCTGCGGCTGCACCTGTCGCCGTACGACCTGACGCCGACGTACCGGGACGTGTGCAACCGCTTCAGCGTGCGGTACTTCCTGAACCTGGTGCTGGTGGACGAGGAGGACCGGCGCTACTTCAAGCAGCAGGAGGTGGAGCTGTTCCGCGCGCGGGCGCCGGGCGACGGCTTGCCGCTCGCTGCTCCGGCGGCGGCGCTCGGGGGGGCAGCGGCGGCGGCGTTTGGGGCGGCGGGCTCTGGGGCGCTGGGTTCGGGGGTGCTGGGGGCGGGGCAATTTGGCGGGGTGGTCCCCCCCGTGCTTCTGTCGCCGCGGCCGCCGGGGCAGGAGCCCATGGGGCAGCAGGGGCAGCAGCAGCAGCAGCAGCAGCAGCAGGGGCAGGCGCCCGCGGCGACGGCGGCGGCAGCGGCAGAAGGAGCGGCGGCTGCAGCGCCGCCGCAAGCCCTGGACGCGGGCCCGGGCGGGCCGCTGATGCCCTCGCCCTTAGCAGCTGCAGCGCCAGCACCGCCAGCGCCAGCGCCCGCGCAACCAGCGCCGCCACCACCACCACCACCACCACCACCACCGCCCGTCGCGGCGCACCCTCCTGCCGCCGCCCCAGCGTTCGCGCCCGCGCCCGCGCCCGTCCCGGCGGCCGCGGCGCCCCTCGCGGCCCCCTTGCCGCTCGTGCCGGCGCCGCCCTTTGAGGACGACGAGGACGACGGTCCTCTCGGCCTGGCCAACACCCTGCCACCCTTCTTGCAAGAGGCCCCGGGGCTCGCGGCCCCTGGTCCTCCTGCTCCTGCTCCTGCTCCTCCCCCCCCGCCCCCGCCCCCTCCTCCGCCGCCGCCTGCGCCGGCCCCGCCAGCACCCCTGCCGCCGCCGCCGCCCCCCCCGCGCCCGCAAGCCGATCTCACCTTTGCCCCGGCCCCGACGCAGCCCCAGACGCCGCCCGCGCCCGTGCCTCCGCCCTTTGACGCCGACGCCTTGCTGCTGGCGGCCGCGGCGGCGGCGGCGGCCGCGCAGCGGCCGGCCCCTGCGGCCATCCCGCTGCCGCAGCCTGCGCCGCCGCCCGTCGAGCCCGCGCCAATCCTGCCGCCCCTGGCGACGCCGGCCCCGTTGCAGGCCGGGGGAGAGCTCGAGGACGACGAGCTCGAGTTCGGGGCCGCGCTGGACGCGCCGCCGGTCCCGCAGCAGCAGGCGCCCGCCGCCGCCGCCGCCGCTGCCGCCGACGCAGCAGACGCCCTCGCCGACGGGCTGGGCCGGCTCTGATTCTCTTGAGTTGGCCTTGCGAATTTTCTAGTTGGGGTTTCGAATTTCGTCCCCTAGGCTCCGACAGTGATGTTGAATGGGGCGTAATGCATAGACACATCACGTCCTCTCCCCCAACTCTAGGCGCCGTTGCCCGCGCGTTGCCCCCCCCTCTCCGGGTTTGCGCAAGGGCTTGCGCGAGGCGAGGGCGGGCGCCGCTGCCACCGCCGCTGCCACCGCCGCTGCCACCGCCGCCGCCACCGCCGCCGCTTCAAGAGGCGCGCTGTTGCCGTCCGCCGCAAAGACCGCCTCCAAGCGCGCCCGCTCCTGCCCGCCGCCCTCTGGTTCCTGCTCGAGCCCCTCCACCTCGGCCAGCCGCCTGCGCACGCGGGCCAGCGTCGCCGCCGTCGCCGCCGCCTCCCCGCCGCCCATGCCCGGCGCGGCCGCTGCGGCCGCCGCCGCCGCCGCCGCCGCCACGGCCTCGCGAAGCGCCGCCGCCGCGGCCCCCGGCGAGCGCCGCAGCACGAGCGCCTCGGCCGCCGCGCACTCCTCGTAGAACGAGGCGAGCGCGGCCCAGTCGGGCTTGCCGGCGTCGTCCTCCTCTCTGGCCTCAGGCGTTGTTGGGAGACGCCGCCTGCTGCTTCCGCTGTCGCTGCCTCCGCTGCCGCCGCTGCCGCCGCCGCCGCTGTCTGCCGCAGCCGCAGCCGCGGTGGGCGCCGCCCGCCGGTACAGCTGCGCCACGTGCCTGTGCAGCGCCCCGGCCCCGGGAGCGCGCCAGTCGGCCGCCAGGCGCCGCCGCAGGACCCCGGCCGCCCGCGCGCACAGGCGCGGCCGCCGCGCCGCCAGCGCAAAGGCGGCGGCGCGGGCGGCCTCCCCCCCGGGGCGGAGCAGGCAGGCCAGCGCGGCGGCGCGGTCGCCCGACTGCGCGTGCTTCTTGGCGGCCAGCGGCCAGCGGCGCTGCCGCGCGGCCAGGCCGGCCAGGCGCGCGAGGCACGCCGACCGGCGGCGCTGCGCCGGGCCGTCTCCGTCGTCTCCGCCGCCGCCGTCGCCGCCGCCCTTGTCGCCGCCGCTTGCGCCCGCCCCCCCTCCCTCCTTTTTCGGCGGCGACATGAGCTCCGCCAGCTCGTCCGTCAGGTCGAGCGCCCCGGCCTCGCACGCGTCCAGGGCCGCCTCGTGCGCGCCCCCCGCCGCCAAGGCGCGGCACAGCCGCAGTGCCGCGCCCTGCTCGCCGTCGGGCGCCGTAGCGCCCAGGGCGCGGACGCACGCCTGCACCGCCCAGCGTCGCTCGAGCGTCGGCTGCGAGTCGTCGTCGTCGGGGTCGCCGCCGTCCTGCTGGCATCCGCCGCCGCCGCCGCCGCTCGGCGACCTTCCTGGGGGCCACCGCCGCGCTGACTCGAGCGCCAGCTCGCGCGCCACCTCGTGTGCGAGGCCCTCGGCCAGCAGCGCGAGCCCCGCCCGCGGCGGCAGCGCCAGCGCGAGGCGCAGGGCGCGCTCAGGCCGCCCCGCGCGGCGCCACAGAGAAGCGGCCGACTCGGCGGCAGCCCTGCCCGCCGACTCGGCCGCTGCCGCTGCTGCCGCTGCCGCTGCTGCTCCTGCTCCTGCTGCCGTTGATGACGCCGGCGAGCCGCCGCCGAGCAACCGCGTCGCGCGCGCCTCGAACCGCTCGGCGGCGTCGGCGGCGGCCGCCGCGCCGTTGTTGCACCACCCGTCGCCGGGCGAATCATAAGAAAAGGAAGAGGAGGAGGGCGCGGGCGCCGACGAGGCGAGCGCGCCGTCGAGCAGCACGCGCCACAGCGCCTTGCGCTCGCCGCCTCCGCTGCCCTGCCGGAGGGGCTCCTCCACCTCCTCTTCCGGCTCGTCCAGGCGCTCGCGCGCCACGCGCGCCGCCTGTAGAGGGCACCCCGCCGCAAAGTAGGCGTCTGCCGCCGCCCGCGCGGCGGCGTCGCGCGCGCCGCCGCCGCCGCTATCGCCGCCCCCTCCCCCGGCGCTGCCGTCGTCGTCGCGCGCCCCATCCGCCGTCAGCCGCGCCTCCCTCGCCCGCGCCAGCGCGAGCGCCGCCGCCGGGTCGCGCGACGCCGCCACCAGCGCCGCGGCCGCCGCGGGCCCGGAAGAGGCGGAGGAAACGCAGCAGTAGAGCACGCGCGCGGCCGAGGGCACGTCGCGCGCGGCCGTGTAGGCAGCCACGGCGGCCGCCGGCGCCCCGCGGGCCTCGCAGAGCCGGCCCCACCAGCGCACGCCGCGCTCGGGGTTGGCGGCCTGCAAGGCCGCGAGCAGGCGCCTGCGGGCGCGGCGGGCGTCCGGGTTTGGCTTCAGAGGCGAAAAGCCGTCGCGGTCGTCGGTGACCGCCGGGGCGCCGGGGCTCGCTGCGGCGGCTGCCGCCGCCGCCGCCGAGCGGGCCGCCGCCACGGCCGCGGCGTCGGCCGCCGCGGCGCGCTCGAGCGAGGCCAGGGCCGCCGCCGTCGAGGGCGCCAGCAGCAGCAGGGCGCGGCACGCGTCCGGCACGGCGCCCACGGCGCGGTACAGGGACGCGACGTGAGACGCGGCGGCCGCGGCCGCGGGAGCAGCAGCAGCTGCTGCTGCTGCTGCTGCTGTCCCTGCCGCTGCCGCCGCCGCCACCGCGCGCCGCTCGGCCTCTCGCGCGCGCAGCACGAGGGCGGCGCCCAGCGCGGCGGGCGCGCGCATCGACGCCTCGGCCTCGGCCTCCCCCCAGCGCCCGGCCGCCGCCAGCAGGCCCAGCTTGTGCGACTGGCGCCGGCCGCAGGCTCGCGCCGGCTGCTCGTTTGCCCCTTGTTCGGCGTTGTCGTCGCGGTCAACTAGGTCTTCTCGCCGACGTTGCCGCCGCTGCGAGCGCCGCCGCCGCCGCTCCCGTCCTCCTCCCTGGGCGCCGCCGCCGCCGCTTTCCTCGTCGTGTTTCGCCGTCGCCGCCTCGCCGCCTCTGCCGGTCAAGGCCGCCGACCACCAGCCCCGCTCTAGCCTGCCGCAGATCATTGCCCGCACTAGGCGCGCGCGCGCGCGCGCGAGCCTTCCGGGGCACTCGAGGCGGAGGTCTCGGACAGCGAAAAAAACCGTCGGTCAAAGTCTCTTTTTTACAGGGGAGGGGGGGGGCGGCGGCGCGGGCCGACAAAAAGGGGCGGCGCGCGGCCGACAAGGGGAAATCAAAGGGAGGTCGAGAGCGAGAACCTGTCAACAGGGGCGCGTGCGCGCGGAATGGGCGCGGTGCTGCGATTGTGCTGCGATCGGGTTGTGCGCGGGAAGGGGACGAAGAGGGGAGGAGCGCTATATGCGTATTATTTTGGATTGGACCCGGTGAGGGGAAAAAGAAGAGGGGGGAGCGGCGTTTGGGGTGAAAAGGGCGCCGCGGCGGGCGGAGTGGCGGACAGGGCCACAGGGAACCCCCCGCCCCTTTTTTTTGTGGGGGGACAGACCCGGGATGACAAGGGGTGTCAGGCGGTGGACCTCGCGGGTGCTGTGACTGCACGCGCGCGCGCCGGAGCCGTGAGCGAGGGGCTCGAGAACAACAAAAAGCAAGTGGGGGGAGCGGGGAATGGAAGGGAGCGCCACGGGCGGGAGCGGGGGGGGGGGCGGCCCGCGGGCGGCAGGGAGAAAAAAAAGAGGGGGGGGGGGGGGGGGGGGGGGGGGGGGGGCGCGGGGGGGGGGGGGGGGGGGGGGGGGCGGCGCGCGGCGGCAACGCGCGCACGGGCTCGGCGGCACTGGGTGCGAAAATCAAACACACAAAAACAACTGGGGGGAACAAGGCCGAGTGCCGCGCTTGCCTCCGTCACAAACGTACAGTGGGAGGGGGGGGGGGCAAAGGGGCTTGCGGGGGCGGGGGGAGACGCCGAACTCTGAAAACTCCCTCTCTCTTTTTTTGTTTCAGTCGTGTGCGTCGCCGCAGGGCGGCGACGGCGGCGGCGGCGGCGGCGGCGGCGGCGGCGTGGCGTTTAGCGGGTGCGAAAGGGACGCGCCCGCCCCGAGCACCAGGGCCGCGCCGACGGGCAGGGCGCTCACGGTGAGCACGTCGAGCCAGCCCGAGTGGAGCGCCGGGCCGCCGCAGTGGCGGCGGACGGCGCCTCGGCGGCGGCCGCTGCCCCCGCCGCCGCCGCCCCCGCCGTCGCCGCCGCCGCCAGTGCGTCGGCGGGCGACGCGGTACGCGCCCGTCAGCTGCATGAGCTCGCCGTGAAGCACGAGGCGGCCCGAGGGCGCGAGCGCGGCGGCGCCGAGCCGCAGCGTCGGCGGCGCGGCCCCCCCGCCGCCGCCGCCGCCGCCGCCGCCGCCGGCCGCGAAGGCCGTCTCCGCGAGGCTGACGTGCCCGCCGCCCTCGCCCCGCGGCAGCGTGACGAGCAGCGACCCGTCGCCCAGTTTGACGAGGCGGCAGGGCCCCACCACCGCAAAGTTGCCGTACACGGCAGGCGGGGCGCGCGCGGCGGCGTCGCCCGCCGAGGCGTTGTGGCTGTGGCGGTCGCCGAGCAGGAAGCCGGGCGCGGGGGAGTGGGGGGGCGCGTCGGCCGCCCGACAGTCCGCAGGGGCGGCGACAGCGACGGCCGCCGTCGCCGTTGCTGCGGCGGCGTCGGACGAGGTGCGTTGGCGGCGGCGCGCGGCTGTTTTTTTATTGTTGTCGATTCAGGGCGGCGGAAAGAGTGAGCGCGCGTACCCAATGCACTTCCGGTGCGGGAGATAGGTCGCAGGCGTATCAAGCAACCACTCACCGTCGGCGTGCGGGCCGGGGGAGGCAGAACAGGAGGAGGAGGGGGAGGGGGAGGGGCGGGCGAATGCCGACACCTCCTGGCGCTCTTTGGCGCTCTTGCGCTTGCTGAGGCTGCGCCGGCACCACGCCGAGGGCGCGCGGAGGGCGGAGAGCATGATTGGCTCGCTCGACCGATGCGTATCTGTACAATGGTCTCCTCGGATAGGGGCGGGAGGAGGAGCACGCGGATTTGTCGGAAGATTTGCTCCAAGATTTGCTGTGAAAAATGTCGGGCGTTTGGTGCGAGGCTGAGTGGGCGATCAACTATTGATGACGGATTGAGTGAGTAAGGGAGCTCGTGCAGGGGTGGTGGTGGAGAGGGATAAATCGTGTCGTTGAGAGTGAGTTCGCTGAAACGCTCGCGCCTTGTTGACGCGCTGGCGACGGCGACGAGCGGCGTCGCACCCGCGACCATGCTCGCCGCGTTCGCCCGCGAGCGGATCCACATCCAACCGCGCCCTCTTTCGCTGCCGTGCGATGCGTCCGTCGAGCTACAGACATCAAGCTAGCTCTCATCTCTCCTCCGGGCGCGCGCGCATTACACAAAAAAGGTGAGGAAGAAGAAGGGAGAAAGGACGACTGACCCCCAAAACCCCAAATCATGCTTCGCGCGTGGCTCCGCGTGAGGGCAGCCTCGGCCGCAACACGAGCCCACGGGTCCAGCCTGTCGAGCCAGTACCACCAAGCAAGTTACCACCATCACCAGCAGCAGCAGCAGCAGGGCTTTGCATCGGCCGCCAACGACACGGGCGCCGCTGCCGCCGATGCCAACGCCGACGCCGACCACCGCCGAAACGACGACGACGGCGAGACGGTCGACTACGGCTTCCGCGACGTCCCCCGCGCCGACAAGCAGCGCCTCGTCGGCGGCGTCTTCTCCTCCGTCGCGGGCCAGTACGACACCATGAACGACATCATGAGCGGCGGCCTCCACCGCCTCTGGAAGCGGGCGCTGGTCGCCGAGCTGGCGCCCTTCCCCGGCATGCGGGCGCTCGACGTCGCCGGCGGCACGGGCGACGTGGCGTTCCGGGTGCTGCGGGCGGTGCGGGCGGCCGAGCGGGCGGCGTGGGGGACGGACGGACGACCCTCGGACGAGGGCCGGCGGGCGGGGGGCGCTTCGGGAGGGGCGGGAGGCGGCGCGGCAGGAGGGGCGGAGCGGGGGGGCGACAGCGGCGGCGGCAGCAGCGCGGAGGCCGGCGGGCGCGAGCGCGGGTCGGTCGTGGTGTGCGACATCAACCCGGACATGCTGGCCGTGGGGAGGGCGCGCGCCGCCGCCGAGCCGGACCTCGCGGCCGAGAGCACGGCGGGGGACGACGAGCAGGCGGGCAGCAGCGGCGGCGGCGGCAGCGGCGGACAAAACACCGGCAGCCCCACCCCGCCGCCACCCACCTCTTCTCCCGCGGGCCTCGTCTGGTGCGAGGGCGACGCCGAGCGCCTCCCCTTCCCCGACGACTCGTTCGACGCCTACACCGTCGCTTTCGGCATCCGCAACGTGACCGACCGCCCTGCGGCCCTCGCCGAGGCCCGGCGCGTGCTGCGGCCCGGCGGCCGCTTGCTGGTCCTCGAGCTCTGCCCGCCCGAGGCGCTGTCGCGCCCGCCCGCGCCGGCGTCCTTTGTGCCCGGCGCGGGCGCGGCCCTGGGAGCCGCCTACGACGCCTACTCGCTGCACGCCATCCCGCGCATCGGCGCGGCCGTGGCCGGCGACGCGGACAGCTACCGGTACCTGGTCGAGTCGGTGCGCCGCTTCCCGCCGCCGGCCGAATTTGCGGCGCTCGTGCGCGAGGCCGGGTTTGCGGGGTCGGCGTTCCGGCTGCTGAGCGCGGGGGTGGTCGCTATCCACAGCGGGTTCAAGGTGTGAGAGGGAGAGGGGGCGGGGGGGCCTTGTTGCGGCCGAGACGGAGATACGTCATAGAGGCTCGGCAGGCTTGTTGGCGAGGGGGTCGTGCCGTTTGGGCGAAAATTCGGCGAGCCCCCTGTTTGGAGTCAGGCGCGCGAGGTGGGCCGGCGGCCCCGTTGTTCGCGCGAATGGATTTTTGTTCCCACGCGGGGTTTCCTTTTCCAAAGGAGAAAGTAGGAGATGCACAGGCACTAGGGCACACAGAGACGAAGCAAGCGGCTCCCTCTTGTTTTTCCGAATCAGAACTGGGTTCCCAAGGAGAAAAAGCCGTCGCAAAGGTGGGAAATAATGCGCGAGAGACAGAGAGCGAGCGAGCGGCAAACGCTATCATGTGTGTGTTTTGCGTTGCCGCCCCCTCTCTTCCCCCCCGCCTCACTTTCGTCCGTCTCTTGGTGGCAAAAATGGTTTCGCGCTCACACCCTCAGCTTACAGCACCAGCACGGCGGCGGCGGCGGCAAACACCGTCGCGACGGCGGCCATCGGCGCGGCGGACGCGGCCGACTTGGCGGCGGCGGGCGCGGGCGACGCGGCCGGCGCGGCGGCCGGCTCGACCGTCGCGACCTTGGCGGCGGCGGCCGCGACCGTGGCGTTCTTGGCCATCGGCATCGCGGGCTCCTCCTCGACGACGACCTCCTCCTCGACGACGGGCGCCTCCTCCTCGGCGGCGGCGGGCATGGGCATGGCGGGCATGGGCGCCATCATGGGCTCGGCGGGGGCGGCGGCGGCGGCGGCGGCGGGCAGGGGCGCGAGCATGGGCTCGCCGGCGGCGGCGGGCGCTTCGGCGGCGGCCGGGGTCGGGGCGGCGGCGGCGGCGGCGGCGGCGGCGGCGGGCGCGGGCGCGGCGGCGCCGCCCGCGGGCGCCACCTTTTCATCGGTCGAGGCGGCGGCCTTGACGGCCTCGGCGGGCGTGCCGCCGCCGCCCAGCACGTTGTTGGCGGCCGCGACCGCGTCCTTGGACGCCTTCTGCGCGGCCTTGTTGGCCTCGTCCTTGTTGCCGCCCTTCTTGACCACGTCCTCGGCCGCCTTCTGGGCAATCTTGGAGACGGCGTCCTGGACGGCCAGCGGCAGCGGCTGGTTGCCCGGCTTGCCCGGGTTTGCGGCGGCGGCAAACTTCTCGACGCTTCCCGCGGCCTTGGACACGAATGTGTCGGCGGCCGACTGCGCGACGGACGAGGCCTGCGCGGGCGTGGCGCCGCCCTTGATCGCGTCCTGCGCGGCCTTCTGCACCGCCTGCGACGCCTGCTGCGCGGCGATGGTCGCCGCCGCGCGGTCGCCGCCGTTGTTGAGCACCTGCTGCGACGCGCCGGTGGCGGCCTTGGAGACGATGTCCTGCACGGTGCCGGGGAGCTGCGCGGCGGCGCCGGCGGCGCCTGTTTGTTGGTGTGTAGGTCGATTGGGTTGTGGGTTTTGGTCGGGGGAGGGGGGCGCGCGAATGAGTGGTGGGTTTTCGGTTTTTCGCGCTCCGAATTCAAAAAAAAACCACCCCCGAATCAGCTCTCTCTTCGCCATCCAACACTCCTCAGCACAAACGCGCGGCCCGCACGCCCCGCGAGGCGGGCGCGCGCGGCCCGTGGGCCCGATGCGATGGTCCAAACGCCGTCGGGCGCGCCGCATTGGGCCTGTGGGAGCGGCGTCGGGCGGCGGGAGAGAGAGCCCTCAAGCGAAGAGAAGCTCCTCCCCCCCCAACGGCCACTGGTGGTTGCAGCAACAGGCGCGACGCCCGCCCGCCACCGCGCTTTCTCGCCCGCACGCCCATGGCGTGAAGGACATCGCCCGGCCCAGGCCGACTTGCGGGCAACGGATTGCGCCGGGCCGATGAGGAAAGGGGAGATCCAAAAGACGACGCCCGAAACCAAAAAAAAAACCCGAAGCCCAGTTTGGGGACGGACACGACTCACAGCACACGAGCAGGAGGACGGCGAGCTTGTTCATCTTGGCGGCGAGGTGGTGGGTGTGTGTATCTTTGTGATAGGGACGGGCAAAATTGTTGGGTTTGTGTGGAGAACGAGGAAAAGAGGTGGGCGCATTGGGGGCGATCGCATTTGTAAGGGCGCGGCCGCCGGAACGCACGCGTGGCGGCTGACGCCGGTTTTTTTTCCGGGGACCCCGCTCGCGATCACTGAATGGTGAGAGTGGGGGGACGCCCTCTGCGTTGTTTGGTGGTGGGGCGGGCGGGCGGCTGCTTCTCCGATACCCGGCCACACTGCGTCCAAGCACGCGAACTACCAGCTTCCTGTTCGCCTTCTGTCGCCCGCGCTCTCGCGTTTGCCGGCGCCTTATTTTTTTCTTTCCTGTCGGCGGCGTCGACGCCTTTCTCGTCGCGCGTCGTACGCGGTCCGTCGCCCTCTCTTCGTAACGTGCCGTCCCTCTCCTGCCATCTCATCAGCACCAAAGCACTTTGTCGAAACCAATGATTATCTCGCGACTGTGAACGACCTCACCGCGCATTCATCCTTTCCTTTCTGACACCGCTTTCTCCCGCGCACGATCGGCCCCCTCTATTTTCGGGCACAGGTTTCCGACTCCGTGAGGGGAACAAAGCGAGCCCTCATTCCTATTCCCAAACCCGGATCGTCGTCCTCGACCCGCGCACCTGAAGACCCGGCGCTTGATTGCTTGAAACGCGGCGCACAGGAGGCGGGTGTCGCGGAGGAGCGCGCGCCATCGCAAGAAAGGAGGAGGAGGAGGGGGCTGTCAGTTGAGCGAGAGGCGCAAGCGCAACCGCGCCTCTCCGCTTGCCGTAAGGCCGGGACCGCCCTCACTCGAGCGCGATGCAGCAGCAACAGCAGCCTCAACAGCCGCCTCCGATGGGCTCGGCCACGAGCGCGGCCACGAGCCGTGGCGTCAGCCTGGACGAGGCCCTGCTCGTCCCGCCGCTGCCGCCGCCGGCGTCGTCGTCGTCAGCCGCCGCCGCCGCGGCCGCCGCCTCGGCCGCCGGCGACGCGCTCCAGCACCTGAGCTTCTCGGCGTCGGTCTGCGCGGGCGCCGGGCCGCCCGAGAGCGCGGCGGTGGCGGCCGCGGCGGCCGCGGCGGCGGCAGCAGCGGCGGCGACCGCCGTGGCCGCGGCCGTCACGGCAGCGGTGGCCGGAGGGGCTGGCGGCGGCAGTCAGCCGCAGCCGCCGTCGGCGTCGGCGCCAGCGTCCCACCAGCAGCAGCAGCAGCAGATTCAGCAGCAGCAGCAGCAGATCCAGCAGCTGCAGCAGCAGGTCCAGCAGCAGCAGGCACAACAGCAACAGCAGCAGCAGCCGCACCAGCAGCAGCAGTCGTCAGCGTCGATGGCGGCGGCGGCGGCGGCGACGATGCCCGCTCTGAGCCGCCGCGGCAGCGCCGCGCTCGCCCTCGGCCGCCCCGTCGGATTGGGCGGGTACTCGCAGCAGTCGCAGCAGCAGCAGCAGCAGGCGCAGCACGGCCGCCCCAGCACCAACGGCGGGGTCAACGGCGGGGGGCCGGGCTTTGGCACGGGCGGGGGCATGTCGACCGCCTCGTCCGACCACGACGACGAGGCGGAGGCCGAGGCGCTCGCCCTGGCCGCGCGGCAGCAGCAGCAGCAGGCGGCGGCGGCAGCGGTCGCCGCGGCCACGGCGGCGGCGGCGGCGGCGGTGTCGATCGCGCACGAGCGGCACGAGGAGGCCGTGGCCGAGGCGGAGCAGATCGCCGCCGCCGCGGCGGCGACGCGGGACGACGAGGCGGCGGCGGCTGCGGCGGCTGCGGCGGCTGCGGCAGCATTGGCCGGGGGTGCGTCGGCAGCGTCGGCGGGCGCGCCGACAGCCGCAGCAGCAGCAGGGGCAGCTGCAGCAAAAACAACTGCCCGGGCCCTTGCCGTGCCCGCCACTCCCGCGCTCCCGCCGGCGCTCTCCCCGCCCTCCTCCGCCCACGCATACCTCGCCGGCGCGCGCACGCCCGCAAGCATTTTGGTCGGCAGCGGCGGCGGCGGCAGCGCCGGCGGCCGCTCGGCGTCGGCGTCGCCGCTGGCCAGCCCGCAGCAGCAGCAGCAGCAGCAGCAGCAGCTGCCGCCACCAGGCCTTGCGCTCGGAGGGGCGCCTACAGCGGGAGCCGGTCCACTTGTGCCGCCGCTCAGCCCGCTCGGACAGCAGCAGCTGCAGCAGCAGCAGCAGCAGCAGCAGCAGCAACTGCCGCGTGCTGTGGGCGCCCCCGTCGCTGCCAACGCCAACGCCAACGCTGTCGTCGCGGCGCCGGCGGCCCCATCGCCCGCGCCCGTCGCCCTCGCGCGGCCGCCCAGCGTCGTCCCCCTCTCTCCCAAGCAGCAGCAGCAGCAGACGCCGGTCTCGCCCCTCTCGGCAGCAGGCACAGCGCCGGCCCCGCCCGCGGCGGGCTCCGCCGCCGCCTCGCTCGCGGCGGCCGCGGCCGCGGCCGCCACCAACCCGGCCGTCGCCGCCGCCGCCGCCGCCGCCGCCGCCGCCGCCACGGCCGCCGCCGCCGCTGCCACCACCTCGGCAAAGACGGGCCTCCCGCTCAAGCCCGACAGCGCGCCCACGGCCGCCGAGCTGCGCGAGTTCCAGGGCAACCTGGGCCTCTTCCCGGGATCGGGCGGCGGCGGCGGCGGCGGCGGCGGCGGCGCAGCGGGGGGCGGGGGCGGCGGCGGCGGCATCAACGACGAGGACGAGGACGGCGGCGGCGGCGGCGGCCTCGACGGCGAGCGCGGCGGCGGCGGCGGCGAGCGCGGCGGCGGCGGCGGCGAGCGCGGCGGCGGCGGCGGCCTCTTTGGCCGCGGCGCCGGCGGCGAGCCCTGGTACTCCCGACCCTCGGTCGTGCGCGCGGGCGTCGCCGCCCTGCTGTCCGCCGCCCTCGTCGCCTCGGGCGTCGCGCTGCAGCTCTTTGCGGCGCGCGTCGACCGCCTCGCCGCCGCCGCCGGCGCGTCGTCGGCCGTCGCGCAGCCCTACCGCTATTGCTACTTTTTCGCGCTGTGGCCGCCGCTGTGGGCGGGCGTCGACGCCGCCAACCGGCGCCTCTTTGCCCTGGTCGAGTGGGTGTTCTACCGCGACGCCGCGCTCTACTACCTGGACTCGGTGCGGCGGTCGGCGCGCTGCCTCGTGTTCTTCGCGCTGCTGCTGCCTTGGCACGCGGTGGTGTTTCGCATCGCGTGGTGCAATACAGGGGGCGGCGGCGGCGGCGGCGGCGCGGGCGCGGGCGGCGGCGTCGGCGGCGGCGGCGGCGACAGCGGCGACCACGACGGGGGTTTCCACAGCGGCCTGGCCGCGCCCGGCGGTCTGGCCGCGCCGCCGGGCGCCCTGCCCTCCTCCTCACCCGCCGCCAACGCCACCTCGACCGCCGCCGCCGCCGCCGCCAACGCCGCCGTCGCCGCCGCGCAGCGCGCCGCCCGCGCCGCACGCCAGTCGACGCTGGCCGCGGCGTGCGGCGGCGGCGGCGCGGCCGGCGCCGTCTACGCGCGCGGCGTCTCGATTTGCTGGAAGGCGATGATCTGCCTGACGCTCTGGGCGCTGGCCAACTTTATCAAGGCGGTGCTGACAAAGCTGCTGAGCTCGCACTTTTACCGCACCGCGCACTTCAAGAAGGTGCGCGAGGCGATCGAGAAGGAGTACTATTTGCAGCGGCTGTCGCGCCCCCCGCGGCCGCCGCCGCCGCCACCCGCCGCGCCGCTGCCGATGGCCGTGGCGACGGCGATGCTGCCGCTGGGCGCGGCGCTCGGCGCGGCGGCGGCGGCCGTGCCCGCGGCGGCGGCGTCGGCCCTGCGGTCGCTGGGCAGCACGCTCATCAGCGGCGCGGTGCCGCCGTCGCTGCACCGGCCGAGCTTCTTCGGGGGCGGGGGCGCGCACGCGGCGGCGCTCAAGAGGGCGGCCAGCATGGCCGGCGGGGGCGGGGGGGCAGCCCGGGCCGCGGCCGCCCGTGCCGCTGCGGGGGCGGGCGAGAGCCCCCCGCCGCCGTCCGCCTTTGAGTTTGCGGCCGCGGGCGGCAGCGGCAGCGGCGCCGGGCGCGGGGGCGCCGCCGAGGACGGCGGGCCGGGCAGCGGGGGCGGGAACGTCCCGGCCGAGCGCAGGTCGGCCCCCGGCGCCATGGGCACGGCGGCCGCGGAGGCGAAGCAGCAGCAGCAGCAGCAGCAGCTGCAGGCCTGGCAGCAGCCGCCCGCGCCCGGAGTCTGGCGCTCGCCCGGCGGCGGCGGCGGCGGCGGCGGCGGCGGCGGCGGCGGCGGCGGAGGCGGCGGCGGCGGCGGCGGCCCCGGCCGCGCCCCCTTTTTGGCCGCCGTGGCCGACGAGGGCGAGTCCCAGACCGCGTCCGAGGCGGGCACGCGCGGCCCGACCGCCGAGCAGGCCCCCGCGCTGGCCGCGGGCCTGATGCTCGCGTCGGCGGCGGCGGCCGCCGCGGCGGCGATCACCCTCATCCCCGCGCCCGGCGCCAAGATCTCGGGCGGCGGCGGCAAGGGCGACAAGGGCGGCGGCGGCGGCGGCAAGGACGGCGGCAACGACAGGGGCCGAGGGAAGCTGCTCGGGCAGGACACGCCGATGACGCGCGCGGAGCTGATCGCCACCTTTGGCGTGGACTCGGACGAGGAGGCGGCCGTGGTCCAGGGGCAGCAGCAGCAGCAGCAGCAGCAGCAGCAGAGGCAGCGGAGGGGGGCGGGCGGGCTGTTTGGATGGCTCGGCCGGCGGAGGGGCGCAGGGCCGCCGGCGCAAGGCGGCGGCGCCTCTGCCGCCGCGGGCAACGCCGGGGGCGGCAAGGGCGCCGCCGCCGCCGCCGCCTCGAGCCGCGTGCGCTTCAGCAGCAGCAGCGGCGGCGGCGGCGGCGACGACGATTACGACGCGACGCCGGTGGGGTCCGGTGCGGGGGCGCCGCGCCGCCTCTGGGGAGGCGCCGGCGGGGGCGGCGACGGCAGGCGGGGGCCCCGCTGGCGCCCGGCGCCGCCCGTCTCGCCGTCCGCCGCCGCGGCTGCGACCGCCGGCGCAAGGGGCGTTTCCTCGAGCGGCGGCGGCGGCGGCGGCCTGCGCGCCGGCAGCAACAGCTCCATGCGCCCGCCCTCCCACGTCGGTAGCCTCACCAACCTCAACGGCAACAACAACGGCGCCAGCGGCGGCTTCCACCGCGCCTTCAGCGTGCGCAGCAACGCCACGGCGGCCGGCGGCGGCGGCGGCGGCGGCGGGCGCGGCGGCGGCGGCAACGGCAACGGCGGCAAGGGCCCCAACAGCCACGACGCAGAGGCCCTCGCCCTCGCCGACGCCGTCGGCCTCACCGTCGGCGGCGGGCGCCTCGCCGACGCCGCCGCGGGCGGGGCCACGCCCGCCGACTGGGAGCGCCTGCGCGCGGGCGTCGCCATCAAGACCTTTGCCGCGCTGGTCAAACGGTACCAGGGCACAAGCCGCGGCGACGAGGAGCGCGAGCTGCGCGAGGCGCGGCGGTTCGCGCGAGGCCTGTTTTGGAACGTGAAGGGCGACGCGACGCGGCCCTACGTGACGCGCGAGGACTTTTTGGAGTTTTTCGACAACGAGGTGCGCGTGCGTGTCTTGGTCTCTTTCTTGCGCGCTCTGCCAGGAAGGGGGGGCGGGCGCATTGTTGATCTGTTGCAGCGCGCGCGCGCTGCAAAGCTTGTGCGCGCACGCTGCTCCCACGCGAGCGTCTTTTGTTTTTTTCTTGACTTCGCGCCCCCCCCCCCCCCCCCCCCCCCCCCCCCCCCCCCCCCCCACACCCCACCCCCCCCCCCCCCCCCCCCCCCCCCCCTCCCCGGTCCGCCACTCCTCTGACCCTCAAACAACAACCATCCCGACCCTCACAATCGACGCAGGAGATGGGCAGCCAGGCCTTCGCTTGGTTCGACAAGGACAACGACGGCCGCCTCTCCCTGCGCGAGATGAAGGAGTCGGTCGTCGCTATCTTCAAGGAGCGCAAGAACATGGCCCAGTCGCTCAAGGACACGGACTCTATTGTAGGCAGCCTCGAATTCGGGATCGGCTGCCTCGTCCACTTTGTCACGGGCGCGGTCTACCTCCTCGTGTGGGGCGTCGACATCCTGAAAGGCTTCAGCACTTTTAGCGCCACGGTACTCGCCCTCACGTTCGTGTTTGGCAACAGCGTCCGGCAGGTCTACGAGGCCATGCTCTTTCTTTTTGTGGAGCACGCCTTCGACGTGGGGGACCTCCTGGACGTGGAGGGCAATCTGTACACGGTCAAGCAGATCCGCCTGATGTGCACCTGCCTCGTGAAGACCACAGGGGAGCGGTCCTACTACCCCAACGCCCGGCTGGTGACCTTGCCCGTGGTCAACCTGACGCGCTCGGAGCGGCGGTGCGAGACCGCGCGCCTTTCGGTGGACGCGGGCGCGGGCGCCGAGGCCGCGCGCGCGGCGGTCGCCGCAGCCCTCGAGGGGCACCACGCCGCCAAGGGGGCCGACTTTGCCGCCGCGCCCGCCGTCGCGTTCTCGGGCGTGGCCGACCCTTTCAAAGCGGTGCTGGCCGTCTCGTGGCAGTACTCGTTCCCGGGGGACGACCTGGCGCGCATGGCGCGCGCGCGCTCGGCGCTGCTGACGGCGGTGCAGGCGGCGCTCCAGGCGGTGCACGACGCGGGCGGGTTCCAGGTGCCGGGCGACGGGGCGTGGGCGTCGGCGGCGCGGTGCGCGGCGGCGGGCATGGCCGGGATGGCCGGGGGACAGGGATGCTCCCGGGGCGGGCTGTTGTTGCCGCCATTGTTGCCGCCGCTCTTGCCGCCGACGACGGCGGCGCCGAGCGACGGCGCGGGCGCGGGCGGCGACGGCGGCCCACCTGCCTGGCCGCCCGTCGACCTGGCGGCCTGGTCCTACACCATCATCCGCGAGCCGCCGCGCCGCCGCCGCCGGGGCGTCGATGACGGCGGCTCGGACGGGGGCGGCGGCGACGGTTGGCCGGGCGGCGGCGGCGCGCGCCCGAGCGGCACGGGCGGCGCGGGCGGCGGCGACGCGGCGCCGTCGGCGCAGCAGCACGACCTGGCGGCGGCGACGGCGGCGATGGCGACGGCGGGCACGATGGCGCAGCAGGACGCGGTGATGCGCATGATCCAGGGGGGCGGGCCGGCAGCGGCTCCCGGTGGGATGGACCTGATGGGCATGATGGGCGGGGGGCGGCCGGCCGGCATGTGAAAGAAGCGGGGGGGGGGGGGGGGAAACGGAGGGCGGCTGCTG
>Ga0335398_10003431_pt1 | contig 23217 bp, 5 predicted proteins | sample BON03_FD_205742 | JGI IMG/M metagenome (GOLD analysis project Ga0335398, IMG submission 205742) | Freshwater microbial communities from Lake Bonney liftoff mats and glacier meltwater in Antarctica - BON-03 (spades assembly) (version 2) | ecosystem: Environmental > Aquatic > Freshwater > Ice >... | reverse complement strand
GGAGGGAGGGGGGGCGGGCGGGGGGGGGGCGGTCGGGCGCTCCGGACGCGGGGGGGGTGTGGGGGGGGCGGGCCCCGGCGCCCCCCCCCCCCCCCCCCCCCCCCCCCCCCCCCTTCCCCCGCCGCCCGCTTCCGGGACCCTGGAGAGGGTGCAGCCAAAAGAGAAATATAAAGTTAATGCCTTCGTGGGCTATGCTTCTACCCCACCCTTTATGAAGCAAAGCATTGAAATGATATTTCATATTTTCACAGCCTTGGCTCTTGTGCACTTGCGCCATTCACACACATGCAAACATACACACACCTGTACGCGTGAGCTGGTAAGAAGCTTGTAAAGTTTTGCAGATGTTTTTAATGATTTCAATTAAAGATAGAAACCCTCATCTCAGAGCTCGTGCGTCATTTTGGAAGACGCGTATTTAATTTCATATATAAGGCTTGGTGTATTGAATTGTTTGACGTGTATTGCAATTTTATGCACAATATATATATATGTTAATAAGAACAAAAGGACCATGCAAACTGTCCGTTTTCGCGCTCATTGTATTGATTTTGCCGCTATCATGCTGTGGACAATGTCGCAGCGGACAATACGGAGCATTCACACCCGTTCCAACTGGAATAGACGGTGACTATGTATTCCACGAGTTCATACATAATAGTACAGGATCGGCAACCGCGACCAGCATAGAGGTCGTGGAAAGCATCCAATCAGCAGAGATTCTCATAATTGGCGGTGGAGGTGGTGGGGGTGGTAGTGTGCCACAATATAGAGGTTGTGGGGGTGGAGGTGCGGGCAGGTTACTGTGGTACCAGGGAATTGTCATCCAGGCGGGGGTGTTGACTGTCACAGTGGGTGCTGGTGGCACTAGTGGTATGATGTCATGGGGATACACTAGTGGTGGTACTGGAAAAAGTTCCAATTTCCTCGGCTACACTGCGATAGGTGGGGGGGCTGGTGGGGGTACTTCCATAGAAGTAGGCAGTTCTGGGAGAGATGGCGGTTCTGGGGGTTCTGGGGGTGGCGGGGGCGATCCAGCAGGAGCCCGCGGCAGTTCGATTGGTACGAATTCACCGCAATCATTCGGAAGTCCAGGTGGGAGGTCTGTCATAAACACCCGAGGGCAATGGAATGGTGCTGGCGCTGGAGGGGGGGGTGCTGGTGGGAATGGACAGGACACCTCTGGCGCGGGTAATGTCAATCCGGGTCCTGGCGGATCCGGAAAGAGCATGGATATCACTGGCATTGTGAAAGTTTACGCTAAAGGTGGAAACGGAAATATAGCAACCGACTTTCCAGCAACCGTTCAACACATGGGACATGGCGGAAACGGTGGCAAAGGTTACGGGAATGGATATGTTGGTGGTTCTGGTGTAGTAATTATACGATACAAGAGACGATCCATAGAGACTGGATCTATGGGGAACGTTGCCAGCTCTGGGGTCGCAATTATTGACTATCCGAGTCGCTGTGTGGCATGTCCAGAAGGTTTGATTTCGACCAGAACGAGTAAATCATTGTCTGACTGCACACTGCCCTGCCCTGCTGGACATTTTTCTTCTTCCATAGCGTCAAATGTTGGGCGTATGTGTGGAGCGGCGCAAAATGAAGCGTGTCCGACTGAATTGTCTTCTGTGGGATATCCTACTACAGTTGCGTCAAATGGAAACGATGGGAGCATTGCAGAAGAATCCTTAGTTCTTTCCGAAGAACTTTCTGACAATGCCCACACTTTCCGAATCGATTTGGAAAAGACTCAAAACATTCAGTCCGTAAAATTCTTCAACCGGGTCAATTGTTGCAATGATCGGATGATGGGGGCAGAAATCAGAATCGGCCCAAGTGCGACATGGGAAGAGAATGCAATATGCGCGACCCTGAACTCCGACTTGATTCAGACGTATAGGTGTAATCATGTTGGTAGATACATTTTTCTTGTGGTGTCAGCCGAAAGAGCCCAAGCAAATTTTGCTTTGAATTTCTTGGAATTGCAAGCCTTTAGCACTTGTACAATCTGTCCCGCGAATACTGTTGCGTTGCCGGATAGTCTGTCGTTCACAGTGTGCACTTGCAAATCGGGTTCGTTTGAAGAAACACGTGTTCTGAACCCTCCTTACACACAGAGAACATATTCATCGATTTTACAGCCAGCCAATCTTGACAAGTCGCTTTTGGATGACATTGGTTCTTCATGGTCGTCGCAAACATTGAGTGCTGGGGAGTGGATGGAGTTGGATGTCGGGCAGCCGATGCAGATCGTTGGAATAATTTCACAAGGCCATGGTATAAGTGCTGCGGGTCAAGAGCAATATGTCACACAATTTAGAGTTGAATATCGACTAGGAGACGTTTTAGGAGTGGGTGTTCCAATGCCTGGCAATTTTTCGATGATAAATGGGTTCAAAAAAGAGCATATATTTTCCATACCAATACACGCCCGGTACATCAGAATTGTAGTCTTGGCGTGGAGTGGTCGCATCAGTATGAGAGCAGCACTGCTGGTAAAGTCTTGCTCGATGTGTTTTTCAGACACACTTTCGCTGCAAGGGAGTACAGTTTCCAGTGCGTGTGAATGTCCTGTTGGAGCATACAAGCAAATCAGTGCAATCCGTAGTAGTGCAATCGTGCTAGTCCCTGCGCGGGCGGCTCAATTATCAACTCTGGCCAATCGAAACCAGCGCTCATTCGAAGCCACTGCCATATTTGACCCCACCGCAGGCCCACCAGGGAGCAAAGGTGCTGTCACTTTCACACGGGGGCTTTTGCAATATCTCAACGGTGGCACACACAAATTCAATATTGCAAGCAACGGGGGGTTCACAATTGTATCCGTTGTAAAATTTTCGGGAGCACCAGCTATGGGAGAGAGAATCCTCGATTTTGGCAACGGTACAGACAACGACAACGTGATTATTTATAGACACCATGGTGACACAATACTGCTCTCTCTTCGAAATGGCATCACTGAGTGTTTTATTTTCACACAAGTGGCAATTATACAAAATGCATGGTTCACTCTTGTTGCAACATACGAATCTAGCAGTAGAAACATGACGTTAAGTGTTGGAAATATGACTGTTTCGGGTACCTGTTCTTTTGCGGTTACGGACCGGGTCTTTTCCACGACATACGTGGGTAGAAGCAATTGGGAAGGAGACGCGTATTCTGAATTCAGCATCGTTGGTCTTTACGTAGTGGACGAGCTACGTAGCGAGACAGAAATCTCCAGAATTGTCAGCAAAATGTATCAGGGAGAGGACACTTTGCAGGAGTGTAATACCTGTTCTAGTGACGCAACTTCATTCCAAGGGAGTGTGTCCAAAGCGGACTGTCAGTGTCTAGCAGGGGCGTACAAACTAGTCAGTGAAATCGACAGTAGAGCGATTTCGCTGGTTTATGGGCGCGCTCGGCTGTCGACTTTGGCAAATCGCGACCTGATTTTGTACACCTCAACCGCAGTATTCGATAACTCAGCTGGACCCGTCGGGAGTAAAGGGGCTGTGACGTTTGACAGATCATTGTCACAATATATTGACGGTGGTCCACAACGGTTTAACATTGCTACAAATGGGGGATTTACAGCTGTGGCTGTGGTAAAATTTACAGGGGTTGTTGGTGCAGCTGAAAGAGTGTTGGATTTTGGAAGTGGCCAAAACGATAATATTTTGTTATCCCGATGGGGGGTATCAAATTCATTTGTATTCGACATTCGAAACGGGGCTTCCAGTTGTCAAATCTACTCAGCCAGCGGGGTTTTGGTACAAGACATCTGGCTGACCGTCGTGGCCACATACAAATCCAGTGACAGCAGCATGGGATTACGGGTTGGGAGCAATATCTCAACACCTATTGTGTGTGCTGCAGCCCGATTAGACAGATCTGTTTCAACCACCAATATAGGCAAGAGCCAATGGTTGGTTGATGCATTTTCGAATGTTAGCATCGCGGGCCTGTACACAGTGGACGAATTGCTGAGCGAGACTGAAATTTCCAAAATTATTACAAACCTATACACGGGTGATGACTCTCTAGGCGAATGTCAGACTTGTGCTGGTAACACCACTTCTTTGCAAGGAAGTTTATCAGAATCAGATTGCACTTGTTCCGCAGCAACGTACAAATCAGGCAGTCGGACGGACAATAGAGCGATCTCGCTGCTTGCCGGAAGCGCTCAGCTGTCGACTACGGCAAATCGCTACCTGAGTTTATACACCAGCACGGCTGTATTTAACAGCACAGCCGGCCCGTCAGCGAGCAATGGCGCTGTGACCTTTGACAGAGCATCTTCACAATACCTTGACGGTGGTGCACATACGTTTAAAATTGAAAACAACCGGGGTTTCACAGCAGTGGTTGTGGTAAAGTTCCCAAACACGGTTGGTGACCGGGAACGCATCTTTGATTTTTTCAATGTTGCAGGTAAAGACAATTTGGTGCTTGCGAGATCCGGTTCTTTGTCTGAAATAATATGGCAAATGTACAATGTGGATTCAGTTTGTCAGATCGATACGTCCAATATGTCAAATTCGTCCAATTTGTTCAATATCTATAATACGTCCAATGCGTCCAATGCGTCCAATGCATCTATACCTTCTGTAATCGTACAAAATACTTGGTTGACAATCGTAGCTAGATATCGACCAATCAGCAAAACCATGGAATTGAGAGTCGGGAGTCGAATTTTTTCGACCATCTGTGCCGTAGCACGAGAGAGCAGGATAGTTTCAAAAACATATGTTGGTAGAAGCAGCCCCCCAGAAAGTGTGTATTCTGAAATGAGTATTGCGGGTCTGTATGCTGTGGATGCATTACCGAGCGAGGCAGAAATCTCCAAAATTACAGACAGAATGTACCAAGGGGACACTGCTGTGCCCGTGTGTCAAATATGTCCTGATAACGCACTGTCACCACAGGGGAGCTCATCACAGATAAATTGCGCCTTCACATGCCCGGCAGGACAATTTCAGTCGCAAATTGCATCGAATGTTGCCCGCATGTGTGGAGTGGCGCAGAATTTAGCGTGTCCAACTATGTTATCAAGTACTTTCGGAAATCTTATTGCTTCCAATGGCAACGATGGTAATGTACGGACTAAGGTGCACACGATTTCAAGTAATGCGCCAAATGCCTTCCGAATTGACCTCGAACATGTGCGAAACATCCATTATGTCGTCGTTTTCAACCGATTCGATTGTTGTCAGGATCGATTGGTCGGAGCACACATCAGAATTGGGTCAAATGATTCTTGGGCGGACAATCCAGTATGCCCGGACGCGGATTTGAATGCAGATTCTATCCAGAATCGCACATGCAATATGAGAGGTCGGTACATTTTCATAGTTTTGTTGACAGGTCAGGTTCTGCATTTCGAAGAATTGCAAGTATTCAGCGCGTGCACAAACTGTCCCGCGACTGCCATTTCCTTACCTAATAGCACGTCTCCCGCGGCATGTGGGTGCCCAGCTGGCTCATACGAGGAAATACAGGTGCTCAACCCACAACACGCACAGAGAACATACTCCTCTCTATGGGGGGCGCAAGATCTGTATGGATCCATGTTAGATGACTTGTCAAACGGAGTTTCGTGGTGTGCCGCCACAAATGTTGCTGGTCAATGGATGGAAATAGATGCAGGCGAACCTATGCACGTTGTAGGAATAATTTCACAGGGACGAGGGGCTGGTATTGCGCAATGGATCACGCAATTCACAGTGGAATACAGACTGGGTGATAGTTTAGGTGCCAATGTTGCATTAACTGGGACATTCTCGATGACAGATGGCTCTAAAAAAGTGCACGTATTTCCAGTACCTATCTACGCTCGATACGTACGAATTGTAGTTATGAAGTGGAATGGTCACATTTCAATGCGCGGGGGGTTGTTGGTAAAATCGTGCGCGTCATGCCCTTCCAAAGCAGTTTCAATGCAAAAGAGCACCTCTAATAATGATTGTGAATGTTTGGCTGGAGCGTACAAAAACACGGGATCATATCATGACCGAGCCGTAGCTCTGGTTCCTGACCGAGCGCAATTATCTTCTCTCGCCAATCGAAATCAGAGTTTGTACGCCTCCACAGCTGTATTTGACCGCACGGCAGGCCTACTGGGGAGTACCACCTGTCGTCGAACACTTGAGCTCGTTGCACACTATTTTTCCGGGACAAGTAACGTACTGAATGACAACAGTACACGTGCTAACCATCTTGGAAAATGGGCACCAGTTGCACCAGACTCTACTGGTCCTGGTTGGACGGGTATTGCAAGAATTGCAGTTCAACAAAGCAATCCTGTGTGGAACTTGAAAGATTACGGAAATGACAACCCTGCCCTAATGAACGCGCTTGTATTACCAGGGATCATGCTAGTAGGGATCAGCGATGCCGGGTTTTATAGATCGAATGCAAATTCGTTCGATGTAGTCGACTTTGGCAGAAAATGTATGTCATATAATTTCTGGATACGTCCAGCACCGTTGGTCGCATCGACGTGGGAACAAGTGATATTTGCTTCGAGTGACGAAAAGTTTACGATTTCGTTTTTTGTGGGGAGGTATGATTTTTATCTCGTGCATCGAAATCTTCTCTTGGGCGATACGCATAGTCTTTTTATGCAGGACACCTGGACGCACGTGGCGATTCAGGTTGGACTAAATGGCATGCACTATCTGCACATTGACGGCGTGGCAATCTTCAGCCGAAGCATGTTTTCTGTAACACAGTACGCAAGCATCGACGCTTTCAAAACACAAACGGGCTACACCAACGCCATTGCGCGTGGAATTTCGTTAACCTATGGTCAAACTGCCGCAACTCATACCCCCGTGCCGCCAATGACACAAAGCACAGCCCCAACAGGTGCAATAAATATAGGGGGTTTTTACGCAGTCGCGGGCGACTTTTACAGTCGCGGGCGTACGACCATGTATCTTAAAGCATCCATATCCAATTTCCGTGTATACCTTAAGTCACAGCTTATGACCCAATCCGAGATTGACTGTCTGTACTCCGTGGACGCACCTCGTCCAGTCAGAGGTGCAGTGACATTTAACAGGGTGACAGCACAATACATTGACGGTGGGTTGAGGTCATTTAATATTGCAACGAATGGGGGCTTCACGGCCGTGGCGGTGGTCCTGTTTTCAGGAGTGCCTGGTAACTCTGAAAGAATATTTGACTTTGGAAAGGGCGAAAATAATGACAATATTTTGGTCTGTAGAGATGGTACTACTAGTGCATTAACATTTTCGATCCGAAACGGTAATTCCGAATGTTCTTTTAAGACAGCAACTTCTGTAATCACCAAAAACACCTGGCTGACAATCGTGGCTACATACGCATCCACCAGTAGAATCATGCAGTTGAGAGTTGGAACAAGCATTTTCTCAGCTACGTGCAGTACGCCACGCACAGACAGGGTTGTCTTCACAACATACGTGGCCCGAAGCAATTGGGCAAGTGAAGGATACTTTCAAGGCAGTGTGGCCGGTCTATACGCTGTGGACGCACTTTTAAGTAATGTAGACATTTCCAAGATTACAAAAACAATATACGAGGGCGGCGACCCTTTGCAAACGTGTCAGACATGCCAGGATGGCACTGTTTTAAGACCAGGGAGCACGTCAGAGTCCGGATGTGAGTGTCTTGTTGGCACTTACAAGTCTGCCTTGCCAGCGGATAGTGACAGCCGGGCGCTTGTAGTTGTTCCTGGGCGTGCGCAGGTGTCGACTTCCACAAACAGGAATGTAGACATGGTTCGGGCAAAAACTGGCGTAGACGGGTGGAGACTGGTGCGCTTCCTGCCCCCGACGAGCCCTGAGTGGTATTCGGGTAACGACAACTTGTCGGGGACTGCAACGCGCGGCACGGCGTATAATTACAGCTCAGAGTGGAGCATCGCATTCGGAGAGTTTGACGAGTTTTGTTTCAGCACCAGGAATTTCTTGTACTGGCTGCACTGTACCAAAGATGCAGCCACCGGAGCGACTTATGACAGCACCGAAATGAATAATATCAAACAATCATCCATATCTAATATATCGTACATGGCGTTGTGGAAAACCCAAGCAGATGTCATGCCAGAAGATCCTTGGATCGGACTCCGAGATCATGGTGTAGAACCAGTCAATACAGATATGGGAGACCGCATCTTGTACGCAGAAAACTCAATTTCTAACAACCATTGGAGTCTTCCGATCATTTCATCCGACGGTGGGATGTGTGTGTGGGTCCGCAGCAGTGCGAATAGTCCAGTCGCGAGCCCCGTTGGCGGCCCCAGAGGCATGGGGGCTGTCATTTTCGATCGAGGATTGGCACAGTACCTTGATGGCGGACCTTATCAGTTCAAGGTTTCGACGAACGGAGGGTTTACAGCAGTGGCCGTGGTCAAATTTACGGGAGCAGTTGGTTCATATGAACGAATCTTTGATTTTGGGAATGGTCCGAGTGGTGATAACATCATACTTTATCGGAATGCCACTACCTCCAACTTATTTTTCGAAATTCGGAATGGTAATTCTTCTTGTGTGGCTACAATGCTCTCTGCGATTGTACAAAACAGCTGGTTGACAATCGTGGCCATGTATACGTCGAGCAGCAAAATACTCGAATTCAGGGTCGGCGGCAATATTGTTTTCACCACGTGTGCAATCGCACGGACCGACCTAATTGTATCGAAAACATATGTAGGCGGTAGCAGTTGGACTGCAGGCTATTCTTGGCAGGGCAGTATTGCCGGACTCTATACGGTGGACGCCATACTGAGCGAGGTAGAAATTTCTGATATGACGGGCAAGATGATTGTGGGAGAAGACTCTTTGAGAGTGTGTCAGACTTGTCCGATAAACAGGGTTTCAATGCAAGGCAGCACATCAGCAGCAGCTTGCATTTCGAATTCATACTCACAGAAGAACTCGTCCAGTGCATACGCACAAGACAGGGCCATTGCACTTGTCCCTAGGCGCGCGCAGCTGGCAACGCTAGCAAATCGCAATGCGAGTGTTTGCACAGGTACAGCAGCGTTTAATAGTACGGAAGGAGTTCCTCCTAACCAGAAGGGGGCACTGACTTTTGACCGCGAGCTCTCGCAATATATTGATGGCGGCCCACACACCTTCAATCTTGATTCGAACGGGGGGTTTACAGCAATGGCTGTGGTCAAATTTACGGGGACGGTCGGTTCATACGAACGTATCTTCGATTTTGGTAACGGTGAACGTGCCCAGAATATTTTCGTTGCAAGAAGTTCGACGTCCACCTCGTTGTATGTGTCCATTGTGGATGACGGAATCGCCGATTGTAATGCAGAGTTGCCCAACGTGATCACACAAAACTCTTGGATGACAGTTACTGCAAGATACAGATCCAGTACGCAGACACTGGATTTGAGGGTTGGCAGTGCGACTATTTCCACTCTGTGCATCATAGCACCATCGGACAGGGTGTTTTCAAACACATACATTGGCAGGAGCAACTGGCCATTGGATGCCAATTTTTCGGGCAGCATGGCGGGCGTCTACGCCGTGGACGCTTTATTAAATCAGACTGAGATTTCAAGAATAACCAGTCGCATGTATCGGGGACTAGATACTTTGAAAGACGAGCCCGAAAAGAGACGCACGCAGGGAAGTGCTATGGCGTTGGTGCCCGGGCGCGCGCAGCTGTCGTCGCTGGAAGATCGTGATAATATACCCGTGTTCAAAATTACTGCGACGATGTACGGAACAGCAATGTCTGTGCAGTCTGGTGTGACTGCCTGGAAATTAGCTGGGGACGTCTACGTTTTTTTCGTGAACCAAGCACAGGTATGGAAAATGACATCCGTCTCTGCAAGTGACGCACAAATGTCCAGCACACCAGTATCGCCGGATGATCGGTATATTTTGCTTGGAAATCCGCCAGCTCCATTAAATATCGACACTTTACAAGCCATGTGGGATGGCACGCTTTCTGGATTCACCACGACAAGGGCAGACAATGACACGGGTTACGAAGTAATGGATGTCACAGTGTCGTGCTCTGGACAGTGTGGAAACATTATATTTGACAGCACCAATGGACCAGACGGCCACGGAGCTACGATTTTCAACCGATCTCTTTCGCAATTTCTTGACGGTGGGCCGCACACTTTCAACCTCGCTACAAACGGGGGGTTCACAGCAGTGGCCGTAGTCAAGTTTACGGGGAACCCTGGTATGAGCGAACGAATCTTTGATGCTGCGGTAGGATTTCAAAGTGACAATATCATAATCAGCAGGGATGGAATCGGTCAAACCGTGTATTTTGGAATATGGAATGGCGGCGACACATGTTCAGTTTCGAGTGATAATGTCATCGTCCAAGACACTTGGCTGACTATCGTGGCCACGTACACATCCACTACCAAAACTCTTGGCTTACAAGTGGGAGACAATTTTTTTTGGCGTGTATGTACTACAGCACGACAAGACAGGGATACGGAGTTCACATACGTTGGCAAAAACAGTAATGAACTCGGGCCAAACTTCCAAGGCAGTATCGCAGGGCTGTACGTTGTGGATGTGTTGTTGAACAAGAAGGAAACATTGGAAATCACTAGCCGCATATATCAAGGAGATGACGCGCTGATGCCACGCAATATCACAGAGGCGGTGAAACCGAGTTACACGATCAAGAGCAACATGTTACTGACCTTAGTCGACACTGAAGATAACACCAGCGAGACGAATGCATCGACGTTGTTTGACTCTGTCACGAGAAAGCAAGCTCTCGTCCTAAACGGTCTTTGTGAAGACGCACTTTTTCAGTGGGTGTTTAGTAACGCTCGGCCGTGTGATTTGTCTGGCGATTGGAATCCCTCAGTCACAACGCAACCAAATTATACACAAACAATTCAGAAGCAGCTACCGTGTTTTCTAATGCAACAGTTTGGATCAAACGGGCGCCAGGTCACGTACTTTCGCGGACTTGACACTGCTGACTTCTATGCCACATACCAAAATCTCTCGGCACTTTCGCCGGGCTCCAGTAAAAACGTAGTGGTGAATGTTTCTGCTGTTTTGTATAATATTATGCAAACGGGCGACCGTTTCACTGAAATTTTACGACCAGCAGCAGGGAAGAACGTGGTGAGAGGAAGCATACAATATGATGCGTCTGTGCGCGAGGATAGGCTGTGGCGTCATGTGCGCGAGGCATCGCAAGAGCGCTTATGTAGTGATATTTTCCCACTCTTAATGGCTGATACACAAAATGCCGATCAGCAGTACGCAGAACTCACCAAACTCTTAAAACAAAGCGGCCCATGTGCTCCAAAATTCGACGGCTTCAGCCTCTGGCAGAATCCGAGTGACCTAGAAGCTGTCAGTCAATCGTACTCTGACGTAACTGCTTCAGATTGTGTCTTGGTAGTATCTACTGCGGAAGAAACTGGACGTGACACGCTAATGGCGTTGACGCGCCAATATACCAGTAGCATCACTGTCGGCCTGGAAAGTGCAGATAATGTGCCGTCACACCAGTACACGTATGAGGCACATTTTGTGACTCCAGAGCTGGTGCTTGCTGCCGTCGCTAGCAGCATTCTCCCACCGTATGCAGATGCTGATTACTTGCGTACACCACCCAAAGCTGCTATAATTTACGACTTTGGTCTTTCCGGTGGGCAAACGAATACATCATGGTCATCGTATGCGCTAAAAACTGCAGACAAGGCCAGAAATCTCACGCTTGTCAGTACGGGGGGGATAGGGTCTGCAGACAGCAGAGTGCAATTCCAATCCTACCTGCAATACATTGTGCCAGAGGGATACAACAGGATTTTCGTTCGATTTGAAAATCGAGGTACGTGCGGAAGTGTGAAATTATATCTGAACTCGAGTATTGTTGCAAGTGCTCGCGCATACAAGGGTGTTTCGACCTACAATGCGAGTTATTATGGAGGAAAACTCGAGATTATGTGGCCCTTTCCTACCTTGCTTGGTCTTGAGCTATACATCGAATTCAATTACGAAAATCCAAATACGGGCGCCGCGGGCGTGAAATTGGCTGATTTGACAGCAGGGTTTTGCAATTCACGCAATTTGCTTCACGTACCCAAAAGCTACTCCACTTTTACATCGCGTGTAGCATTATGGACTGTGCCTATGGATCCTGTCGACAGTACTCTGGTGGCTGAAACTAGTGGCTCATCGCTCATGATCGAAAGAGGAAGCGATCCTATCTCTTCACCTTGGATACGCTTTGACTTGCAGCATTCTACTCGAATCGAACTCATCAAGATCGAATTCGATCAACTGGATACATGGGACGCTATAAAACACTATCAAATTCAGATTGGACTTGAGGACCGTATCGACGCAAACCCCGTGTTCGCAAGGTACGCACCAGGTGATAACAATACCAGTGTTTGTCAAGACTGCCAACCCGTTCTAGCCAGCATTGACCCTGATCTTCTTGTGTGGTTGCAATTCGACGACCCAATGTTCATAGGCAGAGACAGTTCTATCTACATGAGACACGCAAGCATCGCGCGTTATCCTCAAAATGGACCAGAACAAACAATGTTTTATGAGTATAAGCCAGTAATTGAATCTGTTGCTGCTTCATGGTTTGCGACAGCAGCTGGTGATTTTGAGACAGTTAAACAGGCCTGTATTACAGGCGGGGGGGGACTGGCGACAATCAATTCACTTACTGAAAACAATATAGCAGCATCTTTGTGTCCTGATATTCGATGCTACATTGGTCTGGTCAAAAATGCCGCAGGGTTCCCATGGTATTGGTTGTCAGGAGATCCTGCTTTATATTACAACTGGAATGGTCCCGGAGAAGGTCTGCTAAGTGGAGGCGAAACAAGAGTTGTCATGACGAAATCTGGTGGTCTATGGGACGATTGGCAGCAGGGGGCTGCTGTATTTGCAGGCGTGTGTCGTATCTCTGCCACACCTGCTATTCTGGCGCTCAACAGCACGCGGGGTCCGTTTTGGGGCAGTTTGCTGCTGGCGAATTTCAATTATCTCCGGATACAGAGTTTTCTAATGCAGCCTACCAGTGATTTCACACTTTCGTTTTGGTTCGTAGGGTTGCCACCCGGAACGGGCAAAGAAACAATGATTTTGCACCTTTCCACCGCCGACAACCAAAATTCCATACAGATGCTCCAATCTTTGGCGGCTCCAAGCCAAATTACAACCATCATCATGATGAACATGAAACCTGCATTATGGGCCTCTAGTCGACAGAGTAATTTCAAGAATGTGTACAGTCCTAGTCTGCCAGAGGTGGGTGCATGGAATCACTATCTGCTGAGCCTCAGTAGCGTCGACGGGACTGCACATATTTGCATAAACAGCCAGTGTTTATTCATCGAACATGGGGAAATGTCATCAGACGGCGAAAACTACAGTATAGCAGGATTTGACAAAGCTTCGAAGCCGCTCAATTTATTCACAAACTTTGGTACAGAATTTTACTGCAATGTTCCCACCAAAAACCAGCTGCCCTGCTACAATGGTCAATTCGACGATCTTCGCTTTTACCAACGTTCGCTCACACTGGAAGAAAGACAGCAAATTTGGACAAGACAACCCGACACCACTGGATCGATTTTGCCAAGCGGCGCCGCCAAAGTGCCGGCACGCAAAGTACACATATTGGACATGCCAGCTTACATTCCCTGGGTTCCTTCGACAGAGCAAGTTGTTGTACAATGTGTTGTCCCCTATGTACAGGGTCGCTATATTTTTTTGAAACTGCCCGCATGCAATGTGTCGGGACAAGATTGCAACACAAAACACACTATTGCAATCACACGGGTGAAAGTGCAGCGGCAAAGGTGGTATTTCAACATGAGTGCCAGGTTTCGACAAGCCAGCGCGTGGAGCTGGTCGGGAGACGTGTTGCCAAACACTGCGCTCCAGCAGCCGTGGAATTCAGGACAAGGTTTGTGTTTCGCAGCAGCAACTCCGTTATTTTTTCACAGGCAGTGGATGGGGTTGCCAAATTTTCAAGTCACAATGGATCTTGGGAAAAATGTACCATTGACAGGTCTGGTATTTACATACGTGTCCGATTCCCCGAAGTTTTTGAATGTGCGTGTGTACTATGACATTGAACAGCACTTTCCTTCCAATCGCTGGGAATGGGTTGATCTGTCGCTCTTGGGCACCTCATATACGAATAGCATCAACAAAGTCGTATTCATCGGAAATATGAACATGACCTTTACAGGTGAACCTCGACGTGCACGATACATCCGTATCGTAGTGCAAAAATACCCTTCCAATCCACCATGCATACGGGTCGTACCCATTGTCTGTCCATACTTTTGTGTCGGGTTATGTCAGCAGGTACAGGTTGTCGATGCAACAACCCTCCCGGTGTTTATGCAGAGCATAACTGCAGGAACAGTAGCGACTGTGTGGCATACAGGTGATAAGCTGTGTCGATGTGCTCGGCACTCGTACAATGACACGGTTGTTGCCCTCGTCTTTGAACGTGTCTTTGCCACGTTCGAGTCGTTTGACAAGCCGTCGAGAAGTATTGGCATGTTCGAATGTCATGTGGACGACGGTGTGCTCTCACAACCATACGATGGACGGTATTCGCGCAATGTGCTCGGACAACGTGTCAAATATGCAACAGGGTACAAGGCTTTGTTGCATGATGGCATTATAGACATGGATTCTCCACAGCCCATTATAATACAGCAAGGCGTGGCTACGGTCATTGACTGGTCCTTGTCACGTGTACCCGTGGTGATTGCACACCAAAGTGCGCAACTATACAATTGTGATGAGTCTGGGGTGGGCAACGAAAGTTCCCTAGCATATTCGAATCACTGCCAATTTGTCCGTACGGATTATGGTGCCGGCACCACAACTATCCTTGTGCCAGATACATTTGCCACATTTGCAGACCTGAAATATTTTTTCCGATTGCAAGGCACTGAACTAGGGGAACCGGTGTCCATTGTTCCAGTACGTGCAACGTCGCCATCGTTTCCCTCTCTCTTCTCCCGTCCGGCCTTTTCATGTACACAATATGTGCAATACACCCAGGTCGACACACTATGTCCTTGCGATATAGCCCTCAATTACACCGATGGCCACGGCATGGGCATCAATATCTCCATTGAGCCCATGTTTCGAAAGAACTTGTTCATGCGGCCAGGAGACGCAGTGCTTCCGCCACAATACACCCATTTGATCAAAGGCACAAAAAACGAGCGCATACGACGGAACGACCACCTGTTTGAAAAAAAACCACAGCCGCCAGTACTACGGTCGCCTTTTTTCAGAAATAACACAATGCAGAAGACATTGAACCTCGATGGAGACTTTGTCGCCATAGATACTAGTCGCCCCATGCTCCGGAATCAATTCGTGGGGCTGCCCAGTGTTGGTGTGCTGTATAAGGACGTTTCATATCTAGAAGATCCGTATAGATGTGACAGGGTGAACGGTGTTGATGTTTGCGGTAGTAGGTTCATAGCGAACGCAGGAGGAAATGGACAAATCCTTCCTTTGATAAATACGGTCAGACCACTTGAGCGCAATCGCTGGCGGGCCATTGAATTGCAGACGGAAGAAAGCTACTCTGGTCTAGGTGGAAGTGGCTTTGTGCAAAATATTATTCCTATGCAGGACTGGAACAGCGACATTTCAATCCACATTACACCACAAGTCGGCATTAATGCGCGGTACCCGAGCGATTCCCCGCGCCCTTTCATCAACGAGCAGCGCGAAACCATGTTTCACAACTACGACGACGGCACGCCTGTGCATATGGCAGTCTTTGTGTCGTCGAAGAAATTGAATGTTTCTCAGGGCAGTACAGACTGGGATTGGATCACCTGTGGTGCTCTTACGCAAAATCCTGTGCCGTATCCACCCTTATTTTTAACAAGCACTTTGACATTGTCTGCACAATTCACCAAGGGCCCTGAAGACAATCCTTGGTACACCGCCTTTGGCAGCACCAATGTGTGGGTGTCTCAGGGCGGATTTCTACCAGATCCACCAGTTTGTTGGGACATTGCAAAAGATGGGTTTGCATGGTCAGCGCAGTCTCCCAAAGGGGCGTGGCCGATTACCACGAGATTGTTGGTCACAATGCCCCAGAATACTCCCTGTCGTCTGGCACAACTGGAATTCCCCGGCCCAAATAACTCGGCCGTCAGGGCCGGATACTCGCGGTGCAATATCACGACGTCGCTGAGATACCAAAAAATGCCGTGTATGTACACATTGGGTGATGTTCTCGCGAAATATCAGATTACAGATTTGAATTTCAAAGATAGAGCCAGACAATCTCCTCTCTATCCCAATACTCGAAGCGACGACCCTTCCACTTTGAAAGTTGTCACTTCTGCATTGAACAATACGTTGGACGGTTACTACGTTTGTCATCCGCAGTATAGCACCTTGCCTCAAGGTAATCCTTTGAACTTGACTAACTTGACCATACTTCGACCCGACATCACATGTAATGTTCCCAAGGAAATGGCCGAAACCAATGTGACCATGATACAAGACTGTGTCTGTGGCATCATTACAAAGGTTTTCGTTTTGAACGAGGAGCAGAAACACGTAGAGACCTTCATACGCGTCATCCCTTCAACCATACTGTACAGCGAAAAGTCACTGACGAATGCTCTGCCCACGCACGGATTCATCACTGATCTGAGTGCTGATGCCGTGGATAACGGTAATGTGTTTTCAATTGGTATCATGACCAAAAACAGTACGCGCAGCATTCTACCGCGCAGATATTTTGCATCAGACCCAGGGGTAGCTGGCATGTACGCAACTACGCCGTCGATGCCAGCACAATACGACATATGCTCGGCACAGGTTGACCCAGACAACGCAGCCTCCGTGAACGCGCGCAATCCTTACATTCTCGACGGCATTGTTGTGCCATTGGGCAAAACCATGAATATCGACCAACCCCCACCGGATTGCTGCAACTTTATGCGGTCGCATGCGCGTGTGGTTTTGCTCAAAGCGCCCAACGCACAAGGTCGTGCGCGTGTTGGATGGATCGACGGCGCAAGTGCAACATATATGTTGAATATGATGAAGTCGGATCTGTGGGAAGGCGCAGGTGCCATCGTGTCCAATGTAGCACGCATGTGTGGTGTTACCAAGAATCTGGCGTGTCCGACATCTATGACAAGTACGTTAGGTAATGATTTCACGAATTATGGTCCACAATTTGCCAACGATGGAGTTGTGACTAATGCTGGACAGATGGCACACTCGGGCACAAGTGGTCTTAACGTATTTACAATTGATTTCCAAGAAGTACGCAATATTCAATATATCAATTTTTACAATCGTATTGGTTGTTGTCAACACCGGATCAATGGAGCTGAAATTAGGATTGGGATGAGCACGAACTGGCTTTTGAACACGAAATGTGCAAATCTTGATGCATCAGCAGGAATTCAATCACGTCGTTGCTCGCTCGCCGGCAGGTATATCATGATAGTACTCAATGGCGATTGGATGAATTTTGACGAATTACAAGCTTTCAGTACTGACACGGGGGTGCCAGTGCAAGCACGCACGTTCCCATATTGTAGTGCATGGGGTGACTTTGTGGCAAGAAGTCCGAAATATTATCCTACATTGGACCAAAATACGTATCCGTGCACTGGACGACAGCTCGGCGACGATCCTTTCAGGCCAGGCTCTGTCCCTGTTCCAGGTACTATGCTCCATGTTTACGACAAAGTTTATGTCAAAACGCGGGGGTGGATTGTCGTACTGTTCACCCAAATAGACCGAAATTGCGGGAAAATCAGCGGTGGTTGTCAAGGCGAAAACATCTTTGACTGGCAGGTCGAACACGTGCGACAGCCGTCAAGGTATACAGGTCTCGATTTTAATTACAACATACCGAATGATGCGTATATGTGGAAAATAGGAGACTTGCTTTTTGGTGGCATAAACGGTGTCGGCTCGTGTGCAGCGCGATGTCCGTCGTCGGGTGAATACGACAATATCAAGGGCACCATCCGGTGGAAACCAAAGATCGCGCCAACGGCCGGAGGGCAAGAATACTGGCTGTATACCATGTTTTCTGTGGGAGAGTCCAAGGCGTGTAAATTCTTCAACTGCGACGAAGCGGCGTTTGCGCCACACATTACCAAATTTTCCGACGTTGTTCCGAATCCAGACGGCACACATCCCCTCACGTTTTTCGAAGGCACCGAAATGAGCGCATTTGTTCCATACAATCCACCATTTGCGATCGCGAGTGGGTGCATCCTGGCTAATAGTAGCGCTGCTGCCCCAGGACGGATTACGTTCCGTTTGAAAAAAACCCTCTTTGGTGGACAGCGCGTGACAGACTTTGACTTTTGTGTTGGATGCGTCAACAGTGTGTGTCAGTATGACGTGATGCCATGTCGATGGAGATCTATCATCGACACAAAATGGTCGTATTACATGTATGTGTTCCACCCAAGTGCATTGGTGCCATTCATGCTTTCTTTCAACATCATAGACGCAGGAGTCATTGCCGTGCAGTACACGAACATGACAGCTTTTGAAGGCTATACGTTTGCGATGGTCGAGGTTCCCAAGACAAATTACGAGACATCAGCAGTGACATTTGACCGCAATCAGTCGCAGTTTTTGGACCTGGGCTCACGTGTGTTGGATATTTCCAGCAACGGAGGATTCACGGGTGTGGCCGTGGTAAAGTTCACCGGCGCGCCAGGTGATGGCGAACGAATTTTTGATTTTGGCAAGGGCCAGGACAGCGACAACATTCTGATTGCCCGAAACGGCGTCAGTGCTGCATTGGGATTCTCCATTCGTAATGGCAACGCAGATTGCGTTGTGTGGACTAATAATTCAGTGGTCCCACAAAACATCTGGCTGACTGTCGTAGTCACGTACACATCCGCAACCAAAGCGCTCGAAATTAGGGTTGGGGACACTATCAAATCAATCGTATGTTCAATCGCCAGAACAAACAGGGTCGTGACCAGAACTTATGTGGGTAGGAGCAACTGGGCGTCGAATTCTTACTTGAATGGTAAAATTGCAGGTCTGTACACCATAGACGCATTGCTCAACGAAACACAGATTGCGGCCATCAACAGCAGCATGTATACGAGTGTGACAGCTGCTAGAACTAACAATATCAACGTAGTAGGTTACCAGATCAATGCCGCTTCGCCAATGACATATGCGCCAACGCCAAGACAAATTCCTGCACTGGCAGGCAATGCCGTCAACATTTTCACAACACCTGACATGGTATGCGCGTTGCCCGCTACTACCTCAAATCGTCGCCTTCTCACTACAATGCAACAAGATGCTAAGCGTGATGTGCGAATTCTCGCAAAGTCTACGCGCCCAGTACAGCGCATATATCCGCTCCCACAGCACGGACGCAAGCGGCATAACGTATACAGTCCACGCGCCGTCGCTAGCCCGCATATCATTAGTGCTGACAGCACCACACGATCACCGGGGCCGGCGAGAGTACAAAACTATTCACATGATCGACGTTCTGGGGCCAAGCGCATGCTATTTTCTACTACCGCGAGTGCTTCCAGCAATTTAAGAGCAGACACGGCCCCAGCTGCGTCGGAAAAGTTTGCATCGCTTGCGCGAGAGATCACTAGTGTGAATAATAACAGACAAATCTCCGATTTTTTCTGTGGCAAAATAGAGCAGGGTGTCACCTGCGACATGCTCTCTGTGAAGAAGGAGGTCAGCATGGTAGAGTTCTGCCTTCTGGAGGCTACGTTTATGCAGTTGGCGGGCACCAGAATTCGAGCCCAGCTTTTGCAAGCTGCGTCATCTTCTGTGATGGAAATTGCCATTACATCCATTTCAAGACCGGGCGCCTACTACAAGTGCAGGTCCACTGCCATTCGTCGTCTTCTGCAGACTGAAACGATTCACATTACATACGTGACGCGCGCAAACAGCACTTACTCCATAAACCTCGATATCCTCATGGACATTGGGTTCTCTGCTCTGCAACGTTTGACTGCCCTCGACGGAACTAAGCTTGCAATTTGCACATCCATCAGCACCTCCACTCAAGCGTCTGTCTTTGTGAGCGTGGATGTGTCTGACAACGACCGTGTGTGCCATCTTTCGAATGCAGTGGCAGTTGATCCCGCGCTGCCACAAACAACACCGACATATTTCGCCAACACTTCTCTACAACATGCAAACACCAGCAGTCGAGACTTTCCTCTTCAACTAGCACCCATTTCGATATATGGCCTCGCTCTTATCGTATTCTGTGCCTTGCTCGTGTGTGTGTTCGCTTTTTGTTGCGTCAAGCACAAGTATTCTCGACTATCTCAAACTGAAATTGGCCATACACGTTTCAATACCAGGTGGAGTAGACCCAATGGATGCCTTGACTCGCCTGTCTATTTTGACAAGACTCACGTTCATCGTATGTCACTATTACCAAGGGAAACGTACAGACTTGAGCCATCCTATTCTCCTACACAACCCTTTACGTTTGTTCATCATCCTTTTGTACCCGACACACAACATTGGTAGACACATACACGTGTTTTGAATTTTTCCTACGTGATTCGTTTAAAGAATATATCTACAAGTTTACCGATCCTCCACACGACCCATACGTACCCCGAAGGACCCTTTAGTGCTCTGGCTGCAGGGTGTGGTACAAGAACAATCCACAAATCTTCACCCCACGTTCCCTCCGGGCCCTCATGTAGGCAGCGGGGGGGTTGGATGCGTGTGCCTTGTTTATTGAACCCACACCCAAAAGGGGGCCCAGCTCTTGATCCCGGGACGTTCTTGACAAATTAAAGATTTTCATCATGATATTTTTTATTTTCTATTACAAACAAAATTGGCTGGCTCTAGGCCAGCACACACTTGGTGTGGTAGCAGTGGTCGGCAGTGGTCGTTCCCACGCTTGTAGGTACATCTCGGTAGGCGGGACGGGTCACTATGCTTCGGAGGATGATTACAGGGGTTGTTGGGCGTAGTTTTAAGAGACCCCCATCTCTAACTAAGCCCATGATGCACAAAGGTCCCCCTGAGGGTCTACTCCATCTTTATAATATCTGCGCGAAGCAAACACTAAGTGCTAGGATGAGGGGTGGGTGCCGTATAAAATGTCAAGTGCGCGGGTCTCACGTTTGATGGTGGCAAAGGTTTCTCGAGCATTGTTGGGCGGGTGACCACAGGCGGCACCGTGTGCATCATGTTGAACAAAAAAGTGCGACAAGCACCGAACACACGTAATCACTTTGTCTATTCTTATATATAGTAATACCTGACATGTATCAAAAAATGAGCCTGATCTAGAACGAAGACGTAGATCGATTTGGCCCGAATTCGGCCTTCAAACCAACAAAATACGACAAATATATCAAGTAATACCAAGGGGTCTGTCTCTTTTGTCAAAAGAGACAAAACAATTTCAAGAATGCATATGCCACCAGACTCGCATGTGGCATGTATGCAGTACTGAGCTCAATGTATGCGGTGAGAGAATGGTCAATTTTCTTCGTCGAACAGTCTCACATCAACAACACACGGAACTGGATGGCAGCAGTATGCCACGAAATCAAGGAAACAGTGAGCACACGAGTTAAGCCAACATACGCGTAAGGGGGTGGACTTGAGTCCCCTTTCTGCTATTCTTCTAGACGATGCTGTAGAAGTATATTCTACAACCTCTATGTCCACAACCCCTCTGGGCCAAGAGGGCATCTACATGTCTACCGCATATCTATATGTCCATCCCATATGTGTTGCCCAAATAAACGTGCATGGCACAGTAGGTTGAACCCAGGTACATCAGCCATATATACGGAAATCGTGGGTCCCGACGCAGAGATAGCAAAAGTTCATGCCGAAATGAAACGGATCAACTACACTGGCAACGTATTTACCCTCATAATGCAAGAAACAAAGTGCGATCAAGTATTGGTAAATGATGGCGAATCTCAAGTGAAACACGTGCTGACTTGACATGGTCGTGTGCCCCTTGTTAACAGCACGATGGGCAGGGACGACTACAGCCTCAGATCACACGTCTTTATCAACGATGTCCATTGAGTGGATACAACAAACGCACAGATTCAGTGTATTCACTGTCATCGTGTACACTTATAGCAATCGACTTGACTTCTTCGAAATACTCCAGGTTACGACGCAATATTTTATCATCCAATTGGTCCAACGGCAGGTTAATGTCACATTGTCCATTTCCAGTTCTTTCGTCTCGTATTTGCCGAGCACGTATTTGTCTAAGTAAGTTTTTGTACGCGTGTTTCATCTTCCAATCGCTGGTAATCATCGCGGAACGCATTAGATATTCCGGTGTTGCTGTGCCTGGCACAATTATTTCAGTGCCTCTTTCGTATTCCGGAGTCATCGAGATCACAAGCCTGGATTTATCAAGGATATATGGATGAATCTGAAGTAGAATAAAGTCTTTACTTATCATTTTGTATTCATCATAATCGTTTACACCACCAGATTGAGTTGTACAGACAAATACACACCACTGCGAAGTAGGTATGCGAAGACCCATGGGAGTATCATCATCATTCAAGTTATCTTGCAAAAACTCACATATCCCCCCTAATGTTATTGATTTATGTTTTTCAAAGAAATGCATGACATGATGTGGCTTACGTAATTCCAGTGGTAGAAAGGCCGCAGAACGTGTTGTATAATGCCCCTGAACTCGAATTGACACATCCATTGTTCCGAACAAAAAGGAATCTGGAATCTGCATTGTTTTGTCGTGAAACCTGATGTGGCGTATGTGATAAATATGACGTTCTTATATACATTTACTGCATGAATACCTTTACCACATCCACATGTCTACCCCCACACCTACTTGTCTACCCCACACCTACATGTCCACCCATACCTGCATGTCCGCCCATACCTATATGTCTACCCCACGCCTACATGTCTATCCACACCTACATGTCCAACCATACATGCAAACCCGATACATGTCAACCCCACAGAGGGATATAAATACATAAGCACACACGGCATCAAAATCCACAGAATTCCATCCGGGAACTTTTCGGATAAAAGAAGAGATATTTGAATCGGCTTATTGCCAATGCCCAGATAGCAAGCGGCGTGAGCAGCACGAGCAAGAGAGTGTATGACGCGAGCTTGATGCGTCCTGGATTGTTTTCCAAACCATGACTTAGGCAACACACTTAGCACGTTATATTATTGGGGGAGC
>Ga0335398_10003430_pt1 | contig 23217 bp, 22 predicted proteins | sample BON03_FD_205742 | JGI IMG/M metagenome (GOLD analysis project Ga0335398, IMG submission 205742) | Freshwater microbial communities from Lake Bonney liftoff mats and glacier meltwater in Antarctica - BON-03 (spades assembly) (version 2) | ecosystem: Environmental > Aquatic > Freshwater > Ice >... | reverse complement strand
GCCCGCACCACACCGAAGTCTGATAGTGCCGCGCCATGAAAAATCGCAGCGATTTTCGTCCCGTCGTTCGCCAGCGCTTCAAAACACCGGAGCAGATCATCATTCGTGGAAAACGAACCCCACTGCACCCGCTCGTCGCGCTCCATCCGGGATGATGCTGACTCGCCGATCCATCCGTCCACGCTGGCACCCGTGGCCACCAGCGCATTGGCGAGGAGCACCCCGAGTTCTCCCGTGGAGCGGTTCGTGAGGACACGCATCGCGTCGATCGGTGCGCTTGCCGGGCCGCCGGTAACAATGACCCGTTCCTGTGCAATCCCTCGCCTGAGCCGGCGACTGGACAAGGTTGCAGGATTCATCGTCGTTGCTAACCGGGTTTCAGGACTTCGGTCTCATATGCGGGAAGAAAAGGACATCGCGGATCGACTCCGCCCCGGTGAGCATCATCACCAGACGGTCAATCCCGATTCCAATGCCCCCTGCCGGCGGCATGCCATATTCCATTGCATCCAGAAACCCCTGATCGATTTTCTGCGTTTCGCCGCCGCTTTGGTCCTCCAATCGCTGACGCTGGACGATCGGGTTGTTCAATTCCGAATAGCCGGGAGAGATTTCCTGGCCATTGATGACGAGTTCATAGACATCGACGACAGACGGATCTTCAGCATTCTGTTTCGCCAGCGGAACGAGTTCCTTCGGACAATGCGTGACGTAAAGAGGGTCGATGGATTTTTCCTCCACAAGCTTTTCAAACACATGCTGCGTGAGTTCGAATTCTGCAACACAATGCGAGATATCCAAGCCGAGCTCCAGACACCGCGCGCGCTTTGTCTCGACATCAAGATCATACCAATCCGGCTGCACCGAACGAATGAGATCCGCATACTTTTCACGCTTCCACGGGCGTGTGAGGTTGATCGTCTTTGTAATATTTCCGTCCGAATCCCGGTGATCGATCACAAGGCTTCCAGTGACTTCCTCGGCGAGGGAACAAATCATCTCCTCCACCAAGTCCGCCATTTGCTCAAAGTCGGCATACGCCCAATACGCTTCAAGCATGGTGAATTCCGGGTTGTGTCTCCGCGAAACCCCCTCGTTGCGGAAGTTCCGGTTGAGTTCAAAAATTTTCGGCATTCCTGCAACCAGCAGTCGCTTCAGATAAAGTTCCGGAGCGATGCGAAGATAGAGATCCATCCCCAGTGCATTATGGTGCGTCTTAAATGGCTCCGCTGCCGCCCCGCCCGGGATCGCCTGCATCATCGGTGTTTCGACTTCAAGAAACCCGCGCTCTTCCAAAAACCGCCGCACACCGCGCACAATCGCCGCACGCTGACGGAAAATATCACGCGATGACTCATTGGAGATTAGGTCCAGATACCGTTGACGGTATTTCGTTTCCGTGTCCTGCACCCCGTGCCACTTGTCAGGGAGCGGCCGCAGCGACTTGGACAGCACGGTAAATGCCTTCACCTTGATCGTCGGCTCACCCGTTTTAGTGGTGAACCCCTCGCCCTCGACACCAATAAAATCGCCGATGTCGAGCTGGTTGAAAATATGCACTGCCGCCTCTCCGATCTCCTTCGCGTGGACGTAGATCTGGATGCGACCGGTCACGTCTGAGATATCCAGGAAGTGGCTTTTTCCCATGTCCCGGTGCGCGGTGATGCGACCGGCCACACGCAGCGGCACGCCGTCGGCAAATTTGGCACGCACGGCATCCACGGTGCCCTCGGTATCAAACCTGGCTCCAAATGGATCCACCCCGGCTTCGCACAAGGCATCCAATTTTCTGCGGCGAACCGCTAGTAACTCTGTCAGCGAAATCTCTTCCATCGTAATTTTCCAACAGTCGCGGGAATCCCGCCCCGCCTCAATGGAAAAGTGTTTGGCATAGCACCCAGCTCTCTATATTCGTCCAATAATCCCTCAGACCGCCCTGTTGTTTCCCCTCCTTTTGCGTTAATCGTCATTCAATATTATATCCAAAAAGTGGTGTCGAAAGCTCAGGGTTTGCACCACCGGCTAATTTCCAAATCGACCTCTCCGGGTCTTACCTGAGCATGTTCACCCAGCGAAAACAGCGAAGAACCGCTAAACTGCCTGCATGACAAAAGTGATCACTGGCAATGGACGCGACGCGCTCACGTTGCCAAAGCAAGCCTGCGAAAGCGTAGGAGCTTTATCAAATGAATGAATCGCCGCTCGGGAGCAAAATGCTCCGCTGGCGCAGGGATAATTTTATTCTTACCAGTCGCCGGCGCCGATGACGACATGCGTGAGCGGCAAACCAAACGCAGAGTGTCAATAAACCATGCCTGACACCTCGGCTCGATTATTAGTCATTCGCAGCGGCTTTCAGGTCCGCCAGCGATTTGAATGTCAGGGCTGCGGAGTTGATGCAGTAGCGGAGGCGGGTTGGTGCCGGACCATCTGGAAATACATGCCCTTGGTGCCCCCCACAGCGGGCGCAATGCACTTCAACACGCTCCATTCCATAACTCACATCCCGGGTCTCGCCGATGTTTCCGTCACCAAACGGTTGGAAAAAGCTCGGCCATCCGGTTCCGGACTCGAATTTGGACCTCGAGGCAAAAAGCGGGAGATCACAACCTGCACAAAAATAAATTCCCGCCTCTTTGTTCTCCAGCAGCCCCCCACAAAAAGGACGCTCGGTCGCAGAAGCACGCAGGACCTTGAATGATTCATCACCGAGTTGCTTGCGCCACTCAGCATCCGACATTTTGACGGTCGGCACAGATTCCGGCGGAAGCGGATTGCCGTCCGGCCCGGCCAATTGGACAACCACGTTGTCTGGAAGTTCGGAGGCATTTTGGTCGGAGGCGTTGGATTTCATAGAGGCAAGGATGGCAACTGTGGCTAGGGTGGAAAGGGCAGTTAAAATGAGCCAAGAGCGTTGCATAGGAGAATCTAATCCGAAATTCCGGGGATTCATCATCTAAATTTTCTTGTGACCGCGCGTCCTCCCGTCCACAAAACAAAAGATATGTTTTATGTGTTCACTGCGGTGCTGTCATATCTGCTGGGATCTATTCCAAGCGGATACCTGATCGGGCGGTCGCAGGGTGTGGATCTGCGGCAGGCGGGCAGCGGAAATATCGGCGCGACAAATGCTCTCCGCACGCTTGGGAAGCCCTTGGGGTATCTCTGCTTCTCCGCAGATTTCGCCAAAGGTTTTGCGGCAGTTTTTCTGGCCCGAACGTGGTGGGCGGCGGAGTTTGGATTAATTCCTGCTATTTGCGGTGTGATCGCGGCGATATTTGTAGTGATCGGACACAATTTTCCGATCTGGCTTGGGTTTAAGGGCGGGAAGGGGATTTCAACCTCGGCGGGGATCATTCTGGGGCTCTTCCATCCGCTCGTTTTTGTCGGTGCGGTAGTTGCCTGGCTGGGTTTCTTTTTTGCGACCCGTTTCGTCTCTATTGCTTCGATGGCAGGAGCCCTCGCGCTGCCGATTGGACTGACGGTGCTTTGGGCGCAGGGAATCGAGCCCGGACTATACGTGATCCTGGGTATCATGATGGCTGCGCTTGCATTCTGGCGGCACCGGTCGAATATCAAGCGTCTTATTCAGGGCACTGAACCAAAAGCCCGGAAGAAAGCGGACCATCCGCCAGCTTAACCCCCGAACTCATTGTCAGCGTCTGATGTATAAGAACATTTCTGTAATCGGAGCCGGAGGATGGGGCACCGCCTTGGCGATGCTGCTTCGGGAAAATGCGGCATCAGTGCGATTGTGGGCGCACCGCTCCGCAGTGGCCGATGAGATTAACTCTGAGCGCACGAACGGTGATTATTTGCCGGGCATCACCATTCCAGATGGCATCGTCGCGTCCGATGACCTTGCGTCGGTCGTGGACGACGCCGATTTGCTTGTGCTTGTCACCCCGTCGAAGGCTACCCGTGAGGTGATCAAGCGGATGGCAGCGTGCCAGCCTCGTGCGGGTGCAGCCGTGGTTTCCTGCACGAAAGGGATCGAACATAACACGGGCCTTCTCATGAGTGACATCGTGTCCGAATACCTGCCCGATCATCCGGTCGCCGTGCTTTCAGGACCCAATCTCGCCATTGAAGTCGCCCATGGAGTTCCCGCTGCGGGCGTGATCGGATCAACCGAAGCATCCATACTGCCTGCCTTACAGGAGCGATTTTCAACTGCGATGTTCCGGGCCTACACGAGCACGGACGCGCGCGGAATCCAGCTCGGCGGCGCATTGAAAAATGTTTTTGCCATCGCAGCCGGTGCGGCGGATGGCTTTGGTCTTGGAGACAATACGAAAGCGGGACTCGTCACCCGCTCGCTCGCTGAGATGATGCGCCTCGGCGAAGCCATGGGTGGCAGCCGCGAGTCATTTTACGGCCTCAGCGGCGTGGGAGACCTCATGGTTACGTGTTTCAGTCAGCACAGCCGGAACCGAAAATTCGGTGAGCGCCTGGGACGCGGAGAATCGCCTGACCAGATCACTGCCTCGACGCAGACCGTCGCCGAAGGTGTTCCGACTGCCCGCAGCGCCCTCCAATGCGCCCGTAAGCTCGGAGTGGATGTGCCAATCACCGAGCGTGTCTTTGCCGTGATCTACGAAAACGAATCGCCGCGATCCGCGATTGAGGCATTGCTGGGCAGGCCGCCGAAGGCGGAAGCAAACCCGGATCGTCGCGGCGGCTGAGCATGAACCTGCGTCGAACGAGTTGCCATCCTCTGCGCACGCTGTTTGTGTCTTTCACCTCCGTCGTGCTCGTTGGATGCGGGACGGTTTGGGCGATGGAACAAGCTAGCGGCAGCCGAATTGCCCCGGATGCGCTGGAGAACGCAATCGAATATTCACAACACACGGGAGGCCAATCCCTGCTCGTACGCCAGTGGGGCAAGACGGTGCACGAGTCCTACGCAGAAGGATCCAGTCTGGATACGGCGCGCAAGGTTTTTAGCATCACCAAATCCCTGGCAGCCATGGCGTGTTTCATCGCGGCTTCCGAAGGATGGCTGGATATTGACCGCCCGGCATCAGACCTCCTCACCGAGTGGAAGTCCGACCCCGTCAAGCGCCGCATCACCGTGCGCCAACTGCTCAATCAGACGGCGGGGATTGCTTCTGGGTTTCCCTCGCTTTATGCACCCAAGCTGAGGGACAAGAGCGCCCAAGCACTCCGCTTACCGATCGTGTTTCCACCCGGGGAGCAGTTTGACTACGGGCCAGCTTATTTCGAGGCGCTCGAAACTTTGCTATCACGCCTGCTTGAGCCGAGGGGATGGACGGTGCGCCGATTTATTGAAAGCCGGGTATTGTCTCCGGCGCGGGCCCAGGCGGCCAGCGAGTGGCGCACCGATGGAGAAGGCAATGTTTATCTCTCCACCGGCGCGCAGCTGACGGCTAGAGGGGTCGCGGTGGTCGCCGGGTTGATCCTCTCGGAAGGGCGAGTCGCTGCACGGAGGGTGTTTCCATCCCGCTTTATCAGTGAGGCGGCGGCGGGATCAAGCGCAAACCGGATGTACGGGCTCACGCTTTGGAATAACCAAAATACATCCCGACCGGCCGCACAAATCGTCTCTATCGAAGGCACGCTGGGACGCGAATTTTCTCCGGCATTTTGGCAGGAAGCCTGCTTGTCATTGAAAGCCCCCGATGACCTCTTGGCGATGGCCGGGTCTGGCGGCACACGTGCCTACATCGTGCCGTCGCAGGGCCTGGTAATCGTGCGCTTCGGCAGTGGCAGGCCGTTCTCCGATGCTGCATTCCTCGACCTGCTTTTCACCCGAAAAGAAAATCGATAATCACCAAGACCGTTGAACTACTCCGCGGCAAGCGGACGAGCAAGATACGCGGCTCCGATGATGCCGGCATTGTTCTGCATCTGGGCCGGAACAATCATGACTTCCGTTTTGGATGTTAAATGGGGCAGAAATTTATCCGCCTTTTTACTCGCACCACCGCCGATGATGAAGAGTTCTGGCGAGAACAAATACTCGAGTTCCGCGAGATATTCATTGAAATGTTTGGCCCATTGTTTCCACGACATTCCTTTTTCCTCACGCACCCGCTCGGACGCGCGCTTCTCGGCGTCTTTGCCACGGATTTTCAGATGCCCGAACTCCGAATTCGGCAGCAAGACTCCATCCAGAAAAATCGCAGAGCCAATCCCTGTGCCGAGCGTGAGGAGGATAACGACCCCGGGGCGGCCTTTGCCGGCACCAAAGCGCATCTCCGCAACGCCTGCGGCATCGGCATCGTTGACCACCTGGACCGGCCCTCCGACATGCGTCGTGAACAAATTCGCTGCGTCGGTGTGCATCCATGATTCGTCCACATTGGCAGCGGAAAAAACGACTCCTTTTTTGATGACCCCTGGAAACGTGATGCCTGCGGGTCCCTGATAGTTAAAATGCGCCGCAATCTGTCCGACAATATCCGCCACGGGATTGGGCAGTGCGGGCTGCGGGGTGGGAATTCGAAACCGCTCCCCGCACAATTCGCCGGTTTCTGTATCCACCGGTGCGCCTTTGATTCCGGTTCCGCCAATGTCGATGCCAAGTATGGTCATGGAATTATTTGGTTACTGATCGGAGATTATGACTGGAAGCCTGAATGGTCAAGCATCGCATGCTTAAGTCCCGTGCAAGCGGAAAAATTTTTCTGCGGTTGCGGTGGTGGCGGTGGCGACGGACTCTAGCGATTCCCGTCGCACGGCGGCGATTTGCTCGGCGACGAGCCGGGTATGCGCAGGCTCGCTTCTCCCACCCCGGTGCGGCATAGGAGCGAGATAAGGACAATCCGTCTCGACCATGTAACCATCCGCCGCGACCGCCGCAGCAGTCTCCCGTGCAACCGATCCATTTTTGAATGTCACGATCCCCGTAAACGAAACCAAGTGCCCCATCGCAGCAATTTCTTTGGCCTGCTCCGGAAGATTTCCAAAACAATGGAACACCCCGCGCAAACGCCCGGTGTAGGGACGCAACATCGCGACGGTATCATCCCACGCACTGCGCTGATGGATCACAACATTAAGCCCAAGTTCTGCAGCGAGGTCGAGTTGGATCCGGAACGCCTCCATCTGCGTCGCCCGATACGCACCGTCAATCACTGCTGCCTGCAAATCCTCTGCAACTTCCGCGCCGAGCGCAGCAATCGCAGGTGATGTCATGAGTGTTTCGCTAGGCAAGCGATAGTAATCGAGCCCGGTTTCGCCGATAGCGGCGACTTTCGGATGCGCTGCAAGCTCTCGCAACTCAGGTCCAAAATCCAGACCTTCCTCATTGGCATTTCCTGGATGGACCCCCACGACTGCGAAAACATTCGCGTGAGCCTCCGCGAGAGCAATTGCAGCACGACTGCTGGCCATGCCAGTCCCGATCGTAATCACCCGCATCACGCCAGCCTCTGCAGCTCGCGCAAGGACCGCATCCAAGTCCTCATTAAAATCCGGGAAGTCAAGGTGGGCATGGGTATCAATAAGCATGACACGATAATACCTGCAAACGACGCATGAGTCGAGCGCACGCGCGCCCTATTACCATTTGCATTTTGCGGATCATCGTTGACCAAGCGAGGAAATTGGAGGAAATTGGGGAAATTGGGGTCAGTCATTCTTTATTTCATTCCAGATTGCGTGTCTTGTTTTGGCCGATGATTTTTCTGAGTGAAGAGCGAAGCAGGGCGGTCGCGGCGTGTTCCATCCGCAGCCTTGACCAGCCTCTTCTTGAATGCTTGCGAGCCGGTTTGCGTCTCCATCCACTCGAGTCGGGAGCCGGGCGCTCCAAAACAATGCTTCAAAATATTCCAAGGATAGCTCACCAGTCCGTCAGCCTCCTTCACTATGTCGGCTCGCACAGGGTTCAGGTGGATGTGATCCAAGAGCGCCCCAAAACAATTCTCCGGCTCCACCAAAATCGATTTGTAACATCCTCCGAAGATATGCCCCCAGAGCCGATAGCTGGTGTTGATCCTGTGCGCAAAGGCATTTTGCAGGCATCCCATTCTGCGCGAAAGGTTCCCTTTTGGAGTCTCAATCAACAAGTGGTAATGATTGCCCATCAGCACGTGTGCATGCAGCCGGAAACCTGCCCGCTTACAGGCTTTCTCCCAGCGCCCGAAGGAACGTCCTGCGATCCTCGGCGACGAGGATCATCGTCTTTTCCTGAAGACATGGGTTGCCCGGAGGTTGCAGATGGGCGATCCCAGCAGGATGGGTCGCTACTGCGCGGAGGCCGAGAGCCGGGAGGATATGCGAAAGATCAAAGAACGGCTCGGAAAAGCACGGAGCAAGAACTGATTCCTTTTTTCAGGATTTTGAGTGATTCGTTCATATGCGCTAATTGGAGCGATCGCTCCCGGAGTTACTCCCGGCTTTCGGTGACGCGTTTGGTTCGAAGCGCTTTTTCATCATGCCACGCGGTTGCGCGCTCCCGAACGTCCTCACTGAATACTTCCAGATCTTTGGGTTCCATGAGACCAAAATCCAGCATTTCGGAAATAAAGGCGGACATTCGAGATCGACTGTGTCCGTCGAGGCACTGTTGTAAAATACGTGCCTTTTCTGTAATTTTCTCATGCGCAGTCCAGAATCGTTCGGTCTGCGTTTGGTTGGCTGTCTGTAAGATGGCGCTAATCTCCGTGTTGCAGTTACGAATGTATCGCTCACGAAGGTCAGGAACCATCTTTCTAAACGCTTCCCAGTCGGATTCAGTCATTTTCTTTTCAACATGGCACATTGTCCACACACGGAACGCGAAGCGAGTGCGGGGCTTCGGTTTTCATGTTTCGATCCTCTCAGACTTATTGAGTTAGTCTCTCCAGGGATGACGCGGGCAATCTTTTTTGGACGACGTAACTGGCTCCTACTCGCGGGTTGATTGGATCTGGATCAGACGATCCCGCTGCGCTTCCAAACTCCGGATTCGGGCATTGCGTGTGGATGGGTTGGTGATCGTTTGGCGCACAGCCCGGATCTGGGCATTGAGTGCATCAATACCGGGTTGCAATGGATACGATGGGTCCAGATATAGCTCTTCCAGGCGAAGCTGAGAGAGTCGCGCGCGCAGTCGCTTCAACTCGTTAGCGCGGATTTGAGGGTCACCGCCGCGAAGACGCACCGATAGCATGCGATCCTCGATCCGGACAATCTCCGCCTGAACGATTACCAGCTCGCTATTGGGGGTAGCTGCAGGACCGGGAGCTGGCGTGGGAGTTACAACCGGTGTCGGTGTCGGGCTAGCAGACGCAACCCATGGGGCGACAATCAATGTGACTTCCGAGCCGATAAGCACGGTTCCGTCAAATTTCGATGGCACATGCGGTTGGTTGGCAGGGGCTGGTGGAACCGGACCTGCGTCCTCGTCGTAAGCAAAGCCGTAGGCGGCTGCAAATATCACTGTGTCAGTGTTCGGCCAGAGTTCAGCGCCAGGAGGGCGAATGTAAATAGGGTAACTTGTGCCACTACTGGTGACTTCAGCAGCATGCATGAAAAATGAGTAAAGATTGCGGACGTGGGGGATTTCAATCATGCGGATATTTATAATGCATCTGCGACCCGGTGAGGAATGCTAATCGAGGATATTGCAGCACCCGGCTAGGTAGGCCCACCTCCTGCACGCCGGAAGGCTAGTGGCGAACGGTGATATTTTTTCTTAAATCGCGCACTGAAATAGAAGGCGCTCTCGTAGCCGATTTTTTCCGCGATTTCAGCGACAGGGAGCTTGGTGAGGCGGAGGAGATTTGCGGCGCGGCGCAGGCGCTCGGATTCCAGGAAAACCACGGGTGAAACACCGACTTCAGTGCGAAAAAGATGGGCGAAACGGCTCTGCGACAGTCCGCAATGGGAGGCGAGGGTTTCGACGGTGATCGCGAGATGCGAGCTTTGGGCGATGAGTTCAAGAGATTTTTGGATGCGGGGATCTGCGCGCGGGTGTTGAAAAGCGCCGCTGTGGAGTGCGAGGATAAGCGTGCGTTCGAGGGCATTGAGTGCGAGATCGTGAAAATGCTGTCCCGTGCGACGCGAAAGGATGCCCGTCTGGCGGAGAGCCGCCGCAAAGTCCGCCCGCGAGCGGCCCTCCGGCAAGTGCACGTTCCGCAGGCCAGGTGCGGTTCGTGGCCATTCCAGCCAAGGTGCCCAGCGTGCATCTATTGTAAAATGTGCCCACAAAAGGTGCCAACGGCGCGATCCGGGATTTGTTCGATAGTCCTGATACGCGTGTGGTTCGTAGAGGATAGCATCGCCCGGGCGGGTTTCCCACATGCCTTCAGGCCATGTGATTTGGCCGCTGCCTGCGACAGTAAAAATGAGGAGAAAATCGCCACTGCCCGCCGGACGCCAGTTAGCGTAGTTCGCGCCCTGGCGGAATTCTTCGCCGTAAAGCGCCCCCGTCGATAGCCATGGTGTGATCTCGCGCGAAGAAGGTGTCATAGCAGGATATTATATTTATTTAGCGATATGTTACATTCCTTTTTTGGGTCGATTCGCTACATTGGTTTAAATGACGACCCATTGTTCCCCTATCACCGAAGAGCAGACCCGGACTTTCCACGAGAATGGTTACTGCGTGGTGGACGCACTTTTCACGCCGCAGGAAATCGCAGAAATCGAGGCCTTTTTCGAGGACTACAAAACGCACGGTTACGAGACGTTTGATGGTCAGCAAATAGAGGATGTCGATGCGACGAAACGCCAGGTGCGGGCGATGTTTCCACACCGACAGTGCGCGGAAGCCCTCGCATGGGGGCTCAACGCCAACGTTGCGAGCGCGCTGGAAGCGCTTTTCAAAGCACCGCCTTTGCTCGCGCAAACGATGTATTATTTCAAACCGCCGGGCGCCTGCGGCCAAGGGATGCACCAGGACGACTTCTATCTTTTGACTAAACCCCATCACTGCCTTGCTGCATGGACGGCCATCGACGATGCGGACACTGAGAACGGGTGCCTTTACATGGTGCCTGGATCGCATCGCCGGGGACTGAAATGTCCCGATGGCGCGAATGAGGAAAATCGTTTTAAAGAGGGCACGTTGTCTTTAGCAGAAAGCACGCAGAAAGCGATCCCAGTGCCAGTGAAGCGAGGCCAAACAGTATTTTTTGGCGGTGCCCTCATCCACGGATCCAGCGCAAACCGTAGCAAGACGCGCCCGCGGCGGACATTCATCGGGCACTACTGCGACGGAATGACGGAATCGATGTCAAAATTCTATCACCCGATCAAAGACATGAGTGGAACGACGGTGTCGCAAGTCGGCGTGGCGAACGGCGGGGGTCCCTGCGGCGATGGTTGGCAGGGCGCGCAACATTGATTGCGCTGTTGCTTGTTGGCTCAGGCATTGCATTCCACATGATCTCGATTTTTTCTTCGAGTGAACGGCAACATCCGCGCGGTAGTCTTCAGAAAGCTATCGACGCAGGGTAAAGCTTCCAGGACACCTTGGCTCGGTGTGCATTTTTCAGCATTGTTATAAGGCGATAGAAGATGGAGTTTTCCTCTTCGGATACGATCCAACTTTCTCTCCCGCCCTTGCGTTTTGTTCCTTTAAACATCTTCAAAAGCATCATCAAGATCCTGACCCAAATGGCACTAACCTAAATTCGGATCTGCGATGATTCCGGATTGGGTCGCCCGTTGCTTCGCTTCGCGCCGGCTTGGGGCTGGCGTTGCCTTGGGCTGGTATAGGACGCGCCGATTGGTGCTTGGTCGCTTAACTTAGTGCCATTCCACAAGGACCCCGTTTTTCTCGCTTAAACCGGTGCAAAAAATGTGCTGGGGTTAGCAGAAATATGACGACTCGAATCCGGATCATTCCATCGAATCGGGACACAAAAAACCCCGGTCACTCGCGTGCCCGGGGTTTTTCTTAAGTATTCGAGCTCAACTTAGAACGCGAAGGTAACCGATCCACCACCCCAGAAGGTGTTTTCCTTGGTTCCAACGAGGTCATTCCACTGGTAGCTGTATGCGCCATAAGGAGCAACCGTGATATTTTCGCTCAGAGCAATCGGAAGGGCAATACCGAGTTCGGCATTGTTACCACCGTTGAAAGGTGAACCATCAGAGTCCACATTGTAACGGAAGTTAGTTCCAAAAGATACCCAGGGTGTCAAAGCAACTACGTCGCTGTAAACAGGGATCTCTGCATCGACACGTGCTTCAAGGAAACTGCCGGTCTGAGGAACGAATCCGCCTTGATCGAGATCAGGTCCGACGTTGAAGAAGTAGTTCAAGCCAGGTATGATCGTGACGGAACCGATTTCGAACGCATATGCGACTCCAGCGGTCAATTCGTGGGAGTAGATATTGTTGGTTGCACTCAGAATCTGGTAGTAGGAGTAGCCGAGGCTGACAGCAAGATTGCCAAAGGTGTGAGTGTATGCGGTGTAAACGTTTAACTCTTTGTAGTTCGTGTCACCAATACCGAAACCAACCCAAGTCCCGATGGTCAGGAAGTCGTTTTCAGTGAGGTTGAACGTGACGCTGAGGTCGGTCCAATAGATACTGGATCCGTATCCTTCGAAACCAGGAATGACGTTCACACCACGGAACATATAAAGGCTGTCCCAACCGGTCGAAAGTTCAGCATTCCACCACTGAGTCGGCTCAGTTTCGATGATGATCTCTTCATTGAAGGTTTTGCCAGTGCCTGCAAAGAGAGCGCTGCTGGAAAGCAGAGCTGCTGCGCCGACGATAACTGCGAGCTTAGTAGTTTTTTTCATGAGTTGTTTTGGTTTTTGTTTTGTTTCGATCCATTCCGTTGCCGGTTTGAATCTGTCATGCGATCTAGACATGGTTGACATCCTGATAGCATAGATCGTGCCAAAGGATTAACGACATCTCTGAAGAGCCGTCAAACTTTTTTTAATTTGTTTTGAACACTTTCGGGGTGGTAGTGTCCCCCTCTGATCAGCTTCTGTGCAAGACCGGCGTGGATCTAGGATTCGATCATGCTGATGTCCGTCGGTTGGATACGGACGAAAACACGTTGTCCTTCGTGAAAACTCACCTCTGAATCGCCGTCATTGGCGAGGATTGCGCCGAGTTCCAGTCCGCCATCGGTCACGACAGTCAGTTCATCGACGGCTCCTTTGAAGATCTCCACAGAGATCGTTGCGGGAAAGACATTCTCTCCTTCGGGCTCGGTGAGCGATAAGCGGAGCTTTTCAGGCCGGAGGGAAAGGAGAACCTCGTTGGTCGTGATGCGGAGGTTTTGGCGGACGCGCACGCGGAGTCCGCCTTCGGCTTCACAAATAGAGAAGTCGCCATCGCGGCTGAGGATTTTTGCCCCAACGATATTTGTCTCGCCGATGAAGCTGGCGACGAAGCGGGTGGCCGGTTGATAGTAAATCTCGGAGGCGCTGCCGATCTGCTCTACGTGTCCTTTGTTGATGACAGCGATTCGATCGCTCATGGTGAGGGCTTCTTCCTGATCATGAGTGACGAACACAAAAGTGATCCCCAGGCGCTTTTGGAGATGCTTGAGCTCGATACGCATTTGGTGGCGCAGTTTGGCGTCCAACGCAGACAACGGTTCATCGAGCAAGAGGACCTTGGGCTCGCACACGATAGCGCGGGCGAGCGCAACCCGCTGGCGTTGCCCCCCTGACATCTGGGATGGACGGCGGTCCACAAAATCCTGAAGCGAGGTCATTTCAACTACCCGGTCCACCCGCGTCTTCACGTCTCCTGCGGCCACACCTTTCATCCGAAGGCCGAATGCGATATTGTCGTAAATCGTGAGATGTGGGAAAAGTGCGTAGCTCTGGAACACCTGATTGACGTCGCGTTTGTAAGGCGGGTCGGCGGTGACATCCTTTCCATTAATCACGACGGACCCGTTGGTCGGGGTGTCGAATCCGCTTATTAGACGGAGGCATGTTGTCTTCCCGCAGCCCGAGGGACCCAAAAACGTCATGAACTCTCCTTCACGAATTTCTAAGTTCACTTCGTTGAGGGCAACGAAACTGCCAAAGACCTTATTTACGTTTTGTAGTTCGACCATCCCACTCATCCTGCGGGCAACCTAGCGGGTCTGCTTTCGGCACACCACTGCAAAAACGGGACTGACGAAATTTGATTTCCCAACCCTGACCGAAGGGCTGAGCCGACGATGCCGGGCCGGGGTCAAAACTCGCGCGCCAGCAAATAATCGGCAATCTCCCGCAACCGATCCGCATCCGATCCGAACGCATCCAACGCCCGGTGCGCTTCACCGGTAATCCGCCGCGCCTCGTTGCGGGATCCCTCCAGCCCGAGGACGGATGGATAGGTTGTTTTGTGGGCAGCGATATCTTTACCCGCGCTCTTGCCAAGTTTTTCCGTCGGTTGGGTTACATCGAGGATGTCGTCGATGATTTGGAAAGCCAGCCCCAACCGGCGCCCAAACACCATGAGTGCGTCCCGTTTCGCGGTGGGAGTGTTCGCCGTCATCGCTCCCAAGGCCAGGCTGGCCTCAATCACCGCCGCTGTTTTCCTTTCATGGATGAACCGCAGATCGCTTCGGGTGCCTCTGACGCCCTCACCTTCCAAGTCAGCGACCTGGCCGGCAATGAGGTAACGACTGCCCGAAGCGACTGCGAGGAGCCGAATGAACTCAGCCACGGGATATCGACGTGAGGATTCAACCCCGGCGAGGATTTCAAACGCTACCGTCAGCAAGGCATCACCGGCCAACACGGCAAGCCCTTCACCAAATACTTTGTGTGCCGTGGGTCGTCCGCGCCGGAGATCATCGTCATCCATGCACGGCAGATCATCATGAATCAGGGAATAAGTATGGATGCACTCGACGGCACAGGCGGGACGCAGGGCCGGTTTACGATCCCCGCCACACGCCTCGGCGGCAGCAATACAGAGGATCGGCCGGAGCCGTTTCCCACCCGCAAAGATGCTGTATCGCATGGCCTCGTGGATTGTTGCCGGGCGCGCTGACGCGCGGGGTAGCCATCGGGAAAGGGCAGCATCCACATCTTGCGATGCTTTGCGCAAATAAGTAGCAATCGTCATGAATTTTGCCGCGCATTCTGCCACACCTCACGCGAATGGGAAGCGCCGCTTGCGAATCCCCGTCCGTCGTGCATAGTCGGCAGTCGAATGAAACGACTGCAACTCGCCGTAATCGGCTCCGGTAAAGGCTCAAATTTCGCATCGATCTTGCAGGCGATAGGCAGCGGACAACTAGCGGCGGATGTGCGCTTGGTGGCAGCCGACGATCCGGACGCGGGGATTCTGGACCTAGCACGCAGCGCAGGCATAGAAACCCACCTCATCGACGAACCCCGGTTTAAGACAATATTGTCTCCCGGGACTGAGGCGATTCTCGCCGAGCGGATACGAGTTACTGCTGTGGATCTCATCGTGCTGGCAGGCTACATGCGGGTTGTGAAGTCGCCATTACTCGACGCATTTCCGAAGAGAATCATTAATATCCACCCATCTCTGCTTCCGTCCTTTCGTGGGCTCACCGCATGGCAACAGGCACTCGATGCTGGAGTCCAAGAAACAGGCTGCACGGTGCATTGGGTCGACGCCGGGGTGGATACAGGAGAAATCCTTGCGCAGTCTTATGTTTCCGTGCTCCCGGATGACACCGCGGCATCCTTGCATGCCCGCATCCAGGTTGCTGAGCACGCGCTTTACCCCCGGATCCTTCAAACCCTCGCCGAGGAGTGGGTATCGTGAGCAGGTTTCGACTCTTCGACCTTAACCCCGAGCAACAGGCAGCAGCGAGTCATACGGGTGGACCACTGCTGATTCTCGCGGGAGCTGGCACCGGCAAGACGCGCGTGATCACGTCGCGCATCGCATGGCTCGTTGCCCAAGGTGCAGACCCGAAGGCGATTATTGCCGTCACGTTTACCAACAAAGCGGCACGCGAGATGAAAGAACGTGTGGCGGGCATAGTGGATGCGGCCTCAGCTAAAGAGCTCACGCTATCAACATTCCACTCGCTCTGCGTGCGCATCCTCCGCGCGGACGCCACCCACCTCGGGTATAAAACCAATTTCAGTATTTTCGATGACGGGGACCAATCGGGCCTTATTAAAAAGATCATCAACCGCGTAACCGCCGACGATGAGACGATGGACGCGGGCGTTGCCCGCGCGTTGATAAGCAAGGCAAAAAACAACGCCTGGCGCCCGCCGGACGACGACGAGACCGTAATTGGCGCGGTCTATCGCCGATACGAACAAGAGCTCAAGGCGCAAAACGCCATGGATTTTGACGACCTCCTCGTAAATGCGGTAAAACTCTTGGCGGACTATCCTGACATTCGGGACAAATGGAGGACGCGGTTCCGGCATTTGCTGGTGGATGAATTTCAGGACACCAACCGACTCCAACTGGAACTCGTTTCGCTGCTCGCAGCCGGCGACCCGCCGGACGTCTGCGTGGTCGGTGACGATGACCAAAGCATCTACGGATGGCGTGGCGCCGAGGTGGCAAACATCCTCGAATTTGAGCGCCATTTCCCGAATCCGCGCATCGTCAAGTTGGAGCAGAACTACCGCAGTACAAATATCATCCTCCAGAGTGCCAACCGCGTTATTCGCAACAACACAGCCCGACGTGGAAAAAATCTCTGGAGTCCCAAAACCGAGGGTGAGCCGGTACATATCATTGCCGTCCCGACCGACGTGGACGAAGCCGAGTTCGTGACTGGCGAGATTGCCGCCAAACGAGACCTCGGCGCCCTCCAATGGGAAAATTTTGCCATCCTTTACCGGATGAATGCGCAGTCCCGCCCCTTCGAGGAAAATCTTCGCCGTCTCCGCATCCCGTATCGCGTCGTGGGAGGCAAAAGTTTTTATGACCGTCGGGAGGTCAAGGATGTCACTGCATACATGGCGTGCCTCCTGAACCCCAACGACGACACCGCTCTACTCCGAATTATCAACACCCCGCCCCGGGGGATTGGTGCAACCACGGTGGAACTCGCATTCGAGCGGAGCATCAAGTCAGAGCGCGCGCTTTTCGAGGAAATGACGTCGCCCGAGTTTTTGGATTACGCATCCAAACGCGCGGCCAATGCCATTCGCGAATTTGCCGACACGCTGTCGGCCGCACGCATCCGGGTGACCACGCCCGGCAGCGACGCCGCGCACATCCTCAGCGAGATTCTCACGGAATGCGGGTATTTTGAGGACCTCCGCCGGTCCTGCAAATCCACCCAAGAGGGCGACAGTCGCGAAGGTAATGTGCGCGATCTTCTCGTGAGTTTATCGGAGCATCAGAAAAAAAACCGCGATGGGCTGCGGAGCTTTCTCGATGATCTGGCGCTGGATCGCGACCGGCAGGACAAAGAGGATAGCACCAAGGGTGTCACCCTGATCACGATGCACGCAGCCAAGGGGCTAGAGTTCCAGCACGTGTTCCTGGTGGGCGCAGAAGATGGGCTGCTACCGCACGAGCGCTCAAAGGCCGAAGATACCGTGGACGAAGAACGTCGACTATTCTACGTCGGCGTCACGCGCGCCATGGAGACGCTCACCATTACGCATTGCCGCCACCGCAAGCGCTTTGGAACGCCGATGTATTGCGAGCCCAGCCCGTTCCTGGAGGAAATGGAAGGAGAAGGCGTGGAACGTCGCAATTTCGAGGACATCGTGAACGAGCCGATGGACGACGCTCAGTTTGACAACCAATTCGCCCGTATGCGCGAGCTCCTCGGCGGGGACTAATTCACCGCCGAACGACATCTGCCACCGCAGTCGCCAGATCAGGAAATTGATACCTGTATCCAGATTCAGTGGCACGCACGGGCAGCACACGCTGGCTGTCGAGCACGAGGTGCGACAAATCTCCGAGCACCAACTGGAGGACAAATGCAGGGACAGCAAAAATGGCAGGGCGCCTCGCGCTCGCTGCCACTACCCGAGTGAATTCTATATTCCTGATCGGCTGTGGCATCACTGCGTTGAGTGGTCCCGAGACGCTCGGGCTTCCTATGGCGTGGAGCACCATGCCGGCCGCGTCGTTTACGTGAATTGCAGACATCCACTGCTGACCGCTGCCGAGCTTCCCACCGAGACCTGCCTTGAACACCGGAGCGATCCACTGCATTGCCCCTGCCCCTCGCCCCAGGACCATTCCCGAGCGCAAAAACACCACGCGAGCACAGGCAGCTTTTGCTGCCTCCGCTTCCCAATCGGCAGCAACATCCGCCAGGAATCCTTTCCCTTTGGGCGATCCCTCGGTGATTTCACGATCTCCACCGTTTCCGTAAAACCCAATGGCCGATCCGGACACTAAGACCGACGGCGCCGGGGTGGCGGCAGCGATACCTTCGACGACCCGCCGCGTGCCTTCAATGCGGCTTTTTCGGATGCGTTCTTTTTTCGCCGCCGTCCAAAGCCCGAGGATCGACTCTCCAGCGAGGTGAACCACAGCATCAAGGCCGGACGCATCGATGGGGGTATCTATTGAAAAAGTCCTCCAATCAGCATCCGGAAACAGATTCTTTCGTGGAGATCCGTTCCGCGAAAAACACACCACCTCATGGCCAGCCGCCAGCGCCTGGCGGGTCAGTTCGCTGCCAATAAATCCTGTTGCTCCAGTGATGCCGATTTTCACGCTTTAGTTACCCATCCTTGAACGTCGTATTGAGCCACTTCAACGGAAAACGATTCCCCGGGCAATCGGTCGGCTTAGGATTGATCTGCTTGTGCCCGCGAACAATCGGCTGTTTTCCCTGCACGCGGCCACACCGCTGGCGGAGGTAAGTGATCAATTCCTGGAGTGCCGCCGCCTGCGCTTTGGTCGGGAGGTCCCGATTAAAATCGCCAACGAAACAAATGCCGAGGGAAATATTGTTCAGATAATCGCTGGCTACGTGCCCGCCGTTGATTTGCCGGGTCCAACGGTTTCCGATTTCAATCTCGCCGTCTCCTGACGATGTTCCATTGCCGATGACAAAGTGATAGGCGAGGCCGTTTTGCATTTTGCGGATTTTACGATGGTAGTTGTCAAATGCTTTGGCGTTGCCTTGGCGGGTTGCGCTGTTATGCACGATGATATATTTCCAGCGGCCGCGTTTCACCTTGGCTTTGTCGATCGCTGCACGCACCGAGGGAGTGAGGTAACGGTATTTTGGACCTCCGCCCCCAAAAAAACCTCCCGATTTGGCCTTGGGAGGAGGAACGAACCCCTCGTCTTTCGCCTTCCCGGATTTTTCAATCACGATGGGGGCATTGGATCGCTTTGGAGCAGGCGTCGCCTTGGGTTTCGGGGTGGGACGAGGCGTGGGGGTAGCGCGTGGACGCGGCGTTGGCGTCGCCTTCGGTGTCGGTCGCGGAGTCGCGGAAGGTCTGGGCTTGGGGGTTGCCGTGGGTTTAGGTGTAGCCTCAGGCGTCGCGGCCGGAGTCGAATCGTCCGGCTCGTCGTCCTCGACTTTTTTTAGTTCCGGTGTGGGCGTTGCGCGAGGCGCTACGGGCGTTGCACGTTGGGCCGGAGTAGGGCGCGGTCGAGGAGTCGCGCTTGCCTGTGGGACAGGGCGGATATCCTCTCGCGCCCGCAGGAACAGTGCCCGCTTTTCTGTATCAGTCATCTCAGAGCGGATCACGAGCGGGCAGACGATCGTCGATAAAACAACGATTAGGACTGCGAGAGTTCGAGTGCGCACTTCGCGATGCTACCAGATTACCACCAGCGTTCAAGCAGCAGCGTCGGAATTGCATCGATTGCAGTTTGAGGCTACCATCAAATTATGAGACGACTTTTTCTTGTCCTCTGTGCCGTTCTAATAACCACCAGTGCTGCCATCGCGCAGTCCGGAGTCGGGCAGGAAAACTTTGTCAAAGGGCTTCGAGCATTTACTGACGGCGACACCGCCGCAGCGAAAGGATACCTCACCGAGGCCCTCCAAGCAGACCCGAAGCACCGCCAGGCGGCGCTTCTAATGCAGCGCCTGCAAATGCAGGAGCGTGCGGGCGGCGACCTCGAACAGCGTGCGACCGCTGTGATCATCCCGTCTTTTGACGTGAAGGACGCGTCGCTTTCCACCGTGCTTGACTACCTTCCACAAGCGGCTGCCGAACAATCCAACGGCACGCTCGCGTTGAATATCGTCCGCCTGTTTACTGCGGACTTCGCCAACGAAACCAAAGTCACACTCAGCATTCGGAACGCACCAGTCACAGAAATCCTGCGCTACGTCGCACAGTCTGCCGGACTGCAATTGCAATACCAACCGTACGCCGTGGTGCTGAGTCAGCCGCAAACAAGTCCGTAGAAGAGATTTGGCTTGCGCGTCATTTGAGGCATTCGATGGTCAGATGGAATTTTTTGAAAGATAGCCACCGCAGCTGCGATCTGCTTGGATGTGGAGGATGAGTGATTCTGACGCAACGATGGCGGTCTTTCTAGATCTGGAAAATATTGCACTCGGTGCTAAGGAAGCGAAGTTTCCGCCGTTCGACATCCGGTTGGTCCAAGAGCGCCTGCTCTTAAGGGGTCATATTGTGGTAAAAAAGGCGTATTGCGATTTTGAACGTTACAAAGAATTCAAACGCGGCCTCCACGAAGCCGCATTTGAGCTCATCGAGATCCCTCATGTCCGCCAATCGGGAAAGAACTCTGCCGATATCCGCATGGTCGTGGATGCGCTGGACCTATGCTACACCAAGCAACACCTCGACACATTTGTCATCCTGAGCGGGGATTCCGATTTCTCGCCGCTGGTAAGCAAATTACGCGAGAATGCAAAGACGGTGGTTGGCGTGGGGGTGAAGAATTCGACTTCCGACCTTTTCATTAACAATTGCGATGAGTTCCTCTACTACGATGATCTCGTCCGACAAAACCAACCCGCCCGCCGGGCTCCGAGCCGCCCTCGTTCGGCAAAAAAACCCACCCCCGACGAAACATCAGCAGATCCATCGGAATCAGAGGAGTCCGGGCCCACGCTAGAGCAAGCGCTGGAGCAGGTTTCAACCACGCTGATTGCGCTGGAAGATGAACGCGGTGGAGATGAGCGCATCTGGGGCTCGCTGATCAAGCAGGCAATTCGACGCAGAAACCCGGGATTCAGTGAACGGGCGCATGGGTTTCGGTCATTTAACGACCTGCTCAAGGTGGCGGAAAAACAATCGCTGCTGTCGCTCGAGCCCGACGAGAAAAGCGGCGGGTTCATTGTTCGCTCCCAGCGGTAATAGCGATGGGCACGCGACACGCCTAGAAAATCCCTGTGGAATGTGGCGCAAAATTCACAAATAGGCGCGGCCGACCATGACGTCCTGACATTACGGGGCAATAAGAACGGAGTGAACCAGATAAACAAACTCTGCCAATTGCGGTTTCCGCTTCCTTGCGCCGCTGCCGCATTGACCGGAATACTCTTGGCCTTGGGAGGGGGCGGCTGCAAACCCCCATCCGAAGATGTGCCGGACCTCATCGTTCTTCAGACCGGGCGAATTCGAGGTAATGTTTATCCCACCTCCATGCAGGCCATCGCTCCATTGCAGCCCTATCCGTATGTAGCGGGATACGTGAAGCAAGTCCGCGAGGAAGCCGCTCGCGTGGGAGCACAAGTGCTGCTCGTGGATCTCGGTGACAGCTTGAGCGGATCCTTCGCCAGCTATGCCACTGATTACGGAAATATGGTCGCGTTTTTTAATGCCCTTAAATACGACGCCATCATACTTGGGAATCTCGATAATAACGTACTCCCCGGGATCCTAGCTTCGGTAGAGGCAGAAGTTCTCAATCCCTTCTCCAACACGGCAGGTGAACCTGCCACCGAGGGAACACAGTTTGGAGTCCGCCTCGACCTGAATGGTCAACCCGCTGAAATCCTCGCAAATTTCTACGGTGACACATCGCGGTCCCAATACCCGGATCGATTCCCCACTTGGTTTGGAAATACAGGCACCGGCGTGGTCCCGCTCCGTGACTATTCCAAGGTTGTCGAGAGCCTCGGCCCCCGCCCTGCTGGTACGTTCACCGCCCTGACCTGGATGAAATTCGAGTCACCAAAAAAACTACCGGCTGAGTTCCTGAAAATGCTCACCGATCTCGGAGTGGATTTCATCCTTGCGCATCGGATTTACTCCGGACGCAAGCGCGATATATGGGCTGAGAAAACATTTTACGACTGGACCCCGCCTGTGTCCGAAAACATCCTTCGCAACAACGGGGGTTTTACAATCGCCCGCACCGATCTCAAACGCGACGGCGATTCATGGTCCGTAATGAGGCAGGAATTAGTGCCCATGACTGCCAACACTGCCACTCGCGACGATCAAGTAATTGAGGAAATCGCGCAGTATACTGAAGAAATTGAGGCGGCAGATATCTTTATTGCAAACCTTCCTGACAATGTTAGCGAAGAAGACATTTTGATTTCCTACCTCACAGCTCTGAGCCAGCTTCCAGATACCGAGGTAGCCGTGTATTCCCGTAATTCCGTGCGCACCAGCTGGCCTGCAGGCCGCCTCACAGCCAGCCGTGTCTTTAACAGCCTCCCATGGACGACAGCGCTTGTGCAGATGACACTGACCCCGGATCAATTGAGACAGCTAGGTGAAATCGGAGGAGTTGTTTTTCTTCGCAAAGACGGCATTACAGCCGATGCCAGCGTTACCATTACGACATCCCGATTTTTTGCCTCCGTCTTATCAGAGCGCCTCGGACTTCCTGCGGAGGTGATGCGCGACACAGCGAAACCATCGGAGTTCGATTATTTTGTTCAATACCTCACAGCCAGCCCGAAACCCCTCACATTCGCCGTGCCAGCAGGATGGGGGTTTGTCACACCAGGGAGCTGATTAGCCGATGAAACCGCGCGAGATTTTATTACTCAGTATCGTTGGTATCTGTCTGATCATTAGCGCTACCGGTTGGTTTCTCAGTCGTGGATCCGATGCCTATGCGGCTCAGAGCGCACGGCAAATGCAACAGTGGGGCATCGCATTAAACCTGTATCTCATCGACAATCAAAATCAACTCCCGGAAACCGGTATAACCCCGGTAACGGCAGGCCAGACGCTGGCGTGGTACAATGCACTCCCGCCCTATATCGGTCAGACATCGCTTGCCAAACTCCCGCCCGGCTCGAGACCCAAGCCCGGCGTCGAATCATTGTGGATTGTGCCGGGGCAGAAAGAACCCCGGGCCTGGGACCCGGAGGTATTCTACTTTAATTACGCTATGAACCAATTTCTCCAACCGGACCCCGAAGCCCGGAGCTTCCGGATCTACGAGGTCGATTTCCCACAGAATGTCGTTTTCCTC
>Ga0335398_10003424_pt1 | contig 23238 bp, 17 predicted proteins | sample BON03_FD_205742 | JGI IMG/M metagenome (GOLD analysis project Ga0335398, IMG submission 205742) | Freshwater microbial communities from Lake Bonney liftoff mats and glacier meltwater in Antarctica - BON-03 (spades assembly) (version 2) | ecosystem: Environmental > Aquatic > Freshwater > Ice >... | reverse complement strand
ATCAAACAACCTTGAAACGGATCCGCCCGATAGCGACAGCGGCGGCGGCGCTGATCTCCACAGTCAGCTCGGGAAATTCTCGCCGTCGCTTGTCAGGGCGCACCGGTGCTGCGGTCGTGAGGGCGTCGGTCGTTAGGCGCTTGAGATTCGCGGGCTGTGTCATCGTCGGCGGGAGCGCCACTGCAGGGAACGGCAGCGTCCCCTCCACCACCTCATTTCCACCAAGCTCGGCCTGCTCGTGGTGCTGCTCGGCCTTGAGATCGTCGGGCCGAGCCGCGACATGCTCCGTCTTGAACAGGCACGGGTGGGGGCGCGCAGCAGCAGCTACGCCCGTCGGCAAAAAGGCGCAGTCGGGCTGCGTCGACAAGACCGGCGTCGTCTTGATGAGAGGCGAGGATATGGCCTGAGGGCATCGCTCCATGTCGACCGTCACGGCCGCCGGACGCGCCGCAAGAATGCCGGAACCATCGCCCGCGGAACACGTGCCAGAGACGACAGAGGCAAGTTGGGCGCGTCCGTCGACCTGCCGCCCCGCCGAGTCGTCACTACTACCGCCACACAAGGAGCGAGAGCGGGGCAAAAACGAACACCCACGCTTGGCAAACCTGATCAAGCCGTCCTGCCCGGTGATCGGCTGTTCAGCGCTTTTTGAAGCCGGGCCTCGAGGTCATCGGCCTCTGGAGAAAACGACGACAGTGGAGAGGACGAAAGCGGGGGCGAGCTTTGGCGAGCTCGACAGCCTCGGCGGTTGTCTGATCCATTTCGGCGGTTGTCTGATCCATGTCGTCGACGTTGGGGAGATGACCAGGTCCGTTCTAGATCACGGGGCGCAGAGGGGGGCGCAGGAAAGTGTGAAAGTCTCGAGACTATTCGCAGTCGTCCGTGGGGAAGCCCCGAAGAGTGCGAGACTCCGCCGTACGCTGCCGAGCGGTAGCGCCCCAATCGTAATGTCTGATGGCCGGGAGCTGGGGGCGCGGGGCACGCCCAGGAGCGCGGCGCGGGCGGATTTCACACGCCTTTCGTGTTCTGGAACACGGGGCGGTCGCGGCGTTTGGGGAGTCCGCGGGCGGGAGGGGCAACTTTTTTTGGTTGGGGATCGAAAGAGAACGCCGAGGAGGTGGGGAACGTGGGACAGCGATTCGATGCGTGCCGACGCGTGGTGTTGCACAGTGTTGTGTGTGAGGTAGGTGCGAGGGTTGACGGGGGGTATTTATAAGATTTGCAGCCCGACGGCGAGTCTGCGGCGAGTGCGTGACGGCGAATGACGGCGAACGGCGAGTGCGGCGAGTTGGCTAGACTTGCCATTACCCCTGAGCGGCGCCGACGCCGGCGAGGCGCCAAACGCGACGCCGACGCGCCGCCGACCAGAGAGCAAAGCAAAGAACAAAACAACGAGTTGCACCCACGTGGGCGGTGGCGTGCACTGCACGTGGTGCAGGTGTATGGTGGGCAAGGGGAATGTGCGGTGTTGCGCAAGAGGGTGTCAACGTGCTCATGTTGATAAACCAAACCGCGCCAGGCCGACAGACAGCTTTTGCCGCCAGGAGAGAGGATCGGAGAGACGATCTCCTTTTGCCTCCCCTCCCTACTGCCCCCGCTACCCCTCGCCCTCGCCCTCGTCGTCGCCGCCGCCCCCCCTGCCTGTCCCGCCCGCCGCCCCCAGCAGGCGCCGCCGCCTCTCCTCCACCCCCCTCTCCGCCGCCCTCAGCTCCGCAAAGTCGAGCGCCACGCCGACAAAGGTCTCGCGCCCGCGCCAGCTGCCGAGCTCGGCGTGCCAGGCGGCCAGCTCGGCCAGGCTCGCGTCCGCGCGCGCCGCCGCGACCGGCAGGACGTGGGCGGCGTGGCCGGGGAGCACGGGCACCCCGAGCGCCAGCATGACGGAGGCCACCTTGCGCCGCCAGGGGCACCAGGGCCGGAGCGCCGCCGGGTTGCCTGAAAACCGCACGAGCGCGTCGAGCGCGCTGCGGCCGTCCAAGCAGCGCGTGGCGCGTAGAGTTTCCGGCGACGACAGGCGCAAGAGCTCCTCGACGGCGTCGCGGCACGGCGAGTAGGTCGGAAGGTCGCCGACCGCCGCCGCCAGCGACGAGCAGCCGTCGCGGTCGATCACGTCGGGAGAGGCGCCGCGCTTGAGCAGCAGCAGCAGCGTCGACCGGTAGAGGCTCTTCGCGCTCCACCAGAGCGGGGTGCGCCCGGCCGCGTCAGTCGCGTCGACGTCCGCGCCTGCGTCCAGGAGCAGCTCGCAGATCGCGTCCCGCTCCGCCACGTACGAGGGGGAGGCGCAGCCGTGCAGCGCGGTCGCTTCCGTGACCGGGTTGCGCTCGTCCACGGGCACGCGCGCCTCCTCGAGCAAGAAGCGGACAGCGGCGACGTTGGCGCTCGCGACCGCCGCGGCCAGGGGCGAGCGACCCAGCGCGTTGAAGATGCGCGAGGCGCGCGCGCCGCGCGCGACGAGCGTCCGCGCGCAGGGGACCACCCATGACGCGAGGCGGGGGGCCCGCTGCAGCAGGTCGATCAGGGGCGTGTTTTGGGGGCAGTCCCCGTCCTCCTCCGGCGCCGGCGCCTGAGCGTCGGCGTCCGCGCCGAGGCGCAGCAGGCACTCGAGCGCGGCCTCGTGGTCGCGGGCCGCGTCCGCGAGCCAAGAGAGGGGCGTGCGGCCGAGCTCGTCCCGCGCGTTGACGTCGGCCCCGTTGCGCGCCAGGATCCCGAGCGCCTCGAGCTGCGGCGCCCTTCCCTGGATCGGCGGCACCAGGCACAGGTGGGCCGCCGTGACGCCAAAGCCGCACCGGGGGCAAAAGCCGCAGGCAGGGTTGAAGCGGAACGTCCCGTTGGGGTCCTCGCCGGCGCGCAGCAGCGCGCGCACGCTCTGCGGCCGCCTGTGCGCAAGGCACACGGCGAGCGGCGTCGCGAGGCCGCCGTAAAGCTCGCGGACGTCCGCGCCCGACTCGACAAGGACGCCGACCAGGCCGCCGCACCGCATGTCGTGCGCTAGCGCCAGCGGCGTCACGCCACTCGGGCCCGGCCGGTTGACGGCCGCCTTGCGCCGCTCGACCGATCCCCGCGCGCACTCGTCGATGAGCGCGCGCAGCCGCCGGGCGCTCGCGCGGGCCGCGACCGCCTCGTAGATGCGGCCGGAGTCGCTCGCGGCGTCCGTGTCCACGCTGCTGCCGTCCATGGACTCGCCGCTGTCGGACATGTCGTGCGGGGAGAGAGGCGCGCGCAAAACAGAGCGCCCCTTTTGTTTTTCCCTTCTTGTCTGCGAGCTCGGCGACGGCGTTCTTTCGGACTTGGTTTTTTGACAACGTTTTTGACTGTGCGTCGTTTGCGTCGTTTGCGTCGTGCGTCGTACTTAGGCGTGAGCTGCCCTGAATCAGTAAGCAACGGTTTCCGTTTGAGAGGCGGTTTCCAGTTTGAGAAAAGAGGGCTTCGGAGGAGAGAGAGGTGAGGGAGAGAAGAGAGCGCGGCGGCGAAAAAAAAAACGGCGATCAAAAATCCGCTTGCTCGCTCGCTCGCTCGCCCGCTCGCTCGCTGCCGCCGTCGCCGTCGCCGTCCGACGCCAAACCAAAAAAAAGAGAGGCGGCGATCACGTTGTTTCTGATGTTACATTGGCGGTCTCTCTGTTTTCCGGGGCGTCTCGATGGCGACGTGCCCCTTGGTTTTCAAAACATCCTCAGCCCGATGGCCACCCCCAGCGCATAGCCAACGAGCGCCGTGCCGCCGAAACCCAAGCAAACGTCGAGCGCCCGCTGCGCCCACACGCCCACGTCGCGCGCCGACAGGCGGCCGTCCCCGTCAGCGTCCAAAGCGCGCGCGCCCATGCGCGCCGCGCGCCGCCAGTCCACGGTCGCGCCAAAGTAGGCCAGCACGATCAGCACGGCGCAGACGAGGGCGCAAAAGTACAAAACGGGCGGGCCAAAGACGCGCAGCGAGAAAACCGTCAGGACGCCCATCAGGCACCAGACGCCCAGGTGGGCGAGCACCGCGTACGCGTAGGAGGCTGCGGCGGCGGCGCGCGAGGGGGCGGCGGCCTCGGCGCCGCCTGTTTATTTGGGGGTCGTATGTCGCTTGGTGTTTTGGGGGGACAGAGCGGGGGGGTGTCTGGTTGGTCGCTCGTGTGTCGGCGGCGGCGGCGGCGGGTGCGCGCGTCGGCGGGAGGCTCGGGGAAGAGTCGCGGGCGTTCTCGTGGGCTGGAGCTCGATCGAAGGGTGCGTGCGAGTGGTTTGCGTGCACGCGCGCGTCAGCGGAAGTTCGGCGCATGCACGCGCCGAGCGAAAAGTTCCACGAGGCGTTCTCGTTGGGCTCGTACGAGCGCGAGCGGGGTCTTGGCGCGCGCGCGACGGCGGCGGGTCTCGCGGCGGTCGGCCGACGGGCCGCGCCCTGGAGAGCTGCTCTTGCTTTTCGACCCCCCCCCCCCCCCCCCGGGCCTCCTCACCGGCGACCAAAGGCTCCTGTATCCCGGCCTCAACCGCCTCGTCGGCACCCGTGGCCATGATAATGGGCGCCTTCGCGTTCGACCGACGCGCGTTTCGTCGTTCCCTCCTCTGTCAGCGCAACGAGAAGATCTTGGGATGGAGTGTTACTCGGTGGTGCGCGCGCGGCGGTGAAGGTATAGATGCTGCGGGATGACGGTGGGAAAGGCGCATTTATTGGGAGGGGAAAGGAAATGCAAAAGTGCGCGCTCGTCGGAAAAGGCCGCCGCCGCCGCCGCCGACGACGACTCGGGAGCGGGACAAAGGGGGGGGGTGCGACCGCCCCCACCCCAAAACAACCCCCCGCCAAACGCGGGAAGAAAACCCCCCACACGCTTCACTTGCCGCCGCCGAGCATCATCTGCATCAGCTCGTCCGCCTCGCCCTCGCTCTCGTCGCTGTCCTCCTGCGGCGCGGCGTACGCCTCAGCGCTCGGCTGCTGGCCGCCGCCCGGGCCCGCGGGCGAGCGCCCCGGCGCGCCGAGCGGCGGCGGCGGCGGCGGCTGCTGCTGCAGGAAGCCAAACGGCGCCGGCGCCTGCTGCTGCTGCTGCTGCTGCTGCTGCTGCTGCTGCTGGTAGTGCTGCTGCTGCTGCAGATGCGGCGGGGCGCCAAACGTCGGCGACTGGCGGTGCTGCAGGGGTGGGCCGCCCATCCCGGGCGGCGCGTACTGCTGCTGCTGCTGCATCGGCGGCGGCGGCGCGGCCATGCCAGGCGGCGCGCTGCGCGGCGGCGGCGCGCCGGCGGCGACGGGCGGGGGCGCAAAGCCGGGCGGGTGCCAGGGCACGGGCATGCCCGGCAGCGGCGGCGGCGCAGCATAAGGCGGGGCCATCTGCTGCTGCTGCTGCTGCTGCTGCTGCTGCTGCTGCATCATCATCATCTGCTGCTGCTGGTGCTGCAACATCTGCGTCTGCTGCATCTGCTGCCGCTGCTGCTGCTGCTGCTGCGCCAACCCCGCCTGCTGCTGCTGCTGCTGCTGCGCCGCCGCCTGTTGCCGCGCCTGCTCCTGCATCTGCATCTGCTGCTGCTGCTGTTGCTGCAATTGCTGCTGCTGCTGCTGCTGCAGCAGCATCTGCGCCTGCCGCTGCGCCGCCTCGGGCGCCTCGCGCTCGCGCGCCTCCCGCTCGCGCTGCGCCTGCCGCTCGGCGTACCACCGCTCCTCCATGCGCCGCTGCCGGTCGAGCTCGTCCCGCAGCGACAGCTCCTGCACCCGCCGGACGAGCGCGCCCTCGTCGACGTCGCCGGCGGCGCCGCCGCCGGCGCCCTCGAGCAGGGGCGCGGGGGCGGCCGGCCCGCCGCGCGCCGCGGCTCCGCGCCGCCGCGCCTCGGCCTCGCGGGAGCGGCGCTGGCGCGCCTCCTCGTCGATCAGCGACGCCTCCTGCGCGCGGCGCAGCGCGTCGGCCTCCTTCCTCTCTTCCTCGGCGATGCTGCCGAGGCCGCCGCGCGGGCGCTCGGCCTCGCGCGCCGACTCGGCCATGACGCGGCGCATCTCGGCCTGCTCGAGCTGCCACTGTCGCGCCTCGTCGTCGTCGTTCCCGTCGCCGCCGCTGCCGCCGCCGCCGCCGCCCTGGCCGTGCCCGCCGCCGCCGCCGCCGCCGCCGCCGCCGGCCGCCGCCGCCTCCTCCATGGCCTTGCGGCGCTGGCGCGCGCGCGCCCCGCCGCCCCCGACAAACCGGACCGGCTCGGCGGCGACGGCGGCCGAGGCGGCGGGCCAGCCGCGGGGCGGCACGAAGGCGGGCGGGCGGCGGGGGTGGCCGGCGGCGTCGCCGTTGCTGCCGCCCGTGCCATTGCCGTTGCCGTTGCCGTTGCCGTTGCCGTTGCCGCTGCTGCGCCGCCGAGAGACGCCGCCGCCGCCGCCGCTGCTGCCGCTGCCGCCGCCGCCACCGCCGTCGCGGCCGCCCGAGCGCGCGTCCTCAAAGTCGTCGTCGTCGCCGCCGTCGTCCTCGCTGTCGTCCGCGTAGAGGCCCACCAGCGCGTTGTACACGGCCAGCTCGTTGACCGTGCCGCGCACGCCCATCGCGGCCAGCGCGCGCTGCTGCGCCTCGCCGCCGCCGCTGCCGCCGCCGCCGCCCGCGGTCGACCCGCCGCCGCCGCCACCCGCCCCGCTCGCGCTGCCCGGGCGCGCCAGGGAGGGGCCCGCCGCGTTCGATGTTCCGTGGCTGCTGCCCTGGTCGCCGCCGCCCGCCGGTGCCACGCGCTTGCCCTCGTTGCGCTTGAGGTTCTTGCGCTGCGCCTTGGTGGTCAGGCCGACGACGCCGCCGGAAGGACCGGCGGGCGCGGCGGCGGCGGCGACGCCGTCCTCCTCCTCGCCGGCGGCGGCGGCGGCGCCCCACGCCCGCGGCGCCGCGCCCGGCTCCCCGCCGGCGGCGCCGCCCCCCGCCCCCCCGCCGCCGTGCAGCCGCGACGCCACCGCGGCCGCCACGTTGACGGGCGCCTGCGGCACGCCGTGCGGCAGGTCCGGCAGCCACTCGGGGTCGAGCCACCCATTGGCAGCGCCGCCGCCGCCGCCGCCGCCGCCGGCCGCGCGCGGCGCCTTCGGCTTCTTCGGCGCCAACGCCGCCGCCGCCCTGTGCGCCGCCCGGTTGGCCGCCGCCGACGCCGCCGCCGCCGCCACCGCCTTGGCGTCCGCCTCGGCCGCCCGCGGGTCCGCCTCCGCCTCGGGCACCATCGGGTGCGTCGAGTCGACGGTGCCGCGGCAAGGGGTGGCGCAGAGCGTTTTGTTCGAGCGGCCGCGCGGGCAGGCGTAGCCTACCTTGCGGCCCTGGGGGACCTTGCAGGCGCGTTGGTAGCGGTCGACGCACGCCTGGTGGTAGACGCGGCGGCCGCACTTCCAGGAGGTGCAGCCGAGGGCGCAGCAGACCTGGGCGCCCGTTTTGTTTTGGGTTTTTGGGTTTTTGGTTTTGGTGTTTTTTGTGTTTTGGTGTTTTGGTGTTTGCGGCGCGTGGCGGGGTTTGTTATTGTCGAGCGGCGGTGGGTTTTTGGTGGTTTTGTTTGCAAGTTGGTTTTGTTTTTTTGGTCGTGAGAGAGGTGTTGCAGGTTGAAAGCTTGTGGTGAGCGCTTGCTCGTCTCGGCTTGTGGGAAGGGGCAGACCACGATGGTCGTACAAAACGAGCGCGCCGCCGAACGCCGCCGACGCCAATCGGGGCTTGGCGAGCGCGGCGCGCGCGCGCGTCCCCCCTCCCTCGCTCGCGCTCTCTTGCTCTGTGAGTGTGTGCGCGCGATCCCGGCCCTTGCCGCCGCGCTCACCTGCTCCATGGGGTTAGCCTCGTGCGCACACAGGTCGCACGGCTCCACCTGGTCCTTGACCTTGCTCACGGGCGCGGGCGCGGTGTCGACCTTGGACGCGTCCCCCTCCTTGGGAGCCTTCTTCTTCCCCTTGACCTCGCGCAACATCTTGGCACGCTGCTGTGGGTGCCTAGAGGGTGCCTAGAGGGTGCCCGGTCGAACGCAGCCGCTGCCTGCGGCGCTCAATTCATCGTGAGGAGGAGGGGATTGACGCAGAGAAGCGAGGCGATGGCTCGCGCCCTTTCCCTGGGTGTGTGTGCTCTTGTCTCCCGTCTCGCTCTCTCGCGTGCCCGCCGAGCAAAAGAGTACGGTCGTGTGAGCCTTGTCGCTATCAGTGAGTTGACGATGTGTGCAAGGAGGGAGGCGCTGATGACGATTTGCCCCCCTTGAGTCCGGCGCCGACGCCGGCGCGCACCAAAAGTTTCTTCCGTCCTCGTCGTCGCTCGGCGCCCCACGCCGCCCGCCCCAATCGAAACGAGAGCACGAAACACCGACATCGATATCTCTTGTCTCGTTCCAAGGCTTTGCACAACACCAAGAACAACAACGACAACACCCACACCTTTCACACCCCCTAGTCGTAGTAGAGCGGCACCCCCCAGCGCACCCAAGCCTTGCCCGCCTCGAACCACCAACCCGCCGCGCCCGGCCGCAGCGCGGGCGCCACGTACACCGCGGGGTCAAGCACCGCCCGCGGCGCGTCGTACGCCAGCCACAGCGGCGGGCCGGCCACCGCCGCGCCGTACTTGGTCTCCATGCGCTCGTTGAAGCGGTAGAGGATGGGCAGGCCCAGCCCCAGGAGGGCGACGCCGGGCAGATTCGCGCGCTTGAGCACTAGCAGGAAAGAGGTGAAGCAGACGAAGAGGGCGAGGCACCACGTCAGAATGGTTGCGTAGGCGGGCCACAGGCGCCCGCCGGACTCGTAGCTGCGCTGGCACACGTACAGGGCCTGGTAGCGCCACAGCAGGTAGGCGGTGGCCATGTAGGCCAGGCACACGGGCGCGACGAGGGGCGCGGCCACCGCGTAGGCGGCGCCGACCAGCAGGGTCAGCAGGACGAGGCCTGGCTCGCGGCCGTAGCGGATGGAGGCCGGGTAGACGCAGAAGGCGCGGTAGCGCTCGGTGGAGGCGTGGCGGGCGGCGGTGCACGAGGTGGCGAGGGCCTGGCCGATCCAGCGCCACGTGCCGCCGTGCGGCATGATCAGGCTGTTTGTTTCGTGTCTCGTTTTGTTTTTGGCGCGGGCGGGGGGGGGCGGGGGACGGAAGGTTGATTGTCAGGGGTGGGGGGTTTGGGTTTGTGGTTGGTTTTGGGGGTTGGGTTTGGCTCGAGTGAGTTTGGAGGAGGAGCTCAAGGATCACGAGAGAGAAAAATGCAGCGAATGGCGGCGGGAGACCAAACGGGAAGCGAGAGAAAAACAAAGGCGCGCGAGAGGGACAATTTTAAAAACGCCAAAACAAAGGCGCGCGCCCACCCCACCCCGCCACGCACCGGAAGATGTTCATCATGCCCGCCCGCAGCGCCACGTAGTTCATGAAGAAGTTGGCCGACTGCGGGAAGCTCGCGCCCAGCACCAGGATCCACGACTCGGGGCTACGCAGCAGCACCGCCACCTGCGACAGCAGCGACGACGACAGGATCGCGCCTAGAAATACATTCACGACCTCCCAGGCAAAGTAGGCGCGGAGCATGTTGGCGTCCATGCCGCTGAGGGAGACGGAGGCGGCGCGGCGGAGCTCGAGGCGGTAGAATTGCTGTTTGGGTTTTTTGGGGGGGGTTGGGGGAGGAAGAGTTGGTGGGTTTTTTTGGGCGGGGGGCGGCGACCGTTGGCGTTGTGTTTTCTTCGCGCGCGGGGCGGGCGGGGGCGCGGAGGGGGCGAGCGGCGGGGGGCGCAGAAGCGGGAACGCAAAAACGCAAAAACGCAAAAACGCAAAAACGCAAAAACGCAAAAACGCAAAAACGGCGCGAGACAAAGAGAGGCCCTCGGCCGACCAAAACCCCACCTGCGGGATCACCATGTTCTGCCACAGCATCAGCAGCACGAACGGCAGCACCACCGTGAACAGGAAGCGCAGCAGCCGCGGCCAGAAGTGCCCGCCGCAGAACCACGCCCACCCCGTGAGCGCCGCCGGATTCACGGCCGCGCTGCAGACGGCCACGGAAATCGAGTTGACGGCGGCGGTGAACGCGCCCGTCGGAAACGCGAAGAAAAAAAGGTACCACGGCCACACGGACCAGGCGCGCTCGCGGCGGCGGGCGGCGCCCACCCACAGGGATTGCCAGAGGACGTCCTCGGGCGAGGGGGCGGGGAGCACGCGGAAGAGGCCGAAGGCGGCCTGGCCGCCGCCGCCGCCGCCGACGGCGAGGCCGCCGCCGCCGCCGCCGCCGCCGCCGCCGCCGCCGGGCCAGGGCGAGCGGCGGCGCACGCCAGAGGCGCCGCCGCCGCCGCCGCCGAGCTCCGGGAAGACGGTGGCGGAGCGGGCGAGGGTGGCGGCCTGCGGCGTCTTGAACAGCACGATGAAGGCGCCCGCGGCCGGCGCGGCCAGCGCGCGCGCGCGCGCGGCGGCCACCCGCCCCTCGAGCGCGAGCAGGCGCTGCCGCGAGCGCTCGAGCGCGGCGCCGGGCGGCGGCGGCGCGCGGCGGCCGGCGAAGCACGCAAAGCAGCGGGCCGCGGCGCGGTCGGCGGCGGTGGCCGAGGGGTCAAAGTCGGCCTCCTCGAGGCGGGTGGAGAGGGATCGCGGGCCGAGCGCGTTCTCGTCGTAGTCGTCGTCGTCGTCCTCGGGCCCGGCGGCGTTGGCGCCGCCGCCGCCAAGGGAGCCGCCGCCGCGTCGAGAGCCGCCGCCGCCGCCAAGGGAGCCGCCGCCGCGTCGAGAGCCGCCGCCGCCGCCGCCGCCGCCGCCGCCGCCGCCGCCGCCCCTGCCAGCCGCGCCGCGCCCGCACTGCCAGCACCGCCCCCCATGCTCCTTCTCGCTGTGCGCGTCCGCCGCGGCCGCGGCCGCCGGCGACTCGCGCGACGCAAACGGCGGCCACCACGACCGCGTCCGCCGGGCCTCGGCCTCGGCGGCGGCGGCCGCAACGCCGCCGCCGCTCGCGCACGCGGTGGCGGCCGCGGCGCCGCCGCCGCTCGCGCACGCGGTGGCAGTTGCCGCCGCCGCCGCCCCCGCCGCCGCCGCCTTGGCCGCCGCGCGCTCGGCCTTTAGCTCTGCCAGGGCCAGGCCTTGCGCGAATCCCATCGCCTCGACGTTCCACTTCCGCAGCTCCATGTCCACCTCGCGGTGGTTGTGGATGGGCACGACGCAGTGAAAGTCGGCCGGGAAGAGGCGGCGGAAGGTGGCGCCGACCAGGGCCTGGCGCCCCGCGGCGACGACGGCGCGCGTGCGCAGGTGCCGGGGGAGGGGCAGCAGCGGCGACGACGATGGCGGCGGCGGCGGCGGCGGCGGCGGCGGCGGCTGCAGGAACGGCGGCGGCGGCGGCTGGTGCGGCCGGGCCTGCGGCGACGATCCCCCAGATCCGCCCAGCGGCGACGCGGCGAGCGCAGCGAGCGCGCCGCCGCTCCCGCGCGCCGTCAGGCGGGTGCCCCCGCGCGGGTCGAGGGCGGCGGGGCTCGAGGCGGGCGCCTGCCATGACTTGCGGCTCCACGGCGGGCGGGGCGACGACGGCGGCTGCAGCGGCGGCGGCGGCGGCGGGCGCGTCGCCGTCCCGTCGTCGTCGTCCTCCGCCGAGGCAAGGGCCGGAGAGCCGCTGCTGCTGTAACGCCAGGGGTGCCAGAGGACGTGGCGCGCCTGCGCGGGCGAGGGGCGCTGTGCGGCGACGGCGGCGGCGGCGGCGGTAACGGCGGCGCCACCGACGCCCCGTTCTTTCGCCGCCGCCGACGCCGGGTCTGCCCCGCCGGAGGCGGCACCGGCGGCGGCGTCCGCGTCGGCGGTCGCGCGGCGGAGGCGGCGGCCGTCGATGCGCGCGGCGCGACGCGCGCGGCGCTCGAGGCGCTCGCTCGCCTCCTCGTCAGCGCGCGCGGCCTCGGCCTCCAGCACGGCGCGGCGGGCGTGCGCGAGGAGGGCGGGCTCCGTGTCCAGATGCCGCTGCTGCTGCCGCAAAAGCGCGGCCTCCTCGGCCGCCGCCGCCGCCGCCGACGACGGCGGCCCCTTGCGCCGCCGGCGCAGGCGGGCGCCGCCGCGTCCGCTGCCAGGCGCGGCGCCGCCCGTCGCCGCCACCGAGTCTGCCGCGTCCGCCGCCCGCCCTTGCCCCTGCCCCTGCCCCTGGCACCTGCCGACCGCCCTGTGCACGCCCCACTCGCGCAGCAGGTCGCTCAGGTCGTCGGGCCGCAGCAGCCCCGGGAAGCGCCAAAGCAGCACGTCGGCCAGCCACGCGAGCGCCCACGCGCAGTAGAGCTGCGCGCGCCAGCACCAGCTCACGCGCTTCTTGGGTCCCTTGGCGCGCAGCTCCTTGATGCGGCGGCCCTCCTTGCGGCGGCGGCGGCGCTCGCGGCGGCGGCGGCGGCGTTCGCGGGCGGCCGGGTCCTCGGCGTCGTCGGCGGCGGCGGCGGCGGTACCGGCGGTGGTGGTGGCAGCCTTGGTGATGGTGGCGCCGTCAGAGGCGCAAACTGCGGCCCGGCAGTTCCAGGGCCAAAACCTGCGGCGGCCGGCGGCGGCGGCGGCGGCGGCGGCGGCGGCGGACGACTCTTTCCCGCCGTCGCCCTCTCCGCCGTCGCTGCTCCATCCGTCGTCGCTGTCGCCGTCGTCGTCCGGGTCGCTGCTCGTGCGCAGATCGCTGTAGTCGCCGCTGAAGCGGTCGTCCTCGGCGTCGCCCTCGGTCCAGCGCGCGCGGCCCTTGCCGCCTTTGCCGCCGACTCCTGCGCCGCCGCTGCCGCCGCCGCCGCTCGGGGCGGCGGACGGCGCGAGCGCGTCGCCGCCGCCGTCCTCGTCCTCGTCCTCGACGTCGTCGTCGTCGCCGTCCTCCGACGACGACGAGCCGGCCGCCATGCCCGCCGCCGCCGCCCCGCCCCCGTTCCCCCGCCGCGCGCGCCGCGCCGCCGCCACGATGTCCGGCACGTCCATCACCAGCACGGCGTAGTTGGCCACGTGCAGGGGGACGGTCGCGCCGTCCGGGCCGACCACCTCGACCGTGTTGCGGAAGCGGACGGAGGGGCGGCGCGCGCGCAGCGAGCGGCGGTCGAAGACGAGGCGCGTCCCGCCCGGCAGCAGCTCGAGGTCGCCCTCTCGCGGCGGCGCGCGCGCGGGGAGGGCTTGCGCGCCGCCCGCCGGGCTTGCCGTGCGCCCGCCCGCGCCGCCGCCCTTGGACGAGGGGGCCGTCCACGCGGCAGCGCCGCCGTCGCCGTTGCCGTTGCCGTTGGCGTCGGCGGTGCTGTGGCCGCCGGCGGCGCCGCCCGAGAAGGGAGAAGGATGCTGCTGCTGCTGCTGCTGCTGCTGCTGCTGCTGCTGCTGCTGCTGCTGCGGCGGCGCGATCTCCCACCAATGGTGGATGAGCGTCTCGGGGTCCTCCTCGAGCTCGTCGTCGCTGTCGGCGTAGCCGGGGGTCGGAAGGACCTCCTGAGTGGGAGGCCGCATCGCGGACAGGAGGGCGCCGGAGGGCGCGAACGGTCCGCCGGTCGCCGCCCCGTCGGGCGCAAGGACCTTGGGCGCCTCGACATCCGAGCGCGGGCGCGCGCGCGCGCGCCCGGCCGCGCCGCCGCCGCCGCCGCCGCCGCCGCCGCGAGAGGCGCGAGCCCCTGCGGACTTTTCTCGCCGGCCAAACCACTGCGCGGACGCCAGGCCGTCCGGCAGGAGGGGCCCCGCCGGGTCGTCCGGGTCGACCACGCGCACGGTGCCCGCGCCCACGAACGCCGGCGCCTCGGCGGCGGCGGCGCCAACGAGCGGCGCCGGCGGCGCCGCGTGCGTGTGGCCGCCGCGCCCCCCCGCGCCGCCGCCGCCGCCGCCGCCGCCGCTGCCCCTGTGCGCAGCCGCCAGCAGGCTGCGCGACGCCGACGGCGCCAGGGCCGCCCGTGCGGGGCCCGGCGCGTGGATCTCCGCCCGCAGGTTCATCTGCACGCGGTGCCGGTCAAGCAGCGGGTCCCCCGTGACAAACTCGAACCAGGCGCGGTCGGCGCCGACGGCCTCGGCCGACTCGCGCAGCCAGCGGCGGCGCTCGGCGAGCCGGCAGCGCTCGCGGCGGGCGGCGCGGTCGCGGGGGGACAGGGACGCGTCCTCGTCGTCGTCGGCGCTGCAGCCGTCCTCCTCGTCGTCGTCGTCGGCGTCGGCGTTGTGCCTGGCGGCGCTGCTGCTGCTGCGCTTGGAGGCGAGTTTTTGGGCGGCCGAGGGAGCCGCCGCCGCCGCCGCCGCCGCCGACGCTCCTCCTCCTCCAAGGGTCCCTGCCTCGACGTCCTCGGGGAAAGGGTCTGCAGCCGCCGCCTGGCCGCCAGCACCGCCACGGCTGCCAAAGAGCGCCGCCGTGATGCGCCCGGTGGCGCTGGGCCGCCTCGGCTGCTGCTGCTGCTGCTGATGCGCGCCGTCATCGCCAGAGGCGACGCCGTCGGCCGGCAAGGCGGGCGGGCCCGGGCCGCCGCTCGAGGAGCAGTGGCGCGCGCCCAGGAGCGCGTGCTCCGAGGCGCGGCGGCCCGCGTCGACTAGCCGGTCGTCGCCGCCATCTGTCGTCCGGCCGCCGCTGCTGCGGGCGGGCGGGGGGCTTGTTGCCGCCGGCGTATAGTTGCCGCCGCCGCCGCCGCCGTCGCCGCCGCCGCCGCCGCTGCCGCCAGACGCGCCCCCGACCTCCACCGCCGCGCCCGTCGGCGAGACCGAAACGGCCGCTGCTGCTCCATGGCCGCCGTCCATCGGCCCTCCTCCCGACGACACGGGCAAAGCGGCGACGGCGGCGGTCGCCCGAGGCGGCGGCAGCGCGGGCAGCGGCCCCGCGGCCGCCGCAGCCGCAGAGGGCGGCGGCGGCGGCGGCTCGTGCAGCGAGTGCCCCAGCCAGGGGGCCAGCGCGTCCCCCACGCTCAGGTAGTGCTGCCGCAGTAGGACGTACCACCGGTAGTGCGCGTCGATCAGGTACATCCCGTACGCGAGGTAGGCGCACGCAATCCCGAAGTGCAGCCACAGGAACGGCGACGCTTCGGGCACCGCCGCCATCGTCAGCTGCAGCAGCGTCGACTGCGCCACGCCCGCCTGCGCCTGGCCCGCGGCCGTGAGGCCGCTCAGCTGGGCGTGCACGGGCAGGAGCACCGCGCACGAGAACAAGGTCACGGGCGTCAGGAACTGCAGGCAGAAGACGATCAGGCGGCTGAACATAAGGGCGTCCAGCCCCGCGGTTGCGAGCAGGTCGCGCTCGGGCAGCAGCAGAGTCGGGCCGAGCCACCGGAACGCGAGGTCGGCCCACTCGGGCCAGTACCAGCGGCGGCGCCTCCCCTCAAACAGGCGGTCCTTTACGGCAAAGGCGTAACGCTCGGCGGCGTCCTGGGCTTGGGAGGCGGCGTCGCCGCCCGCGCCGCCGCCGCCGCCGCCGCCGCCGCCTCCGGCCACCGCCACGGCCTCGGCCCTCGCCTCGGCCGCCCACCGCGCGCGCTGCTCCCGGTCGCGCGCCCACGGCGCCCGCGGCAGAGGGGGGGGCTTGATCGCGACCTGGGGGGCCAGCAGGCGCGCGCGGTACACGTGCACGAAGGTCTGCAAGAAGCAGAAGACGCCGAAGCAGAGCGTGCCGACGGCGGCGGAGAAGACAATCGACAGCAGGACCTGCGAGTCGACCGTGTACGTCTCGATGCAGTCGAGATTGCCGCGGGAGAACTGCTTGGTGCAAACGCGGCCCGTGCCGCCAGCTTTGGGGTTTGTTTGTGGTTGTTTGGTCGGTCGGTTTGGCGGAAGAAGGGGGGCGAGCTGGAAAAAGGCCGCAAGGACGTGAGCGAGCGTCCGGCCGTCGGCGACGGCGGTCGCTCGGGACGACCGAGCAACCATCGAGGCGAGATCCAGAAAACACACACACACCCAAGACCCCAACCATACCGAAACTCACACAAGACGGGCGCCAGCACCAGCGCCGCGCCCGTGACCACGCCGCCGCTGGACGAGCGGTTGTCGGCCGGCAGCGCGACGGCGCCGCCGACGCCGGGGAGTGTGGCGCCCGCCGCCGCCGCCTGCTCGCGCGTGACCTGCCCCACGGCCTGCGCCGCGGTCGCGTTGTTGGCGGCCGTGTCGAAGGTGAAGATGGACGCCGCGATCGACGCGAAGTTGGACAGGCCGTTGGTGATGGGCGCGGCCGCGGTCGCGGCGCGCGACGGCGCGAGGGTTGGCGGCGGCGGCGCGGCGGCGGCGGCGGCGACGGCGGCGACGGCGGCAGCCAGCGGCGGCGGCAGCGGCCCGACCGGCTGGTGGTGGTGGCTGCTGTTGGTGACGATGATGATCGCCTCGGCCGTCCCGTTGACCGTGTCGTTGGCCAGGCGCGTGAGGTAGTCGGTGGCGTTCATTTTTGCTGCTTGATGCTTTGGTGGTTGCTGCTCTCTGTTTCGCCCGCCTTTAGGGAAGAGGCTATGATGCTAGGGCTGGATGCGCCAGGCCGGAGACAAGGGGCGGGGCCGGGCGCATGCCTCCTGTCTCAGCGGGCCCCGCAAGACGATCACGCAAGGTTTTTGTTGATTGGGTTCTGCCTCTCGCGCGGACCGTGCCGATGGTGCTGCCGTGCGGTCGGACAGGAGCACAAGATGGGTTAGGTGAGAGCAGGGAGGACGAGAGGGGAAGGAGTGTCGCAGCGGCCTATCTTTATTGCATTCGCTTCGCGCGTTCACGAAATGGCGAACGCCGCCGCTCCTCGTCGTCCCTCTCTCTCGTTCACCCGCTGGACAAAAAGGTGTGCGCGCCCTTGTTGCTGTCCCCCTCACACGCAACAACAACAAAGACAGAAGCAACACACGCACTCCGACAGCGGGCGCCGTACACACAACGCCAAGACGCTCTCGACGCAACAACAGTGAGCACAAAAAGAAGCAACAAACGTTTTTGCTTTCCGCTCGCTCCTCTCCTCCCCCCCGCCCCAAAACACAACGAGAGCGTTGTTGTCGTCGCCGCTTGTTCCTTCTCCAACCGCCCGCTCGCTTGGAGCGCGCCACCGAGCAACACCCCGACATCACTTCACACACCTCAACCTGTCCGCGTGCAGGTGCTTGACAAGAAAACCAAATCGCGACCAGCAAGCGAATGGCGGCTGCAACAGCAACAACATCATCAGCGGCCGGCGGCCCCGGCAGCGACGCCGACGACTTTTCGCGCGTCTACCACGCGGTCGCCAGCGGCGCCAGCGAGGCAGAGATGCGGCGCGTGATCGAGGAGTGCGCGCAGGGAGACGCTCGGCGCCGCGTGCAGGCCGTCAACCGCAGCTCCACCGCGACCGAGACGCCGCTGCAGGCCGCGCACCGCCAGAAGCGCGGGGACCTGGTCGGCGCGCTGGTCGAGGCCGGCGCCGACGTCGGCGGCATCTTCGCCGGCCTGAAGCCCACCCCCTTGGCCGTCTGCATCGCGTACGGCCAGGTCGAGAGCGTGCGCGCGCTGCTGTGCGCCAGTCACGGCGCCCAAGGGCAGATCGAGTGGCATCCGTTGTACGGCTCAGGAGATGTTTTTAGCACCCCCGCCAACTTTTGCCTCGCGCTGCCGCCGCTCGGCCTCCCCTCCGACCGTGTCCTTGTCGACGACTTAAGGATCGGAGCTCCGCAGATCCGCTGCCTCGAGGTGCTGCCGCGAGGGGGCGACGCAGACGTTGATGCGCGAGACTCACGCGGCGACACGCCGATCTTCTGGCTCGCAGAGTTTGGGTCGAGTTTCGACGACGAGGAGGAGAAGGCCGCGCGCGACCTGCGCACGCACCTCGGCCGTCTTTGGCAACGACGGTTTCACGCCGCTGATGGCGGCGGCCATACGCAACAACGTCCGCTTGACGCGCTTCCTAATTGAGGAGGCGGGCGCGTCCGTGGACGAGCGTAACTCGCGCAACGGCCTGACCGCGCTGCACTGCACCAAGAGGAAGACCTGCGCGTGCAGAAGCGGTGCTGCTGGGCGATCGCCGAGCTGCTGGCGTCCGGCGCGCCCGTGCTGCCGGCCAACGCGGCCCCCGCGCTCCCGGTCGCGGCGCCTCTGACCGCGCGCCAAGAGGCCGAGCTGGCCGCGCGGCGCGCCGAGCTCTGCAGCTGGCGCGCGCACGAGACCTTTGTCGGCATGTCGCTGGACGTGAAGGAGCTGAGGGAGGCAGAACGCGAGGTGGAGGAGAGGCGCGCGCGCGTGGCGGCGCTCGAGCGGGAGCTGCGCGCGCTGGAGGCCGGCGGGCAGCGGGAGGCCGAGAGCAGCAGCGGCGGCAGCGAGGGGAGCGAGGGCGGTGACGAGAACAAGAGAGGCGGTCAAGGCGATGACGACGATGATGAGGGCAGCAGCGAGACCGAGGACGGCGGCGAGAGCGAGGAGGAGGACGGGGCGGCGACGGGCGGCGATGAGTGGGCGTTTGGCGACCAACCACCAACGAAGAGGGAGGGGGCGAAGTTTCAAAATGGTGCGGCGGCCGATTTGGTTCTCGCCCCCCCCCCCCCCCCACCCCCCCCCCCACCGTAGTCCGAGCGGGCACGACGCCTTCGCGCCTCGACTGAAACAAATGCGAGAGGGAGCTCCTGCAGGAGCGGCGCGTGCTGATCGATTTCGCGACGCAGCGGGAGAAGAGTAATAGAGCTACACGAAGGGAAACCCTAAAAGAAAAAAAAGAAGGACAGACACACGAATCTGGGGCGTTTGAGAAACGGCGGCGCCCCCTCGAAAATACAGGGCCCGAGAAAACCAAACGCCGCCGCCGCCGCCGCCTCACGCCGCCACCCGCTGCTCGGAGGGCTTGCTGCCGAACGACACGTCCACGCTCTTGCTCGCGCTGCTGCGCAGGGCGTTGGCGCGCACCACGGAGCTCACCGTACGCACCAGGAGCTTGACGTCGTCGATGGGGTTGCCCGGAACGACCGTCTTGTACAGGTAGGAGTCTGCGTTTTTTGTTTTTTGTTTTTTGTTTTTTGGATCGTCGGTTTTTTGTATTTTGTTTTTTTTGTCGGTGTATTGTTTTTGTTGTTGGGGAGGTGGTTGTATGGGGGCAAGAGGAGTCGGGGTGAGTGGATGGCCGGATCGGAAAAGACGGGAAAGAACGACGCGGGGGAGGGAGGCGGCGGCCCCCACCATTGCGAGCGAGAACCCAAAGAGGACGACGCCGCCCGGGGCGGCGAAACAGCGCGGGGAACAAAAAGAAACAAAAACAAAAAAAGGGCCCTCCTCTCACCAAACGTCATCTTCTGCACGTAGGGGTCGTCGCACATCTCCACGAACGCCTCGCGCGCGGGGTTGCTGCGGTAGAACACCTTTTGCAAGATGTCGAGGACCTTGTACGTCGCCCAGTACTTGCGGTCGAACTTGTCCAGGTAGGTGCTGTTTTTTGGTCGTGGCGATGGGCGTTTGTTGGGGGGGGGGGCGCGTTTTTTTGGCGGTGTTGTTTTGGCGTGTGTTTTGTTGTGGTTGTTGTGGTTGTAATTGGTTTGGGGGTGGGGATTTTTAGGTTTTGGTTGAGCGCGGCGGGGCCCGTGTCTAGCGTGGATCGGAGACGGCGCGCGACACCGGGTCCAGACGCACGCGGGGGCCAAAGCACGCAAGCCCGCCCCCACGCCAAACAAACACACAAAAACAGGCGACCAAATAATCGATCAAAACTCACCGCAGCGCCTTCTCGCCCACCATCTTGGTCCCGTTCTCCGAGTACCGCGCCACCGCCTCGCCCGCCATGCGCCCGCTCTTGGCCGCGAAGTAGATCCCCTCCCCGCTGCACTTGGTCACGTACCCCGCGGCGTCCCCCACCAGCGCCACGCGCCCTTTCACGCGGCGCGGGCGCGGGTGCTCGGGGATCGGGTGCGCCTCGACGCGGATGATCTTGCCGCTGTGTGTTGTTGTTGTGGTGGTGGTGGTGATGGATTGGCGGGGTTGGATGGGTGGTGAGCGTGTGCGTGTGTGGGGGAGGGGGGGGAGGGGGGGGGCGAGAGGGATGACACGGGACAGAAGAGCGGGCGACAAGGAAACGACGGCGACGGCTGCGGCGACCGCAGAACAACCGAATCGCCGCGGCCCAGTCGTCTCCACGATCCAGGCCACACATCGCCGGAGAGAGAGCGCTGGCCCGACCCCCGTCAAGATCCACGCACGCGCGCCACCGACCACCCTCCCCCTTGCCCCCCGCAAAAAGAAAAGCGCCCCCGGCCCCCTCACTCCCTCCTTCTCCCTCTCTCTCTCTCAGACTCACCCCTCGGTCTTGGCCGACGCGCGGTCCCGCGTCGCCTGCTGGTACTGCTTGATGGCCGTCTTGTTCACCACCGTGCCCGTGCCCACGGCCACGTGGTCGTACTTGGGGAAGACCCACCCGTAAAAGTCGGGCGAGACGTCGTCGCCGACGTACATCTCGGCCAGGTTCTCGTAGTACTTCATCTTGTCTGTTGAAGATTGTTGTTGTTGTTGTTGTCAAGTTGTTGGGGCGTTATTGTTGTTAGGTTGTTAGGCGTTGTCGTTCTTGTTGGCAGGCGGGGAAAAGAGGGGGGGAGATATCGGGCCGGGATTTGTGTTCGGTTTTTGAGCGCGTTTCGGGGCGAGCTAAGGAGGTGAGGTTCGGACCCCGCGCTTAAAAAGAGAGAGAGAGAGCGAGACCGACACACAACTCACCGTCGGGGATGCGGATGCGCTCCTGGAAGGCGATGGCAAAGTCGTACTCGCCCGCGCCAATCTCCTTGGCCACGCGCGAGTTGGCCCCGTCCGCCCCGATGACCAGGTCCACCTCGAGCGTCTCGGGCGTCCCCACCGCCTTGGACCCGCCGGCCGAGCCGTAGCCGTTGTAGTGAATGCGAATGGGCGCCTCGCTGTCGCCCCCTTCCTGCTCCATGCGCATCATCAGGCCGTTGACGACGGTGGCGCCGCGCTCGACGGCGCGCTTGCGCAGAAAGTCGTCCATGACCTCGCGGCGGCACATGCCGATGTACTCCCTGTTGTTGTGGTGGTGGTTGTTGTCGCTTGGTCGTGGTCGGGTCGGGGTTCAGGTTGTGTTCAGTGTGAGATTTTTGGCTGTTCGGGGAGAAACGAAGGGGCGCCGCGTCCGCCGTTTCCGCCGTGTCTTGTTTTGGTTTGGGGGGTCGGGGGCGCGCGCTGCCGAGCGCAAGCCAGAAGCGGCAAATGCTACGCTACTCACTTGTCGTTGAGCGTCTTGCCCACGTCCACCTCGCGGTTGGACGGGCTGATCATCTTCATCTTGGTCACCTTGCGGTCGATGATCTCGGGCGGCAGGTCGAACTCGCCGACCATGCAGATGGGGATGGCGCCGCCGCACGGCTTGCAGTTGTCGAGCTTGCGCTCGAAAAGAAAGGTCTCGATGCCGGCCTGCGCCAGGGTCTCGGCGGCGCAGGCGCCGCTGTTGTGTTGTTGGTTGGTGGTTGGTGGTTGGTTGGTATTGTTGGTTTTGTAGTGGTTTATTCGGGGTTAGAAATGGCGGGGCGCTTCGGAAGAGCGGCGGCGGCGGCGAGGCCGAGGGGGCGGCGCGCGCGTCGTCGGCGGCGCGCGTCGGCGTCGGCCCACTCTCTCTCTCAAGATTGGTTTTCGCGACTCGGGAACAGGTCGTCCCTGCTCGAAAGGGGTGACGCGGGATGGAGCGGGCGGGGAGCATCGACGCGCGCGGAGGTCGATCTCGTCGTGGGCGGGCGCGTGCGGGGGGGCAGGGGGGGGCGTATGGGAGAGAGGGCGCGTACGGAAAAGGAGAGAGGAGGGGGGGGGGGAGGGGGGGGGAAGAGGAGCACCAAAAAGCGAAACGCACCTGGGCCCGCCGCCAATGACGGCGACGCGGAGCTTGCGGCCGTTGGGCAGCTTCTCGCCGTCCTTGATGGCCGCGACCGAGACGGTGCGGCTGCGCGTGCTGTTGTGTGCAGAGTTGTCGTTTTCGGGGGCGGATGTGTTGTTTTGAGGAGGAGACGAGGGGTGTTTTTAGATCGGGGGGGCGTGGCGAGCACCAGGGGCCGCCGCGATCGAGCGGCGAGCGGGCAGCGGACACAAAGGCCTCGACCCGCGACTCACCAGCGCATAGGGCGCGCGGAGCGCGCGTTGGCGCGGAGCTGCATGTTTTTCGTTGTTTTTTCCGGAGAACGCTCTTTTGCTTTTCGAGGCTCGCTGTGAGAGCTGTAGAAAGTAGCTTGTGTTGATGATGATGATGATGCTGACGCGCTCTAGCGTTCGCAAGCGGGGCGGGGGAAGGTGTCCCTTGTATTGGCGGCGAGAGACGCGTCGCGCCGCCGCTGCCGTCGACGCTTTGCAAACGTCTCCAGGCGCGGTGTACGAGAACACCATAAACGCCTCAACGCAGCTGCATCAAACCACTCTCAACGGCGAAGAAAACACTCAACATGTACGCCCTCAACAAAGCATCGGCAGGTAAGCGGGGCCTGAGCAGCCACGGAACGGGACGAAACGGATCGATCGATCTCGCGAAACCGACGAAGCTGAACGCCGGACATCCTCTCCTCTCGTCTCCTCTCCCTCCGCGCCGCCCACCAAACCCCCCGCAACGCGAAACAGTGCCCCATCGCGCCGCGGGCCCGGCACCGCGCGGCGCGCCCGCCGCCGCCGCCCCCCGCTCCGCATCCCCGCCGCCATCCTCGTCGCCGCCGCCGCTCGGCTCCCGCCCCCGCCGCCGCGCGGCGCCGCCCGCCCCCCGGTCGTCGCTCGGCGACAGCGTGGTCGGCGGCTTCCTCGACGTCGCCAAGCTGGTGTCCGGCTCCAAGGGCGCGCGCTCGCCCTACGACGACCTGGCCTCCGACATCGGCCGCGACGTCTACGCCGACGTGGGCGGCTGGCACCTCTTCCTGCGCGACCTGGCCGTCGAGCCGGGCGCCAACGCCAAGATGAGCGCCGCGCTCGCCGCCGAGCTCGGGCCGCGCGCGGCCGACCGGCCGACCGAGGCTGAGGTGGAGGCGGTGCTGGCGCGCGTGCCCGTGCGGCTGGGCGGGGGGAGGGGGACGGTGCCGCTGCTGGACCTGGTGCCCAAGGCCGGGGTGAGGGACCTGGCGCGCCTGGTTGAGGAGTTTGGCAGGCGGAGGTGAGGCGAGGAGCGAGAAGAGCGGGGAGGAGGAGGGACGCGGCGCCGCGCTTTTTTGCTTCTCGCTTCTGTTGGCGTCGCATCTTTTTGGGGGTTGCCTTAAAACACAATGAATGAATAATGGTGTGTTGAAACACGAAACGCGACGGCAAAGTCGGGATGAAGAAGAGGGTCGCGCGTGTGGCGCGCGCGCGTTGGCGCGCGCGCGTGCGTGTGTCATGTGTTTGTCGGTTGGTTGGTGGGTGCGAGGGGGGCGGCGGGCGGCGGGTTCGCCGAGGAAAACAAACAACCATTCGGCGCGCCGCCCGCTTGTCAATCCTCTTGCGTCATTGGTTGCGTCGGGGTGGGGGCTCAAGAACTTATGAGTGGGGGGGGGGGGAAA